>PPYE01617949.1_pt1 | contig 12266 bp, 23 predicted proteins | sample 1559881 | NCBI WGS metagenome assembly PPYE01 (sample SAMN08240022, study PRJNA423297) | Human gut metagenome, whole genome shotgun sequencing project.
GAGATATTGTTTATATCCAGTAAAAAAAGAATGGTGCAGCATAGAAGAGCAGTTAAGAATAATTTGAAATTATTGCGAACTAATTAGGAAAGTTTGTTCTTTGAAAATTGAATAGCACGGTATTCACAAAACATGTTATAATTAACTCATAATTGTATTGAAATACGAATTTTATATGAGATATCATGAATAAGGAGGTACTATGAAAAAAGGGGTTGTAGGATATTTAGCTGTTATAATAAGTGGAATATTATTATCGTTAGAATTATATGGTTTAAATTTTGCTAAGTATATAGACATGGCTATAAATGGAAGCTGTTACACTAATGCTATGGATTATATCCATGAAATACCATTCTTATTATCATTTTTAGTAACAATCTCACTAATCATATTTGGGTTTATTTTGATAGTTAAATCTAAAAAAGAGCAGTAAGAGTGATAAGTAATATTTAATCTATTATGAAGATAAAATTAAATATTAAGTTGATTAAAATACCGTACTATTCAAATAGAATATACGGTATTTTTTAGTGCGCAATTCAAATAAAGTGAAATTATTATGAAGTAAATGGAGGAGAAAAGATGAAGTTGAGATTGAAATTAACATTAGATATTGATGTACCAGTTAATTGGGATAAAGATGAGTTTTTAGAACATGTAATAACCGAACTAGAAGAAGAATACGAAGATTATTTTATTGAATATGATTCATATTTCATTGAGGACAACCAATAAAAGCAATGAATAATTCAAAAATATTGGAGGAAAAATGAAAGTTAAAACTTTATTAAATAAATTAAGATTAAAGGAACATCAAACTATAAGAGTTTTAGATGATAATGCTGAATATTTTATCGAAACAAAAAACAAAAAAGAAATTGCAGAAGAGTGTGGAAGGTCTAGTGTTTTAGAATTTGAATACTCAAAGTTTGGGGATTGTTTCATAATTCACATAGGTAAACTAAGATAAATTAGAAAATTTAAAAACAGGAGGAAGAGAATGTATTATAGAGCAGATGTATATAAGGATGCAGTAGTCAAAAATAGTTTTATTGCAAATAGCGTAGACGTTTTAAAAAGTAAAGCAGAGCCTTATATAAAAGACGATAAAGTTACACAAATAGTAGTGTCAGAGGTTAAAGATATTGGATTCTTTAAAGTTCCGTCTGAACTGGAAGAGTATTATACTATAGTGCTAAATGATGTGCTGAAAGCGTTAAAAAATATAGAAAAACGCTTAAAGTAGATTGGAAATTATTGCGAATGAATTTGTAAATAATACTTACAAGTTATAGGACAAGGAATATTCGGATTTTAGGAGATTTTGGGTATGGATTTAAAAATAATGAAGTCTACAGGTAAGGAATGGTATGACAAGTGCATAGGAGAAAGATTTACTATTCATTCTGAAAGTAAAAAAGGTGGCAGGGGTAAATATGTAGTAAGAATACCAAAACACCTAAGAGAGTTAATGAATGGACATATGTATGGTTGGGTTGACAAAGAGCATTGCATATTATTAAAGCCCTTACCTTGCGATTATAAGTTAATAACTTTAAATAATACTCTAGCATTAATTCCAGTGGAGGAAGAACAATGAAAATTAAAGATTTAATAAAGAAATTAGAAGAGTTAGATGGTGAAAAAACTATAGCAATTTATGATTATGAAGAAGGCAAGGAAGAGTTAAGTTTACTTATTCTTAGAAATAACTATGTCGATGGCAAAAGTGATTATTTAATTGAATAGAATTGATTCGTCATTCAAATATATTACGAAATAGATAAAGGAGAGATAAAAATGGCTAAATTAATAGGGTTGGGATATGATAATAATGTTAATGCTGATAAAATAGTTGCAATTGTAAGTTCAAGTGCTGCACCTTCAAAAAGAGCTATTAAAAATGCTAAAGATAAAGAGTTATTAGTTGATGCGACAAATGGATGTAAAACAGCAGCAGTAATAATTATGGAAAGTGGACATGTTGTTATAAGTGCTTTAAAAGCTGAAACAATAAGAAAAAGAAGTACAGGGATATAAAATAATATAGAAAAAAAGAGAAAAATATATAAATAAGATAAATAAGTATAAAAATAGTGCCTAAATTTAAGAAAGTTTGTCAATAAACTAAAAAAAATAAAGGTGCTATTTTTTTATAAATATATTAAGATATTTGTATAATAAATCGGAAATAACGCTAAGTTCTTAGGGATATTACTTATTAAAATTAAAAAATGTCCACTTTGAATGGGTTGGGGTAAACTATATCGTTTTTTAGGGGGAATGGGTTTGAATAAAGAATTAGTAAAACAATTATATTGCAATGGATTAAATGCAAGAGAGATTGCAGAACAGTTAAATGTAAATAAATCAGCAGTAAATAAGTGCATACAAAGAAACTTCAAAGAATTTAAATCTGTTCACTTAAAAAATAGAAAGCACTTAAAGTTTTACGAAAATGAAGTAAGAAAAATAACAAAATATGAAAGTAAGCAGTATATGAGTGATAAAACTTTTATATTAAAGAATAGATCTTTTTATGAAACTAAAAAAGATGGAGATATAGTATTAAAAAGGAATATAGGATGTGCAATACCTTGGGATGTGCCAAGAAGATTGACAAATGAGTATAAGAGTTGTTAGAAATAACAGCTCTTTTATTATGTTCAAAATGGAGGGATGATAATGAGTATTGGGAGAATTATAAAAGAAAATTATCCAAAAAGTTATGAAAAACTAAACAAAATTAGGAGTGAAAATAAGAAAGAGAAGCTAACAGAAAAAGATATTAAAGAGTTAATGCATCATTCTTCATATAGGCGTGGATCACGAGGAGCAATTAAGCAGGTGAGGTAATGGCTAGAAAGAGAAAAATAATAGTTGAAGATACTGAGAGGAAAAAGAAAGTACCAGCACTTCCTATTCAAGAGCGTGATTATAATAGATTTAAATATAAGTTAGAAGAAATAAGCAAAGATTGTCCAGAAAGAAATTTAATGATTTTTTATATTGGTGTTGCTACTGGATATAGATTAGTTGATTACTTAGGATTAACAATTGGAGAATTAAAAGAGTTTTTGGATGAAGATAAGTTTATTATTCAAGAAAGTAAGCAGTATAATGCATGGAAAACACATATAGCAAATAATCCTAATTCAAAAAGAAAGCCTCCAGCTCCTAGAGAATCAATAATTCAAACAAATCTTAGGAAAAAAATTAAAGATTATGTTAAAGGGAAAAAGAATAGTCAGTATGCATTTGAAAGTGAAAAGTATCCAGGTGAATATATAACTCCTAAGTCATATAGTGCAATATTGAAACAGGTTGGACAAGAATTAGGTTTAAAACATATTACTGGACATAGTTTAAGAAAAACTTATGCTCAAAGATTATGGCAAGAAAAAAGAGATTTAGAGTTTGTTAGAAAAAGTTTAGGCCATAAGTCAATAGAAACTACTAAACATTACTTAGGATTAGATAACGAAATTAAAGAAGATGCATCAAGAATAGCAGATTCAAAATTATAATTTTTTTATACTTAATACGAAAAAAAGTAACTAAGGCATATAAGAGATAAAAAATAAAAATTCTTACTAATATATGCACTAAAAAAATGGTATGCGTAATTATAGGGGTTATTTCGCATAAGGAAGTGATAAAAGCAATGTGCTTTAAAGTATTGATTTTAAAGGCTTTAAATAGGTTTTTAAGAGTAATTATTAAAATATTAAAATCAAAAAGAGTTAATTATAAACCTTGAAACTCAACTTAATTAGTCCTTATACGTTATATAGCCTTGCTTTAAATGTATTAAAGGATAGTATGGAGGTGTGTAATGGCTAGAAAAAGAAATCCTAATAGAGATTTAGCTTATGAGTTGTTTAAGAACTCCAAAGGAAAATTAACTTGTAAAGCTATAGCAGAGCAGTTAAATGAAAAAGAAAGTAATATAAAGCTTTGGAGAAGAGAAGATAAATGGATTAATAAAGGTGGAGCTCCAAAAGGTAATAAGAATGCATTAGGTAATGTAGGTCAACTTAAACATGGTATATACTGTGATGAATCCAGATTTAGAGATAATAAGTTTTTATCTAAGTATTTACCTAGAAGTATGGTTAATGTAATAGAAGAGCTTAAGAGTGAAAATCCATTAGATATGTTATGGAGCAATATATTAATACAACAAGCTAAGATATTAAATATGCAAAAGATTATCCATGTAAAAAGTAAAAATGATATTACTAAGGTTAAGACTAAGGAAGCATATGGAGAAGCATCACATACAGAAGAATGGGAATACCAATTTGCTTGGGATAAAGAGAATGCAGCAGTAACAGTATTATCAAAAGCTATGCAAACTTTATTTAATATGATAAAGCAATATGATGAAATGGTTCATAAGAATTGGGAGCTAGTAACAGAAGAACAAAAATTAAGGATAGAAGTATTAAAAGAAAAACTAAATAAAGATGATACTTCTGGAATTAATAATAGAGTTCAAATTGTAGATGATATAGATGATTAAAGTAAAGTTAAAAAGTATAATTGCAAGTAGCTTTTATGAATCACATAAGGATATAAAGAATGAACTTCATACTCATTACTGGTTTAAAGGTGGTAGAGGAAGTACAAAATCATCTTTTATATCAATAGAAATAGTATTAGGTATGATGAGAGATGCGCAAGAGGGGATAATATCAAATGCTTTAATACTAAGAAGAGTTAAAGATACTTTATCAGAATCAGTAAGAGACCAAATAAAATGGGCCATAGATACTTTAGGTGTTAGTGATGATTGGCATGTTCCAGAAGCAAAGCTAACTATAACTTATAAGCCTACAGGACAAGTAATAAGATTTAAAGGGGCAGATAACCCTAAGAAAGTTAAATCTACTAAAGTACCTAAAGGATATATTAAATATATTTGGTATGAGGAAGTAGATGAATTTGAAGGGAAACATAAGATAGATACTATTAATCAATCGCTTATGAGAGGTGGACCAAAGTTTGTTGTATTTTATTCTTTCAATCCACCAGAAAGTCAAAGAAATTGGTGTAATCAAGAAGTTGTTGAAATTAGAGAAGATAAATATGTTCATCATAGTGATTATAGAACAGTACCTAAGGAATGGCTTGGAGAACAATTTATAATTGAAGCAGAACATATGAAGAAAGTTAATCCTACTAAATATGAGCATGACTATTTAGGTGCTGTAACAGGGACTGGTGGAGAAGTATTCACAAACATAACAGTAAGAAGGATAACAGATGATGAAATAAAAGTATTTGATAGATTAAAGAATGGACTAGATTTTGGTTATGCAGCAGATCCTTTAGCTTATGTATTAATGCATTATGATAAGACTAGAAAAAGATTATTTATATTTGGAGAAGTATATAAAGTTAAATTAAGTAATAGTAAGGCTGTAGAGTTAATAAAGGAGCTTAATCCTTTAAATAGAAGAGTTACAGCAGATAGTGCAGAACCAAGAACTATAAATGAATTTAAAAATCTAGGATTAAATATAACAGGTGCAAAGAAAGGGCCTGATTCAGTTGAGCATGGAATTAAATTCTTAAGTGAAGAGATAGAAGAAATAATAATAGATCCAATTAGATGCCCGAATACTAAACGTGAGTTTATGGGATATGAAATAGAAAAAGATAAGGAAGGGAATTTAAAGGGGGAATACCCAGATAAAAATAATCATACGATTGATGCTGTAAGGTATGGAATGGAAGATGAAATTATTAGTAGAAAAATAAAGGTAGGAAGTAAGAGTAAGTTAGGATTAAGATAGGAGTAATATAATATGGCTATAGTAAGGAGTAGGAAGTTTCTAGATGATGATGGAACAATATCTAGTAAGCTTCTTTTTTCATGCATAAAAGAGCATATGTCAGAAGTAGAACATAGATTAATTAAATTAAATGAGTATTATGATGGAAAACATGAAATACTTAATAGAACATTTAAAAATAAGAGTATTCCTAATAATAAAATAATATGTAACCATGCTGAGTATATATCAGATTTAGCAACTGGATATGTATTTGGAGTACCAATAACGTATAGTGGAAAGGGTGCAGAAGAATTAAATGCTAATTTTACTGAAATAGATGAAGATAGTCATAACAATGAACTTGCTTTAGACTTATCTATATTTGGTAGGGCATATGAATTGTTGTACATGAGTACTGATAAAAAACCAAAAATAGAATTAGCAACATTAAGTCCACTAAATACATTTTTAGTAGTAGATACTTCAGTGAAAGAAGAGCCTATGTTTGCGGTTCACTATTACCCTAATATCACTTTAGATAATTCTATAGAAAATTATACTGTAGAAGTATATACAGAAACTGAAAAGTTAATATATGAGTTTACATCATTACAAACAGAAGTTCCAACAGTTGTGGAAAAAGATTTAGAAGAGCATTTCTTTAAAGGAGTACCAGTAATTGAGTACCAAAATAACAAGAAATCAAGAGGAGATTTTGAAGGTGTTATACCTTTAATAGATGCATATAACAAATTACAATCAGATAGAGTTAATGATAAGGAACAATTAGTAGATGCATTTTTAATAGTTGTAGGACAAAGCTTAGGAGATACAAACGATGAAGTAACAGAAACGGTAAAACTTCTTAAGGAAGAAAAGATAATAGAACTTGATGAAGGTGGAGATGCTAAGTGGTTGGTTAAATCTCTAAGTGAAGATCAAGTTGAAGTATTAAAGAAATCATTAAAAGATGATATACATGAGTTTTCTAAAGTACCATGTTTAACTGATGAAAATTTTGTAGGTAATTCTTCTGGAGTTGCAATGAAATACAAATTATTAGGTCTTGAACAGTTAGGAAGAACAAAAGAAAGATACTTTAAAAAAGGTTTAAGAGAAAGACTTAAACTTATAGAAAATATAGAAAGCATAAGAGCAAATAATATTAAAGCAGCTGATATAGATATAAGTATGAAGAGAAGTTTACCAATAGATAATGAATTGTTAGCTAAAATTGCTATTGAAACAGAAGGATTATTAAGTTGGGAAACAAGAATAAAGAATTATGATCCAGAAATTGATATTGAAGAAGAAAGAAAAAGATTAGAAGAAGAAAAGAAGAGAAATATTAAAGAACAACAAAAAGCATTTGGCTTCCCATATGATGAATCAGACAAGCCTAATAATAACGTTGAGGAAGGTGAAGAAGAATGATAATAATTGCTTCGATAGTGTTAATTTTAAATGCATTAACTGGATTAATAAAATTTTTGATGATATTTACTGAAAAAACTACTGGTAAGAGAGTATCAAGTTTTATAGATACTATAATTTGCATTGTAACGTGTCTATTATCTATCTATGTTTTAAAGTTATAGTATGAATAGCAGAAATAATAGTTACTGGGAAGCTAGAACAAAGGCTATAATGGACAAACAGCAGTTAAATGCTGATATAACATATAGGAAGTTAAGAAAAGCTTATATAAAGGCTATAGCTGAAATAGAAGTAGATGTTAGAAGAATATATAATAAGCTTAAGAAAAATGGTGAGCTTAATGATAAGCAAGTAAAAGAATTTTTAAATACTGAATTATCAAAGTTAGATAGAAAAGAGTTAAAGAAGTTAATTCTAAATACAAAAGATGATAAGTTAAGAAAGTTTTTAACAGCTAAATTAGATGCACCAGCTTATGCTGCAAGAATAGCAAGAAAAGAGGTTCTTAAGGAAACATTAGTAGATAATTTAAAGCAGATAATGAATGAAGTTGCAGTAAATGAAATGGTATTAGATAAAAATCTGTTTATTCAAAATATGAATGAATCATACTATACCCATATGTGGGAAGTACAAAGAGGTATGCAGATAGGATTTGATGTAGGAGCTTTAGGAAAGGAAACTATTGAAGCTATATTAAAAAGACCATTTGCAGGAGGTTATTATTCAGAAAGAATATGGGGTAATACATCAAAATTAACAGAACAGCTTTATGAAACTGTATTATCAGGATTATTAAATGGTAAGCCATTAAAGAAAATGATAAATGAATTAACAGAAACAATGGGAGTTGGTGAAAGTGCTGCAAGAAGATTAGTAAGAACAGAATCAGCATATTACACCAATATGGCAGCAGTTGAAGGATACAAGGAATGTGGAATAGAAAAATATAGATATTTTGCAAAGCTAGATCTTAAAGTAAGTAATATATGTAGAGAGCTAGATGGAAAGATATTTTTTATAAGTGAAGCACAAGCAGGAGTAAATCTTCCACCAATGCATCCATGGTGTAGAAGTTCAATAGGGCCAGTTATTGATGGTGGAGTTGCTCAAAGAATTGGAGTTAGAACAAGAGATGTAGTTACAGGACAAAGTCATGTAATCAAAGGAGATATAACATATAAAGAGTGGTATGATAGATTTGTAGTAGATAAATACGGAGAAGATAAAGCTAAAGAGCTAGAAAAGAAAGCAAAGACTTACAAGAAAACTAAATCAAATAAAAAAGATAATTAGCACTTACATAAGTAGGTGCTTTTATTTATGTCTAAAGTTGGAGGGGTTATGAAAATTATAGAAAAGTTAAAACAGATATTTAACACTAAAAATCATAAACATGAAATAGAGTATCAAAAAGGCTTTGGTTACAGGTGTAAATGGTGTGATAAAACTAAATCACAATGTAACTAAAGTCTTTTATTATATTTAAATTTAAGGAGGTATTGAACAATGGAATTAAAAGATACTGTTCAAATGATGGAAAGTGTAGATTATAAAGAAAGGTTTAAAGCAGAGTATTTACAATTAAAAATAAGAATAAATGGATTAAGAAATATGCTTAAGAAATATAAAGCAGGAACTTTACCTTTTACACCTTCTTGTAGTTATGATTTATTGAATGGTCAATTAAAAGCTATGGAACTATACGCAACTTACTTAGAAGAAAGAGCAGAAATTGAAGGAATAGATTTAAAATAGTTGAGGTGGAATAATGACAGTAGATAGAGATAATTATTGCAAAGATTGCAAGAGAAGTATTTACGGAGAAGATAAAGATTGTGATGTAAATATAGAAAACAATGGAAAGTATGTTATGGCTGGAGAGAAGTGTTATTGCAAAATAGGTCCAGATGGTAAAATGGCTGAAAAATATCCATGGGATAAATAAGGAGGAAGTATGGCTAAGTACAGAAAAAAACCAGTAGAGATTGAAGCTTTCCAATATGATGGAGATTTTATGAATAAGGATGGATATTATTATGTTCCAGATTGGGCTGTTTGCGCTAATGCAGAAGGTGTTTTATATTTTGAAGATGGAGAACTATTCATAAAAACGCTAGAAGGTATACATCATGCTAGTGTAGGTGATTATATTATCAGAGGTGTAAAGGGAGAATTGTATCCTTGTAAACCAGATATTTTTGAAATGACATATGAAACAGGGGAAATCGGAGAAATCAGCGATGGATATCATACTTTTAATGAATTGTATTATCATAGAATGATTTTATTTTCTGTAATATGTAATTCAAATTCACAAAAATCATGGAAGTCGTGGAAACATCATGATGGAACTATGTATGATGATTATTTTATAGTTGGAATTGATACCCAAGAAGGACAATATTCATATCATTATCATAAATCAGAATGGGATTATTTTAATGTTGAAGAATTAGAATTTGCTCCTGAATGGGATGGTCATAAGCCAAAAGATATAACAAGATTATTAAGTTTAATTTAAGTCTTAGGAAACTAAGGCTTTTTATTATGCCCAAAACTTGCTTAAGGCTTGAAACTGTGCAAGTAAATAAAAATAAAAGGAGGATAACGAAGTGGTACAAAAATTAAGTATGAACTTTCAACTATTTGGACTAGGACAATTTTCTAGACCATTTTTAAATGCAGATGATGGAGCTGGTAATGGAGGATCATCACCAGAAGTAGGAGATCAAAGTAACAATCAAAACTCAGATGGAGGGCAAAAATCTTTTGATGACATATTAAAAGATAGTAACTATCAAACTGAATTTGAAAAGAGAATGTCAGAAGCAATTAAATCAGAAAGAGCAAAATGGGAGGCTGATTCTAAAACTAAAATTGATGAAGCTAAAACAGAAGCAGAAAAAGTTGCAAAGATGACAGCAGAACAAAAAGCTAAGTATGAAGAAGAGAAAAGAGTTGCAGATATAGAAAGAAGAGAAAAAGAATTAAATACTAAAGAATTAAAGATTCAAGCAGATACAATTTTAGCTGAAAAGAATTTACCTAAATCACTAGCTGAAATTGTTATTTATGAAAATGCAGATACATGTATTAAGAGCATTGAAGCAATAGAAACTGCTTTTAATGAAGCGGTAGAAAGCGCTGTAAATGAAAGATTAAGAGGCGGAACACCATATAAAAGTAGACAAATTAGCAATATAGATTATAACAACATGAGTGATGCTGAATATTATGCAGCAACTTATAAAAATAAAAAATAATTAATTAAAGAAAGAAGGAATATAAAATGGCAAATGAATTTATTACAGTAAAAGAAATAGCAAGACAAACATTACCAAGATTAATTGAAAACTTAGTTTTCCCTAACTTAATACACAAAGACTTTAGTAATGATTTTGTAGCTGGTAAAGGAGCTACAATACAAGTTAAAAAACCTGTTATTTTAACTGCAAAGGAATTTAATGAATCAGAAGGAACTTCAGCACAAGATGTTAAAGAAGAATCAGTAGATGTAACATTAGATAAACTTGCAACAGTTGATATTGAATTTGGAGCTATTCAAAGGGCTACTAATGTAGATGATTTAAATAGATTATTTTTAGAACCAGCAGCAGTAGCATTAGCAGAAAAAATTAATTCAGATGGATTATTTTTATATAAGGATATACCTTACACAGTAGGTACAGCTGGAACAACTCCAAGTAAACTTAGTGATCTAGCAAATGCAAGAAAAATGTTAAATACAAATAAAGTTCCTATAGCTGGAAGAGTTGCAGTGTGGGATCCAGAAGCAGATGCTAACTTTACTACAATAGATGCAATTGTTAATTCAGAGAAGAGTGGTTCAACTAATGCGTTAAGAGAGGGATCTATTGGACGTGTATTTGGATTAGATAATTATATGTCACAAGGAGTAAAACAACATGCTACAGGAATTACAGCTTTTGATACTGTTAAATTAGGTGCTATAGCAGAGATAGGTGCAACTACAATTCAATTAACAGGTACTACATTAACAGGTAAACTACTTAAAGGAGATGTATTAACAATTGCAGGAAATAACTATACGGTAATAGAAGATACAGCTGGTGCAAGCGGAAATTCTATTGCAAGTGTAGAGATTTATCCAGCATTAAAAGCAAGAGGTACAACAAGTACAGTTGTAAAAATGATAGCTAACCATACTGCTAATTTAGCGTTTAATCCAATGGCGTTTGCATTTGTAACTAGACCATTAGTTGCACCAGCAGGAGTTGAATCTTATGTTACATCTTATAATGGAATTACATTAAGGGTAGTAAGAGGATATGACATGAAGTATAAAAAGGAAATGCTTTCAATGGATGTTCTTTATGGATATAAAACAATGTATCCAGAATTAGCTACAAGAGTATTAGGATAAATTGAGGGGAATATCCCTCAATTTTTTTATGAGGTGAGTTCATGGCACAATTAGAGAAGCTAAAAATAAGATTAGAGATAAAAGATACAACTCAAGATGAATTATTTAATATGGTTTTAGAAGATGCAGAAACAGAAATATTAGATTACTGCAATAGAGATGTATTATTACCGCGTATGCTTGGGTTGCAAAGAGAATTAGCAATTGTTTATTATAACAGGCTAGGAAGTGAAGGCGAGTCTTCTAGAAGTGAAGGAGGGGTATCTGTAAGTTATAGTACTGATATTCCTGAAAATATTAAAAGAAGATTAAACTCCTATAGGAGATTAAAGGCGGTGAGATTGGCCAATGAGAATAAAGAATAAAAAAGTTTACTGGCTTAAGAAAAAAATAAACACTGAAGATGATGAAGGTAATGTTTATGAGGATTATTCTAATGAGCCAATTGAAATAAAAGCTAATATATATCCAGCGAGTGGAAAGTTACAAGTTGAAATATATGGTGAGAGATTAAATTATATATTTAATATGCTTTATGATGGTCCAGAAAATTTAAATGAAGGTGATGGAATATGTGTTTTTGTAGATAAAGATAGTAAACCAGACTATAAGATAATATCAATTAAACCATATTC
>PPYE01275935.1_pt1 | contig 12265 bp, 12 predicted proteins | sample 1559881 | NCBI WGS metagenome assembly PPYE01 (sample SAMN08240022, study PRJNA423297) | Human gut metagenome, whole genome shotgun sequencing project.
GAAGTACACAGCGAGCTGTGGGCTCCAAAGCATTTGCAGCAGAAGCGCCATTCCGACAGCAGGGAGGAGGGAGCCGACTGCATTCAGACCAGCAGTGACGTTGGCAGGAATTTGGTTGACAATGGCAGCCACTGGCTCTGCACCAAAATAGACACCAAAGAAGGCGATAAGGGCAAACAAGGCATACTTGATAAACCAGAGGAGATAGTGCTGAAGCGCAAGCCCCTTCTCATTTCCTTCAGCTGCCAGCTTGTCAAAGGGTCCAGCAAAGAAAGCAAGGACAACGTTGTTCATGAAAATCGAAAGGAATGCGGTAACTACGCCAACCGGTACTGCAATAGTGATTGCGGCGCTCATGTCCACACCAGCACCAACCGCGAATGCAACCGCAAGAGCTGTTGCCGTAACGGGCTCCGCAGAAATTGCGCCACCAATGTTTACTGCACCCATGAAGATTGCCTCCAAGGATGCACCGATAATCACACCAGTCTGAACATCGCCCATCAGAATACCAGCGATAAGTCCGACACAATAGGACGCTCAATCATGCATTGACCTAGAACCCAGTTGCCACCGTAACAAATCAGTACGGTGAGCCACGCAGTAAACGCCAAACCCAACATGCTGCATCCTTTCTCTTCACAATTTGCCGATTTCATACATCGACAAAGCCACTTACTTTCCCGCCTTCTCAATCAGCGTCTTTAAAGGCGTTTTCGTATCAGATGGGATAAGCTGGTGAAAAACAGGAACGCCCTGCTCGCACAGCTCTTTTGCAGCTTCAAGCTCTTCTGGACTCAGCATGATGGTTGAGTTGAGAGAGACCTTCTGTGCAGGGTCAGACTTGTCAAACCTGCCCACGTTTGCAACGTTAACCGTCTCCACCTGACCAGGTGCACCCTTTACAAATTCAAGCGCATCTTTCATGCAATTGGTCAACGCGAATATCCTCATATCCGCAGCACGGGGATCATTCGCAATCTTGCACGCTCCCGGCACATCCTTAACAATCAGTCTTTGACCAACGGGGGTACCCATTTGAAGAGTCATCCTAAGAGCATCGCTCTCCATCGCATGCTTGTTCGCTACGATGATCCTGTTTGTGTTGAGCTCTTTGCTCCACACGAGAGCGACTTGACCATGGACAAGTCGGTCATCAACGCGGATTTGCACGATCATATGTCCCGCTCTCTCCTTTCGTATCTACATTCATTTTGAAAAAGCGTCAGTCAAAAAACTCCTCCTCACCTCCCGGCTGGGGGTTAGTGCCCTCAAATGTGACAAGCTGCATACCATTTCGAGCTGCGCTGATTACCTCTTCTAGATATGCCTTGGTTATTGCCTCGTCTGAAAGGAGCAGTTCGATAACGAGCCCGAGGTTAATTCCAGTCACATGGAAAATGTTTTCTCGCCCATCAAGCATCAGGGCAACCTTCTGGAAGACGCTGCCACCGTAGATATCCGTAAAGATGATGCCAGTGTCATCTGCACCAATCGAGTCAATAAATGACTGCAGCTTCGGCGTGTAATCAGATTCGTCGACATAGGCGTCAATGTACTCCACGACATCCTGCATACCTGTGAGTATCGAAAGGGAACTTTTGTAACCGTCTGCCAGTTGTCCGTGAGTTGCAATTAGTAACTTTTTCATGACTCTACCTACATGGAATAGTTATTGGGGTTGAGAAGCCTAATCTTGCTTGCAACAAAATCGATGCAGTCACTCTTGATGCTAAACATGAGGCCGACACCATCACCGTCATGGGAACCAGATTTGATCTCCTTCTCCAGAGAGCGATACATAGCTCTGAAATACTCGGTGGCGATATTGAACTTGCTCATTCCAAGATTGACCGCCTTCTGAAGCTGATCGTCGGGAATATCAGAGCATCCGTGCATAACCAGCGGAATGCTGACCGCCTCGCGACACTCTCTAATTCGATCGAAATCAAGATGAGGAACCTTGACATATGGGCCGTGAGCGTTTCCGACCGCTATCGCAAGCGAGCCGCAGCCAGTCCTCTCAACGAATTCCTCCGCCTGGGCAGGGTTGGTATAGAAATCATTTGTCACAAAATCCTCGGCATTAGCGCCTACGCCAACGTGTCCAAGCTCTGCTTCGATATCAACGTTAAAGACGCTGGCGACATCAACGACGGACTTGGTTAGCGCGACATTCTCCTCATAGGGAAGAGAAGAGCCATCCACCATTACTGAGGGAAAGCCATCCCGGATTCCCTCAAGGGCAATCTCGTAGCCCTGGGAATGATCCTGATGGACAGCAATGGGCACGCTCGCACGTTCCGCATAATACTTTGCCGCCCCTGCTATCGCAGAGAGTGGGGCATAGTCTTTAAATCCTGGATAAAACTGGATGATAACTGGCATGTGCTCTTGTTCTGCAGCAAGCGCAGCGTAATGCGCAGTCTCGATGTTAATGACATTAATTGCTGGTACACCATAGTGGTTATTGGTGGCATCCTTAAGCAGCTCGTTGACTTTGACAAGCATTTTTCAATCCCTCTCTACTCTAGTTGAGTGGAACAGGCAACGCCTTGCGCCCCACCGTCTAAACGGCTATTTACCGTTTTGTTGACTTGCTGCGATTCGATATGCAACCGTTGTAGCTAACCCACTAAGAGCTACGGCAACCCCAAAAATGACAAAGCTCATTCCGGTCCCGATGGCATCGGAAAGCCAACCGCCAATGAAATTTGCAACAATAGTTGCCGCCCCGGCCTGTAGTAGTGCAAGCAAGCCCTGTCCCCTTGCCAGTGCGCCTGGTAGTGCATGTCTCGCAATGTACGTCACAACGCTGTAGTAGGCAGTCATATAACTAATGCTTTGCAAGACTTGAGCAGCGCACATGACCCACAAGGCCCCAGTGCTTACCAAGAGCAGCCTAATCGACATTGCGATGCAGGAGAACTCCAAAAGACGAATCTCGCCGAAGAGAGAAATCAACCTGTCAGACAGCAGGAGGATTGGAACTTCACTCATCGCGGATATTGCACCGAGCACACCAACCAATTCCTGGCCATATCCAAGCTCGACAGACCATCTTCCAAGATACGTTCCGTGAAAACTCAGGCCAACGTATCCAACGAACGAGAGGAGCAACACGAATGCAATTTCGTCAGTATCGAAAAGCCGGTTGAAACCACGCTGCGGCCTAGCGTAACGAGAACCCGAATCGCAGGAGCATGGCTTCTTCCAGCCCTGCGGAAGTAATGCACTTTGCACGGCAAACAATGCGAGAGCGACCGAAACAACAATGAACTGGACTTCAGGATGGCTTTCAAAGACGAACCCGGCCACCACAACGATTACCGCATAGCCAATAGTCCCGCCCATTCGTATGCGCGAGAACTCTATCCCTTCCTTGGAAGCAGCCTCGACAACCAAAGAATCGCATATCGGAAGCAACGACTGAAAGAACACCGAGAACAGAAAAAGGGCGACGTACATGCTCGTGAAGGATGATGCGAGACCGATAAATGGCGCGGTGAAGGCCGATGCCACAGCGAGAATCACTAAGGTTGCCTTTCGACCAATCGTTTTATCCGCCAACGAGGACCAAATTGGCTGAGCGATTAGAGAGCAAATTGGCAGCGCTGTTAGCATCACCCCAACTTCAGACGCTGAAAATCCACGCCTAGTAAGATATGCGGAGAGAAATGGGGTGAAGACCCCCACAGATATCCAGTACAGGACATTTTCACTTAGGAGTCTCGGCAAGCTGCTTGCCCTGTTGAGAGCTGCCCCCAATTTGCACCTCCTAATGATATGAAACAACTCTTAAACGTTCCAAAATCTATAAAACTTCGTTTCAAGCGGAACTATAGCGTCCTTTTACGAACCGATGACAATGAGAGCAGTGAGCAATCTGTAAGTGGCATGAAACGAAGGATGAAAGGTAGTTTCGTGGAATCTGGAACGTGTTTCATTGATAACGACTTCTCGCAGCGCGGCGGGGGCTATTTATGTAAATCAATACCACGAGATAGATGATGTGATTTTGAGCAAGCACTTTAGCAACAACTAGCCAGACCCATCAAGCTGGTATCAAAATAACGACAGATGCAGTCGGTTTCAGGTTGGTGACAAATGAGTAAAAAGAGTCAGCGTTCAGATGTCATAGCACAGCTGTCAGCTCAGCTGGGGACTTTTTCAGCCTCAGAGCGACGCATTGCTGATTACATCATTTCGAATGGCAACGCAGTAACTGGGATGACCGTTCGGGAACTTGCTGACGCTACAGAGACCTCGCCGGCATCGGTATCCAGATTTGCCAGGACTCTAGGATACGGAAGCTACTCGGACTTCAGGTTCGCAATGGCAATAACCGTTGGAAATGCCGATCCAAAGCAATTCGGAGGTGACAAAGTAAGTCTTGATGATGTTCCCGGTTCATTTGAGTTCATCCTTCAAGAAAAGATAGCCGAGCTCACGGAAACTACCGAGCAGCTAAATGCCGCTGAATTCAAAAATGTAGTACAGCAGATGCGGGAAGCCAGTAACGTTTTTATTTGCGCAGTGGGAAACTCTATTACCATCGCAGAAAATGCTTCCTTCAAGTTTTGCCAAGCAGGAATTCGCGCGTGGTGCCCGCCTACCGCGGAAAGCGCTATTTCTGCTTCGCTAAATCTCAAAGGAAGCGATCTGGTACTAATGATGTCTACGTCAGGCAGATCTAGACGGCTTTCCGTGATTGCAGATAACGCAGAGGACGCCGGAACCCCCATCGTGTTGCTCACGAACAACCCAGAGTCTCCGCTTGCATTGAGGGCTGACATTGTTCTACGTGCCGTCTCACGCGATGCAATGTTTTCCGAGGGGATTCGCTTCTCGCAGAATTCTCTAAACTACGTTGTTGAACTTCTCTACCTGTTCCTCATCACGGGCTGGGAGGATACAGTCGAGAGAACGAAGCTTCTCAACAAGAAAGTTGGAGAGGACAGGCAGTTGTAGCAATTCTACGACTGGCATCCTTGCATCGAGTAACCTGGAGAAAACCTATTCATAGGGGTCAAAATGCTGAACGACTTTCGTCGCTTGGGCTTTCCCTCGTCGCATCTTGTCTCGGAGTATTGCCATCCGCAATACTCCGAGACAATAAAGCATTTAACTCCTTGCCTGCACGCAGCAATAGCGTGAGGCGGATCTCAATTCCCAAACTGAAGAAATTCCTCTACCTCACTCTTCTTTGGAATCGAAACTGCTGCTCCAGGACGCGTAACCGCAATTGCCGAAGCAGCAGCGGCGCGCCTCATTGATGTCTGAATCCCATCCCCGCCAATAATGCCAGCCAGCAAAAAGCCAGTATAAGTGTCTCCAGCAGCCGTAGTATCAACGGCATCCACTGGATACGCTTTCTGAAACACTGGCTCGGCGCCAGCCTCCAAATACACAGAACCTTGCTCACCCAATGTTAGTACGGTCTTCGCCTTTGGAAACTTTTCAATAAGTCCCCACGCCAAATCCTTTTGGCTAGCGTTCACAGGCAATCCGGTAAAGACAGATGCTTCGGTTTCATTGAGAATTAGGAAATCAATCAAATCTAGATTGAGGGAATCTTGGATTCCGCCTGCCGGCGATGGATTCAGGGCAATCTGCATTCCGTACTGCTTGCCAAGAGCAACGATATGCTCAAGATTGCTTATCTCATTTTGCAGAAGAAGCCAATCGCACTTAACAGCACGGGAAAAAACGTTCTCGCTCAATTCATCATCAATTGTCTTGTTGGTACCACCATATAAAAGAATACAGTTGTTGCCGGCGGGATCGCGCTGGATAATCGCGTTGCCCGTACGTTCGTCACTGCTGATGGCAATCAGACTCGTATCGACCCCGTTTTCGGCAAGCAGACCGACGAGGAACTCTCCGTCTGGTCCCACCTTCCCCGCATGGGTGACAGAGACTCCCGCCCTCGCAAGGGCTATCGACTGATTGAGGCCCTTGCCACCGGGATACCGATGGAGCGCACGAGAGGCAAGGGTCTCCCCCGCTCGCACAAAGTGATCGACGTCATACACATAGTCGATGTTCAGTGAACCAAAGTTGAGGATTCTCATGTCTTAGAACCTCGCCCCTGAGAGAAAAATGCCACTGTGTCGTGTGCTACCTGGGCCTTACGGCTTAGTCGTAGCTACGCAGCGTGTCATAGATGAGCTGCATGTACCTATCGTAGTCAAGCTCAAGCGCGGCTTCAGCATTTGGCTCTGCGCCCTTGAAACCAGTCTGCGGCTCTCTGGCTACGTCGTAGATGGGATTCGGGCCACATAGATGCCGGTAGTCGCAAACCGTCATCCCTCTAGTAAGCCTGCCAGAGAGCTCCACATCTATGTGCATGGGGGCGCTCAAAATAAGCGAGGGGTCTATCACCCACGCGGAAGCGCAAGCATCATGCATACACGCAACCGTTGGATCGTCGATTTTTCTTCCGGCCTGCATGAAAAACTCAGTCAAGTCTGCCGCAAAATCGCCTACCTCGGTTCCCATCTCACGGAACCGTCTCTCGGTTTCATCAGTAAAGCCAGATTGGCGAGTCAGATTGAGTCCGCACATCTTGACGTGAATCCCGCTGTTAAACACACGCGCAGCAGCCTCCGGATCCACGAAGATGTTGAATTCCGCAGCAGGGGTCCAGTTTCCAAACGTGACGGACCCACCCATGATACAGATCTCTTTGACTCTCTCAGCCATCCGGGGCTCACGGTTAAGAGCCTCTGCAACGTTCGTTAGCGGTCCAGTCGCCAATATCGTAACGTCATCAGTCGACATTACGGTCTCAGCGATGAAATCGACTGCATGCTTTTTCTGTACTTGATGCACCGGCTCAGGCCGGTGGTGTCCATCCAGACCACTCTTACCATGAAACATGGGGGCTGTTACAAGATTAGCAACCATTGGATGGCTGCATCCGGAAAAGACGGGAACTTCGTCAGCGTGCCTAATGGCTTCAAGTACTGTAAGAGCATTCCGAGTGACGTTAGCCAAGGGAGTATTGCCGCCTACACATGTAATCCCAAGAACATCAAGATTCTGCACCGAGAGCATGATTGCAAATGCATCGTCATGCCCAGGGTCGCAATCTAGAATGACCTTCTTCCTTGACATGGCCGAGTTCCTTTCGAATAGGTATCAAGCTAAGGTCGTTCTTGCGCTAAATCGCGCTATGCCTCTGGCGCATCAGCTACCTGCTGTGCATTCGAGCCATGACCCCCACTCGACTCGTGAAGCATCTTGCGGTCCTTGCGCTGCACATTGATGGCAAAGACCACGAGCCCCACAAGCGTCGCAACGTATGGCAGAGTCGTGACCAACTGATCCGGAATGCCCAACGTGCTTGAATACGTAGAAAGTGCGTAGAAGAACCCAAAGAGGAGCGACGTTCCAAACGAGCCCACTGGCGTGTTATTTGCCATCGCCGTTGCCGCCAAGGCAATATAACCTCGACCGCCAGACATGCCCTTTGAGAAATACGGCAAATATGACATGGAGAGATATGCGCCGGCAAGCCCTCCGAGAACACCAGAAATCACGAGAGCCGCCATCTTGGTCCTATTTACGCTCACGCCAACGGAGGACGCGGCATCCGAGTTCTCGCCGACACTGCGAATACGCAGGCCAAGCTTTGTCTTGTAGAGCAGGAACGACATCACCGGAATGGCCAGGTAGGCTATCCAGGCGAGAATGCTCTGGTTGGAGATGATTGTTCCAACGAAGGGAATGTCAGAGATTCCCGGAATGGAGATCGTGGGAAGCGTCCCACTATGCAGCGACGTTGTCGCAGAGCGATCACCAGTAATCACATACATGAGGAATGCGGAGAGGCCAGAGCCAATGAGGTTGACTGCAATGCCGACGAGAATAATGTCCACTTTGAGATAGAGTGCGAAGTAGGCAATCATGAGACCCATGACGGCACCCACCACGATGGCGACCAACAGGCCCACCCACACGCTTCCAGTATAGGCCGAGCCAATCACCCCGAAGAATGCGGCGAGGATCATGATTCCTTCCTCGGCCATATTCGTGCTTCCGGCATTTTCGGCAATCGCGCACCCCAAGGTTGCCAGCAGGATGGGGACTGTCGTGCTCAGCACCGTAAAGTAAAAGTTGGGGTTGGAAAAAATCCCCCATAAAGTCGCAGCAAAGTCACTCACGCGGCCTCGCCTCCCTTTGCGGCGTTGCGCTCTTTGCGCTTGCGATCAGCATCTGCAAAGATCATCTTTCGATACGTGCCAGACAGGAACTTCTCGGCCATGATGAAGAGCACCATCACGCCCTCGAAGACCGAGACCAAGTCGATTTGCACTCCTGCCTTGAAAGACATCACCCACGCACCAGTTCTGAAATATGCAAGGAAGATTGCTGCAAAGGGTAGGTACTTCGGGTTGTTGTGGGCAAAGATGGCCATGGTGACGCCATCCCAGCCATAACCGGTAAGCGACGTCCACTCGAAACGCTGATAGAGGCCGAGCATCTGCACAGCACCGGTCATTCCTCCAATGACGCCGCCAATGAACTGCGAGACGAGCGCAAGTCCGGAAACGCTGAGCCCAACATACTTGGCAAATTTGGGATTCTGCCCAACGGTCCTTATGGAGAGCCCTAGCTTTGTCTTATACAGAAGGACATACGCAAAGATGACAACGGCTATTGCCAGGAAGAGCCCCGCGTGGATCTTCGTCCCGGGGATGAGGGTGGCGAGCCCCGCTTCGCTTCCAATTGGGTACGTATGTTGGCTTGAGGCGGGATCCTTAAACACGTCAAACAGGAAGTATAGGCCCACGTAGAGACAGAGGTAGTTCATCATCAGTGTTGAAACAACAATGTTTGCCTTGAACTTGTATTGCAGGAGCGCGGGAATCGCGATAATGAAGAAGCCCACAAGCCCGCCTAGGAGAATCGAGAAGATTGGGCCAAGCACCGGCAGATCGGGTACGAGATAGATGCCCGAGAGCGCTGCGACAAGCCCACCTAGGTAGATGGTTCCCTCGAGACCCAGGTTGAACTGGTTGGCAGAGAACATGATGCACACTGCAGCGCCACTCATGAGAAGCGGGATTATGACCTCAATCATATGCGAAAAGTAGGAGAGGCTCATAAAGGGTGCGCCGATGAAGTACGTGAGTGCGCTTGCGGGATCCTTCGCCGTGAGGACGATGAGCACAACGGCTATCCCCAGACCGATGGCAATAGCCACTGCCATGCGAAGAATCTCGTGGCGAGTCTGAACGCCTATGTTGCGAAGCCGCTCGGCAATGCCTCTGCTTGTATTATTGGACACTGTAAGCACCTTCTATCTGCCCTGCCGACATCCTCTTAACCCCAAGCATGTAGTAACCGAGCTCCTCTTCGGTGACCTTGCTCACGTCGGGGAAGTACGCGACTATCTCCCCCTCGAAGAGTACGATTAGGCGGTCAGAGAGATTCAATATCTCACCTAGGTCCGCGCTAATGAGAAGAATCGCACTACCAGAATCCCGCATCTTCACAAGCCTGCGGCGAATGGAGTCCGTTGCCCCAACGTCAATTCCGCGCGTGGGTTGGTCGCACACGATGAGTTTGGCGAGTCCGGTTAGCTCGCGGGCGACAAGGACTTTCTGGATATTGCCACCGGAGAGCATCCCTACCTTCTGGTTGCCGCTATCGCAAAGGACGTCATAGTCCTTAATCCACTTGTCAGTGTCCTCCTTGATAGCGGATTGGTCGAGAAGGAAGCCATTGTTGTATTTCTTCCAGTCGACCTTGTCTGCAATCATGTTTTCACAAATAGAGAGGGTACCAGCTGCTCCCGTGCTCATGCGGTCTTCAGGGATGTACGCCAGGCCTCGCTCGCGCAGGCTGTGAATGCTCATGCTGCGGATATCCGAGCCTCCCATGGAAAGCGTACCCGAACCCCCACTTGCAAAACCAGTGATGGCGTTTACGAGAGGCTCCTGTCCATTCCCCTCCACCCCAGCTATTCCCACGATCTCGCCTGAGCGGACGGTAAAGGAGATATCGTTCACGACTCTCTTGCCGTTGATGTCAAAGAGCCCGAGGTCCTTTGCAACGAGGTAAGCTGGACCAGGAGAAGGCTTCTCTTTGGGCACCTTGGACTCCACGTTCACGCCAACCATGAGTCGAGAAATGTCTGATTCGCTCACGTCCTTCACGTCATAGGTCCCAATCGTGTGGCCTCGACGTATGACGGTTACTCGGTCGCAAAGAGATTTAACTTCACCAAGCTTGTGCGAGATGAAGATGATAGTGTGGCCGGCCTCGCGAAGCGCCCTTAGCTGGACAAAGAGTTCGGACATCTCCTGTGGCGTGAGAACCGCCGTCGGCTCGTCCAGGATGAGTATCTCCGCACCCCTGACGAGCGCCTTCAGAATCTCAACCTTCTGCTTTACACCAACGGTAAGATCGCAAATCTTGGCTGTAGGATTAATATCGAAGCCGTATTTATCGCTGACGTTCTTGGTAATCTCAGCAGCCTTCTTCGCATCGAACTTCAACCCTGTAGTGGGTTCGATGCCAAGCGTGATGTTCTCGGCTACGCTTAAGGAGGGAACCAGCATGAAGTGTTGGAAAACCATGCCAATGCCATTGGCAATCGCCACCTGCGGTGAAGTGAGCTTCACCTCTTGCCCTTTGATGATGATGCGCCCCTCGTTAGGCTGCTCGACTCCATAGAGCTGCTTCATAAGCGTGGACTTTCCGGCACCATTCTCCCCGCAAATGGCATGAATCTCGCCCTTCCGAGTCGAGAAGTTCACATCATCGTTGGCCATGATTCCGTTGTCGTACACCTTGGTAATGTGTTCCAGCCTGAGGAAGTCATCATCAGACAATGTGGTCAGCCTCCTCCATTTGGCATTGGCATCCGAAAGCGGCCACCCCATCCCAACCGTAAGTGCCCGCGAGGATGGGGTGGCGAATCAAACTAGAAAGTAGTGTCGACGGTAATCTTGCCGTCGATAATGTCCTGCTGCGCCTGATTGATAGCTGCCAGCTGATCATCGGTGAGAGCTTCTTTGGTGGTATCGGTAATTGAGTAGCTAACGCCACCCTTATCCAAGCCATACGTCACAACGGTGCCATATGGCAGCGTCCCCTTGAGCTCCTCGCCAGCTGCATCAAGGAAGGTGTTGTTTACGTTCTTTTGCATGGACGTTAACGTATGCGCCGCCTTGTCAGTGTCGCCCTGGGACGCCCAATACTCGCCCTGATTTCCGTCAACTCCGATGACATAGTATCCATCGCCCATCTCGACCGCAGCGTCAAAGGCACCCAAGCCGCAGCTGCTGCAGCAGGAGAAGACGATGTCGTAGCCCTGCTGATAGAGGGCACGCGCATGGTCGTGGCCAATCGTGGAGTCGCTAAAGCTCTGAGTCCAGTCATCGACGACCTCGACGGAGGGATCGACCGCCGCAACACCTTGCTTATATCCAACAAAGAAGTCTTGCAGAACTTTATTCTGCATACCTCCCATGAAGGCAACCTTCTTGGTCTTTGTGGCGTATGCGGCCGCCATGCCAACAAGATAAGAGCCTTGGTTCTGGGCGAAGAGCATGCCATAGATGTTGTCATGAGGATAGGTATTGAAGTCCCAGGACTCGTCGAAGAACCAAATCTTGGTATCGGGATACTGGGTGGCAATCTCATTAGCATACTCGACCATGTCGAAGGTACCCATGATCATGATGTCCCAGCCCTCTGATGCAATGTCGAGCGCGGTTGATTCCCAGACCGAGGTGTCATAGCCCATCTCTCGAGTATCGGTCTCATATTGGTCACCGTACTGATTGGCAATTTTCTCCATACCCTCGTGCCCAGAATCAAAGAACGACTTATCGCCGAGAGTGCCATTGATGATGTAGACAATGCGCTTCTTGCCGCTAGTAGATCCGGAATTAGAAGAGCCGCTGTCACTGGTTGAACTTCCGCCGCAGGCGCTAAGTCCAAGGCCCGCAAGCGCTATTCCGCTCGTTGCGAGAAACTGACGCCTATTCATGTTTCCGCTCATCCTAGCCATCCTCTCTCCCTTTTTCATTGCGATATCCACCCGGCTCGCAAGCCGGGTCATAGCCAAAAGAGTTATCGGGAAGAGCAACAAAGCCGTCTTGCCACGTCGCAAGTACGCTGTGAGACCTGGCGTACGCTCAAGACCTTCATACCGCGCATATAGGTATCGAGACGATCCCCCAACGGCTCAATCCAGCGCCCGGGAATTGCCTCGTAGCCGCGCGCGGTAGCCCATACGGTCATTACC
>PPYE01294027.1_pt1 | contig 12264 bp, 6 predicted proteins | sample 1559881 | NCBI WGS metagenome assembly PPYE01 (sample SAMN08240022, study PRJNA423297) | Human gut metagenome, whole genome shotgun sequencing project.
ACTGCATCCGTATTGATCCCTAAATCCACACTGCAGATGATCTGTTCTTTTACAGGTGCCTTTGTAAGCGGCACCTCTTTTGTATAAGAAAACGCAGGAAGTATTTACGATGTCTTTTTTCCAACACAGGTGCTGTAGCTTTTTTCCTGTCCAGTTCTTTCTGAGATATTCCATATCTGTATGGCTGAGACTGACCCGGAACCATTTCCAGTCATGGCTGTCATAAAGTTTCAGGTACGCTCCATCTTTTTCCTCAGTATCTTCACTGTACATCACATCACGGTAAAATACCGGCATAGCATGATTACCACACACCAGCTTCGGCGTGCCGCCTTTCTGATCCATTTTTTTCCACAGTTCCAGTCTCGTCTTATATGAGGATACGCTTCCCAGGGCATGCTGGATAGCTGACCTTCTGAGATAAGAAGGCATCTTTGGAAATCGCAGATCAACATCAAACCTTGCCTGATTCTTTTTTGTGGTATGCACCAGATGTTCTGCAGTATTGAAACGTTTTTTAGATTCCGTGATCACTTCCAGTTCATCCCATGTCTGGGCATAGATCTCAATCAGACAGCTAACTGCAGAACGATAAATATCCAGTGTCTGGCAGATCGGGATATTCTGTTTTCGCAGTTCTACGCCATAACTGGATACTGTCCTCATCTTTTTTCTTCTTTCTTACAAATATAAAAAAACGGAGGCTTTGGATAACTCAATTAGGGATTAACGAAAACAAAGATTAATTTCTAAGCAAAGCCTTCCAACGGAACTCAAAAATAAGAATGATCACACTAGAGTATAGACTTACTCCAGTGTGGTCATTTTATTATTCATCTGTACCTTTCGTTTCGGAATCCTCTCCAAAATATCGCATCATTCCTGAGATTGGACTGGCTTTAACAGGAACATACTTTGCCTTATATATTTGACATCTGAACTTTTCCAATTCGGATTCTATCTCATCAAATGCTGTTTGATATACTAATGTATTGACATAGCCATGAGCTTCCACATCTTTAGTTGCAAAGAATAACTTATTCAAATCTACAACCTTGGATGCGCATACAGCAAAATTTCCTTTCCCATCATTTAGCAAATTAAAGTGATATGCCTCTTCTCTGAATTGATAAACAAACTTTCTCATTTTATCAAAGATATCATTGTAAGCATATTCTCGAATTGAATGATTTGATATTATAAAATCTAGATTTCCATATGCATTATCGATCAATCCTAAATCAATTGAAGAAGCATCTTGATAAGACCTCATACACCTTAAAAATGTATCTTTATAGGTTTTTAAGGAAGCGCTATAGTATTTCTCTAGTTCAGCCTCAATGTCCGAATTCTCATTGAATGACATTTGTATATTCTCTTCAAACCACGAAATCAAAGTGCTTTTTGCTTTATGCGTAATACCAGAATCATCTATAAGTAATGGGAATTTTGCATTCCAATCATTTGCTTGTTCTTCTAATAATGCATCCTTAATTAATTCTACTGGTGCATCGAGTTCTAGATATTTGATTTTACGTAATTCTTTCAAAATCTTGTTTGACTGTAACCAAAACTCTTCCATTGCCTTTCGCTTCTCTACATAATATTCTGTAAGCGACATTATAAATCCAAGCACAGCACTTCCAAGCAATGCCATTGAAACATCATAAGAAATACAATTACTGTCTTTTCCAATTATGCATGCTACGCTGAGAGAAAAAATCGACACACACAGTGTAATAATGGTAAGCCATTTTTTTGCTTTCACTTACTGAAACACCTCCTTATGCAGCACCAATCCAACCATATCCTTGAACCGCCATGTCCACAAAGTGGTTCATGAGCAGAGATACCTTGGAATCGAATATTGCTTTATCATAGCTTTCCGGCAAATCATCATTTAATGATAATTCAACCTCATATTTCAGCTTTGCACAAGGCTGTTCATCTTTGTACCAATCGACAACAAGAAGGCTACTGCGATTATCTATCAATTTTTTATAGAGATTTTTCGCAGAGAGTTTTACTTTTTGCTCTTCAGCCTGTGTTAATTTTTTTCCGGCAATCAGCAAATCGTAAATTTCCAGTTCTTCTTCAGTTAGACCTTCGGTATTGGCTCGATTGTCTTCCTGACGAAGTTCTTCAAGGAGCTTAACCAGTTGCTCATAATAATCCTCATTTTCAGTGCCACCTGCATTATAGGAATCAATAATACGTTTGAAACGCTCTGAAAATTTAGTTCTGGTACAGTTTCTATTAAGCATCTGCTCAAGAGCTTGCTCGATGTATTCCTTCAAGTCATTAATCTCAATCGCCTTATACGTAGCAACCTTTATCTCTTTCCTCAATTGTTCAACATCAACTTTAGAAAGGTCAATTGCCTTTGTGCCTTTAATCATGTGTTGTGCAGGTTCCTTGCGCACATAACTAACGAAATCTTGACTTGCGGTAACACTGCCATCTAGAATCTGATTCATTTTCTGTCTGGCACGAGCTACTTTTTCATCATCGATAGTGTGGTAGAAAAGGCCATGCAAATACACAAGCGGTGCAAACTTCTCGTTGCTCCAGTTTTTCTCAAAGATTTCCGGCTTTGATGCTTCATAGAGATTTGTCAACGTATTAAGGATAACTTTGAATTTTTCTTTATCACCATCTTTTGCAACGATAGTATCATAGGCACTTCTTAATGCATCCAGTTTATCGAGAGTATTTGAATCAGCGATTATCTTTTTCAAATCAATATCAAGAGACAACAAGAAAGAATCTGCTTCATCGATTGTTCCATCGATATAGCTTATTAATTGGTCAATATCCTTTGCCGGGAACTCTGTACCATCATCTCCAGTCGCATATTCAGTCAATGCTTTTTTCATGTACTTGAATACATTTACATAATCCACGATGATTCCGGCAGGTTTTCCGGGATACACTCTATTGGCACGAGCAATCGCTTGCATCAGCGTGTGTCCTTTCATTGGCTTATCAAGATAAAGTGTAGATAAGTTCTTTACATCAAATCCTGTTAGCCACATTGCACAAACAAACACAAGTTGCAGTGAGTCGTTAGGATCTTTGAATCTATCCTCAATGTCTCTGCCATCTGGTGTAATTTCCTTCATCTTTGCACGATGCTCAGATATCTTTAGACCTTGTTTAGCAAACTTGGCTTCCTCGTCGTTTTCTTCAGAAATTATAACAGCCATTTCAACTTTATTCATGTAAGCAAGAATACGAGTGAGCTGATCACGTTCTTCTTTGGTAGAAGCAGTATTGCGCTCCTTCATGATATTCTGCTTTTCTATAGCCCAGTAATGCTGAACTTTGTCATACATTTTGACAGCAGTATATTTATCGACAGATACAACCATACCTTTTCCAAGAAATCCTCGTCTTGGGAAGTGGTAGGCAATATCCTGTGCCACTTTATCTAAGCGGCCATCTCTCTTGATAACTTCAAGGATACGGGAAGATGCATTCTCTAATAGTCTTGTCTCATCTTCATTAAGATTTTCTTCTTCGATAATATCCACAACGTCATCGTCAAGGAAATCATTCTCAAGCCCAACTTCCGGAACTCGTCTGGAATAGAATAAAGGCACTGTAGAACCATCGTCAACAGACTGCGCAAAGTTATACTCTGATACATAATCACCGAACCATTGATTTGTAAGACGTTTTGTACCAAGTAGTGGTGTTCCGGTAAATGCGATAAAGTTAGCATTCGGAAGTGCAGTTCTCATGTTCTCTGCCAAATCCTTATACTGCGTTCTATGCGCTTCATCAACAAGAACGATAATATCGTCACGAGTAGAAAGCACCGGATATTTCTTTGTCTTATCGTATCTGAACTTATGGATGAGCGTGAAGATAAATGCCTTATTAGTAGTTAGGAAATCTCTTAACTGCTTGCTATCCTTTGGCTGGCACTCTTCTTTCGAGCCGATAACTTCTGTGCGTACAAAGTTCTTATGAATCTGTGTGTCCAAATCTTCACGGTCTGTGATAACAAGGAATGAAAAGTTACCTGCAATTTTACGTTTCACCTTACGAGCAAACATAACCATAGAGTAGGATTTACCAGAGCCCTGTGTATGCCAGAAGACACCAAGTTTTCCGTTCAATTCTTTTCTGTTTTTTACAGATTCCATCAAGTTATTTACGCCTAAGTACTGGTGGTTCTTTGCGATAATTTTGATTCTCTGATTCTCAAAGAGAATGAAATTTTCTATATAATCAATCAGTCTATCTTTGTTAAGAAGACCGTCAACAAAATATCTAACAGAGCTATCCTTAACATTATCCGCAGCAAGAATTGCTTCTCTGTCCAATTTTTCTTTTTCACTGTCAACCTTGAGCCATTCAAAGAAATAGTCGTAGGTTGCATTAAATGCACCAAGCTTTGTTTCCAGTCCATTAGAAAGCACACAAATCTGATTGAACGCAAAGAGATTCGGAATATCTCGCATGTAATCTTTCAAATTCTTGTTGTAGGCTTCCTCAACCTTCACAATACTATTTTTCAGTTCAATGAACATAAGGGGCATGCCATTGACAAAAATAAGGATATCCGGTCTTCTATAGTAGACCTTACCCTGAATCCACATTTGTGATACCGCTGTGAAAGTGTTATTCTTCGGATGCTCGAAATCAATCAGTTTTACAAAATCGAAATCTTCTCTGCCATTCCTACGAACTGTGATTTTTATATTATTACGAATCTGCCTGTATAATTTATAGTTGGTATCTACGATATCCGTTCCAGTATAATCCCGCCTTAGATTCTTTACTATCTCTTTGATTTTATCCTCTTCGATAGTTGGATTAATGCGCTTAAGAGAGGACAGCATTACATCAGGAAGAACACATTCTTTCTTAGAATTTCTTCCTGTGCCGTCATTCAAATCATCACGCTTGCTTGGATCGGCATCGCAAATGAGGATGTCATATTCAAATGGTTCAGCTTTTAACTTTGAAAGTATAGCCTGTTCTATATCGTCTTCTGATATAAAGTTACACATATGAACACCTCCTTAAACTTCAAGTTTTCCGCTCATCAAGCGTGGTAACAGCATGTCTCTCTGTTTGATGAGTTTATCATTTTGCATCATCAATGCTCGGATTGTTTGATATAAGGGCTCTTTTTGCTCATCAAATTTTTTTATTAACTCAGTTGGCGGAATAACTATCTTTACTTTTTTTATTAAATCCTGACTTAGATTCTGTTGTGCAGCACCAAATCCAATGAGCAACAGATAATCACGAATTGAATAAAGATAATGAAACAAATAGTGTCTAGAGATAATTTCATTTTTATCGCTAAAAACACAACAAGCCTGATTGCAAGTCATTTCAGAATCCAAATATGCTAACATACCAATGTTTACTCCGTACATTGCCATAACAACAGCTCCTTGTGGTAATAGCTTTGCGGACGATCCTTTTATTCCATCTTCCGTTATACATTCGTCAGTGTGAATTATTATGTTGTCTTTAATTTCTCCAGTCTTGACCCACGGAATAGTGCCATCTGCGTAATATTCCTCATGCGTTCTACTCGGAGTTCCACCGGAGCATGTATTGTAATGAAGGCCTATTTTTTCTCTTACCCAACCTTTAGGCATTCCGTCTTCAAACTCCACATCCTCATATCCCGGAAAGCGGAATCTTATAAACCATTCCTTATAGAGATTTTCAGCCATTTGCTCTAAGAGGCGGATACGTTTGCTGTTGTTTTCAAGCATTTCATCGTAGGTCTTTAATGTAGAAGCAATTTTATCCTGAATTTTTCTAGACGGTATAGGAATGGACAGTTTTTTTATTGAATCTATTGTTAAAGCTGGTTGTGCTGATCCTATAGTTCTGTTCCATAAAGTTTGTGTTCCAAATGTAGAATCAATCCAATAATATAAAAATGTTGAATTTAACTCTTCCTTGAAATCACTTAACCAAATGAGATTTCCGTCTTTAAAGTAAAACTTTTCATTCCCAACAACATAAGGAATACCTAGAGTAGCTCCAACTGCTGTAATTAATAAATCTCCGCTTTCAGGAACACCTGATTTATCTTTGAATTCGTTATAAACAGATTCTGAAATGTAAATTGGTTCCTCCAACGGATTACCATTCTTTTTTTCTATTATTTCTTTCTGTCTATAGAATGGAATTCCTTCATCGACATACTGTCTAGCAAAAACTCTTTTACTAGAGGATACGTTGCATAAATCTCCAATTTTTAAATATTGTAGTTCCATATCACTCACCCAACAATCCTTTCAGATTATTCGAGATAAGTTCTTCTAAAGATTTAGCTTCAGCACTTAAGGCAGTGAATTCAGCATTTAAGGAATACATTTCTTCTTTGAATTCTTCCTGTGTTAAGCCATCATCCTCAATAACCACACCGACATATCGTCCGGCATTAAGAGAGTAGTCTTGATCAACAATACCGTCTTCACCATCCATTGATGCAGCTTTACAAAGACCTATAACATCAGCGTATACACCATCCGGGAATCTTTCTGTTAACCAGTCAATCTGTGACTGCCAATATGCTTTTGTAAGAACTTCTTTGTCATTAGAAGCTTCCGGTGCATTGGCAAGCTCCGCTTTGTACTCATCAATCAAGTCTATAAGTGCCTGTGTATCGCCATGATAAAGCTTTGTGATAACACCAAGATTCTTAATCTGTTCATCAGAGAATTTTCTATGGGCACGGTCAATCTGTGTAAATACATTTCTTGCATCGATAAATAAGATTTCATTTTTCTTGTCAGTATTTGGCTTTTGCTTATCAAAAAACCAAAGGGTAGCAGGAAGCGTGACCGATGAAAACATATTAGAAGGCAGTGTAACCATCTGAGAGATGATACCTTCTTCAATCATTTTCTTTCGAATATCGTATTCTGAACCGGATGCGTCAGATGCAGAATTTGCCATAACAAGTGCTGCCTTACCATGCTCGTTTAAGGCAGTCGCAAAATAACCTATCCACAAATAGTTTGCGTTAGGCACCGTTTCTTTCTTGTCAGATTTCTTCTTAGTTGATTTGCTCTTGTTTCTTGGCACACCATATGTATTGAAACGAGCATCGTCAGAAACCTTATCAACTACAACTTCATCTACGTTGAATGGAGGATTAGCCATTACATAATCAAACTGTCCAAATGCGTTGTATGGGTCAGAGTAGAATGAGTTTGCTTCTGTAATATCGCCACGAACATTATTAAGAAGCAAATTCATTTTTGCCAATTTTACAGTGTCCGGTTCCTTCTCAACACCATAGCAACGGAACTTCATTTGCTCACTTTCACTTGCATTGTGATTGTGCATGTATCTCGCAGCCTGAACGAACATGCCCCCAGAACCGCAGGCTGGATCTAAGAACTTCTTTTCGCCTGGCTGCGGATTCAATACTTCTACCATATATCTAACAACAGTTGCAGGCGTATAGAATGTTCCACCATCCTTACCTTCGGAAAGAGCAAAGTTACCTAAGAAATATTCATAGATTTCTCCGAAGATATCGATAGTGCTGTTTTCAGGAATATCTTTAAATATCCGCACAATATTAGAAAGAAGTTCCGGTTCTTCTTCCGGTACAAGCTGAGCGTATACTTCTTTTGGAAGCACGCCGTCCATTTTAGGGTTCTCATCTTCGATAGCTTCCATAGCATTCTTCACAATGGTAGCCTTGTTTGCATCGTCAGGTGCATCATTGATGAAGTCATAATAAGCACATTCCGGAAGATAGAATCCACACTTCTCGATAGAGATTTCCTTGATGGACTTTTCCATACGTCCGCCTTTAAGACGATTGTATTCTGCTTCAATTTCTTCCTTATGTTGTTTATATAAAATATCTGCATATCTAAGGAAGATAAGCCCTAAGATAGGCTGTCCATATTTATTTGCTGCTAAATGTGCACTTGCACGAAGGACATCAGCAGAATGCCATAGGGTATCTTTTAGCTCTTTTAATTCTTTATCTGTCATAGCAGTATTGCTCCTTTATTTCTCTATTTTGTAATCAAGCCACTCTTCCTCTAATGTTTCATACGGAATGCTATTCTCTAAACAAAACGCATTGATACTTTTCATTGCTTTTAAGTTTGGCTTTGCACGTCCGGATTCCCAGCGATTCACAGTAGAAAAAGCTACACCAATTTTCTTTGCAAAGTCCTGCTGTGTGAGGAATGAACGTTGTCTAATTCTTTTTATTTCTTTAGGAAAACTCATATGCATCTCCTTTTCGTTTCGCACTCGTTAATATAGCGTTATTATACCAAATAAATATGAAATTTTCTAGTACCCAGTCCTTCAAGACACTTTTCTTGAGGGATTTTTATTTTATACCGGAATTTCACTCGTCAAATCCCCTTAGGAAGTTAGAAAGGATAAAAGTTCTGTCTCAGCCGGAATTTCACCTATTTCAACTACTTATGGAATTAGAGTGGTTCGATATAAAAAGTTTTTTCGCTTATGGACAAGAGGGTTAAATTTCAGCATTTTCTTTTGCCTATGATTTGAGTGGAAGAAAAATATTTTCAAAAAAATCCGCTCAAACTTGATGAAAATCTCCAGTGGTAAGTGCAAGGAAAATAAATTTGAAATTCTTTCAGCCAAACAGCAATCTCACCTCCATTGAGTAGCGAGAAAAGAAATTTTGAAAAGACCTACACAGATATCAAGGAACTGAATGCAGAAATCATCAGAACCTTCATCGAGAAGGTATATGTATATGGAAACGAGAAACCTTGGGATAGGAATACCAAGAAGATAAAAGTTATCTTCAACTTTATTGGAGAAGTACATATTCCAAGTAACGTAAAAACGGCATAGCCGATGATTACGACTATGCCGATATTTTTCAAGATTATAAATTCCTTATTGAGTTGCCTTTTTGATCACTATTTTTCTTTTTGCCCTTCGATATAAGAACATACTTGTTCCCTGCTCCAGTAACAAAATGTCAATAGTTTTTAATCACTTTTTTCTAAAAATGGGCAAAAAATAGAGCATATAGATTTCTCTATACACTCTACTTATCGTTATTTCCTTTTCCTCTCAATTATCAGTCATCTAAAAGTTGATTCTTTTATTATCGTGGCTTACATCCATTCATGCAACATTTTGTTCAATTTTTCCATATCAAGAGGTTTCGCAATATGTTCATTCATTCCTGCACTCTTTGCAAGTATCACATCCTCCGTAAATGCATTTGCCGTCATTGCAACGATTTGCAACAGCTCACCTTTGTGTTTAGGCAGGGAACGGATAGCTGTAGCCGCCTCATACCCATTCATAATCGGCATCTGCACATCCATAAAGACCAAATCATAATATCCATTTGGATGATCTGCTACCTTATCTACAGCTTCTTTTCCATTTACAGCCGTTTCAATCTCAGCACCTGTCATACCTATGATCTCAGCTGCAACTTCTCTGTTCAGTTCATTATCTTCCACCAAAAGGATTTTCTTTCCTGTATAATCACTTGCATCCTGACTCGGCTTTCCGGATATTATTTTTTGCAGTGCTGCGGTAAGTCTTGAGCGGAACAACGGTTTTGAAATGAATTCATCTACTCCTGCTGCTTTGGCTTCTTCTTCGATTTTTGTATAATCATAGGACGTCAGAACAATGACAGAAACATCAGGTCCTATCTTTTGGCGTATCTGCCTTGTTGTTTCAATTCCATCCATTCCCGGCATCTGCCAGTCAATAATATATACAAAATAATCATTGCCATTCTCATGACGTTTCACCGCACGCTCTACTGCCTCTTTTCCTGACAGTACCCACTCTCCGTCGATTCCAATCTCATTAAGAGTAGCCACTGTTCCTTCACAGCATGTCTTATCATCATCCACAACCAGCACGGGCAAGTTGACCAGTTCATCAAAAGTCTCTGACTTTTCATCCCGCAGACGAAGGAAAATAGTAACGATAAATCTGCTTCCCTTTCCCAGCTTGCTTTCTACCTTAATGTTTCCATTCATCATATTGACGATATTTCTTGTGATTGCCATTCCCAAACCGGTTCCTTGGATTTCGCTGATGCGTTTATCATCTTCACGAGTAAACGAGTCAAACATAACCTTTTGAAATTCCTCGCTCATTCCCATACCGTTGTCTTGAATCACAAACTCATAGCATCCTATATCCAGGGAAGTGGTAGGCTTTTCCGTAATAGAAAACAGTATCTTGCCGCCATCTGGGGTATATTTGATGGCATTACTCATAATATTAGTAAATATCTGTTGTACTCTTAAACTGTCTCCTCTTACATATTCATGTTCAATTTTGTTGAGCCGTACTTCAAAATTATGATGGTGAGCTTCAATCTCGGAACGTGTCATTGCAATCAAGTTATCTACCAGTTCATCCAGATTAAAGTCTTCTTCCGTCAGTTCGATCTTTCCATTTTCAATGCGTGACATATCCAGCACTTCATTAATCAAACCAAGCAGATGACGGCTCGACTTGGTTATTTTTCCAAGGCAATCGATCACACGATCCGGATGATCAATATTTGCTCCGGCAATGACTGACATACCAACGATTGCATTCATCGGAGTCCGAATGTCATGAGACATATTTGATAAAAACTCTGTCTTTGACCTGTTTGCCTTGTTGGCCGCTTCATAAGCTTCCTTCAAAGCAATCCTCGATTCTATCTCCGCAAGTTTTTCCTGAGTGGTATCCTGTGAGATCAACAGCACCTTTTCAAGTACTCCGTCTTTCCAAGACAAAGGAATGAAAGCCATGCTCTTAAAATGCTTTTCATCTTCCGTACAATATTCCAGCTTATAAATATCATTCATACTTCTAATCATGCCACGGATATGGTCTGCTGAAATCACTTTGTCAATCGTTTCATCCTTTGCCACCACTTTATAGCGGGATGCAATCCTCCTGATCAGGTCATGATATGTTCCGTAAGCATCGTATGGTGGCTTTTTTCCGTGCAGACTATAAAACTTATAAGTATCATCTTCCAGATTGCACATAGCAAAACGATTGACCAGACGCATTGTTCCCTGAAGAAGCAGATCCATCGCATCATTCTTACGTGTCAGCTCCAATATGTTTTCCATTTCTTTTCTGGCTTCTGTAATATCCCGGACAAAAATCATTGCATAACGGGAACCGTCATTTTCTTCTCCTCTCATAAGGACGTTGCGAACCAAACGTTCCTCACCTTTTATCCGTATTCAGCATTCAAGAGTGATTTCTTTTGAACCTTCACTCAGTTTTTCAACAATAAAATTACGGTTGTAAAAATGAGAAACCGCTTCCTTGTCCTCATCAACAACATAATTATCCAGGTATGCCTGAATCAGTTCATCCCATGTATGGCTCTTTTCAAAAATCTCCAGAAGAGAATCCTCTACTTTTAGTGACTCAAAAGAATTATCCTTTAGATTTACATAATACTCGCAGATGTTTCCCTCTGTATAGGCGCGATGAAATGCCTCATTTCTCTGTGCTTTCATCTCGCTCTGCTTTCTCTTGTCAATATTTATGAATGTACCGACAATAAGACGTACTGTTCCGTCCAGACGTCTGGTTGTCTCGGCATTTGCCCGGAACCATTGATAGGAACCATCTTTCATCTTCAAGCGGTATTCACAGTCATATTTCACACTATCTGTTTTGTCTTGAATTGCTTGCTCTAACAGTTTAAGTGTTGCCTCCCTGTCTTCTGGATGTAACAAATCTGACCACGATTCCAGTTTATTTGGGAAATCAAGAATGTCATGATACCCAAGCATCGTGCGAAACTCATGACTCCAGTACACTTCCTTAATATTTCCACTTTTGTCACAATCAAAACGCCACATCGCAGAATGAATCACGTTATTGATCAGTTTCAGATTCTGCTGCATCCAGTCAATCTGAACAGACAATACCCATACCTGCTTTCCATCATCTGCTATGGCATCTTTCTTGCACATACGGACAAATACAGGTGTACCATCGCTCATCAACATCTGTCCTTCCCCACACCCTTGAAGACGCTGGAACCTGTCGTATTCAAGAAAGGTCTGGTTTTCTCCATAGAAAAGATTTCTCAGAGAACCTGATGTTTTCTTTTGGAATTCTTCAAACGTATATCCCAGATTCTTCAACATGTGCGAACTGACCTGTGTGATTGTAAGATTCTCATCATAATATCCTGTCATGAATCCAACAATATCCAGTTCGCTCACTGCATCCTGTACGATTTTTTGACAGTTTTCATTTAACTTTGTATTATCC
>PPYE01585819.1_pt1 | contig 12260 bp, 10 predicted proteins | sample 1559881 | NCBI WGS metagenome assembly PPYE01 (sample SAMN08240022, study PRJNA423297) | Human gut metagenome, whole genome shotgun sequencing project.
ATATGAAGCAGATTTTAATTGTCGAGGACGACAGTTTTTTGAATAAGATGTTGACTTATAACCTGACCGCAGATGGCTACTTTGTGACCGCCGCCTTAAATGCCAGAACCGCCGTCGAAGCCCTCCGCCAGCGGGAATTTGACATGGTGCTGCTGGACATCAACCTGCCGGACGGGAACGGGTTTGAATTGTGTAATCTGGTAAAGCCCCAGCACCCGGACACCATAGTCATTTTCTTAACCGCCAACGATCAGGAGAGAGACCAGATACGGGGCTATGAGGTGGGCGCGGTGGATTATATTACAAAGCCCTTTGTAATCGGGGCCTTGCAGCGAAAAATCAAAGCCATGTTCGCCATGCTGGAACACCACAAGCCCGCAAAGGACATTTACGATGATGGGCGGCTGTTTCTGGACTTCTCCGAGCAGGCCGCTTCCCTCAACGGCAAGCCCCTGTTGCTTACCCCGATGGAATATAAAACACTGAACCTGTTTTGCAAACACCCGAAGCAGGTCTTGACCCGCGGACAGCTTTTGGAAAAGCTGTGGGATATAGACGAGAAATTTGTGGACGAGCATACCCTGACAACCTCCATCAGCCGGATTCGCGGCAAGATTGAATCCGATGGCGGCGCGCCCTACATCAAGACTGTTTACGGCATGGGGTATCAATGGACGGGAGGCGAGGCAAAATGAAGCTTAAAACCCTCTCGGTAAGGCGGCTGTTCCGATGGGTGGCAATCGGGCTGACCCTCTCCATGACCGCCATCACTGTACTTTTATTTCTTGTGACAAAGCATGTGGCGGCGCTGTTTGCAGGCGGGGGGCTGCTTCTCTGCGCCCTTATCTGGCTCTTTGTGCTGACACAGGCATTTGGGAAGCGGCTTTCCCTCTTTACATCTGATCTGTGTCAGACCCTTGACCACATGATCGCCGGGAATGAAGCGCCAAAGCGCCCGGAGGATAGTGAAACCCAGCTTGCCAGAATCGGCCACCGGCTGACCCGGCTTTATCAGATCATGCAGGAGAACCGCCGCAGGGTGGACGAAGAACGGCAGGAGTTACAGACCCTTGTATCAGATATATCCCATCAGGTGAAAACGCCGGTGAGCAATTTGAAAATGGCAACGGACACCCTGCTTGCAAAGCCCGTGACCGAAGCGGAGCGCACCGACTTTATCCGGGGAATCCGCGCCCAGACGGATAAGCTGGACTTTCTCTTTCAGGCGCTTGTGAAAACCTCCCGGCTGGAAACGGGCGTTATCCAGTTGGAGAAGAAACCGGGCCGCCTCTTTGACACCGTGGCACAGGCCATGAGCGGCATTGTCTACGGGGCGGAGAAAAAAGAAATCACCGTGTCGGTGGACTGCCCGGAAGATTTGACCCTTTCCCATGACAGCAAATGGACAGCCGAAGCATTGTTTAATCTGTTGGACAATGCGGTGAAGTACACCCCGGCAGGCGGAAAAATCTCTGTGTCCGTGATTCAATGGGAAATGTATGTGGAGATCAAAGTAGCCGACACCGGCAAGGGCATTTCCGAAAGTAATCAGGCTGCCATCTTCCGGCGCCTTTACCGGGAGGAAGAGGTACACGAACAACAGGGCGTGGGGATTGGTCTGTATCTGGCCCGTGAGATTGTGACACGGCAGGGCGGCTACATCAAAGTGGTTTCGGAGCCGGGGCGGGGGTCGGTATTTTCCATTATGCTTCCCCAAGATAGAAAGCGGCGGATGGCCTTATAAGCTGCCCGCCGTAAATTTTTGAAAAAGTTTGTCCGTTGTAACATTTCGCGGACATTTGGGTTTTACAATGTCCTTATCAACAGGCAGGAAGCCTTGAAAGGAGTTTTTTGAATATGAGCGTTTTACAAACGATTGACCTGAAAAAGTATTACGGCACAAAGACGAACATCACCCGAGCCCTTGACGGCGTGAACTTCTCCGTGGATGAGGGCGAGTTTGTGGCCATTGTCGGAACTTCCGGCAGCGGAAAATCCACCCTGCTTCACATGATGGGCGGGCTGGACACTCCTACCAGTGGAAGCGTGATCGTCCGGGGTGAAGAACTGGCAAAGAAAAATGATGAAGAACTTACGATTTTCCGACGCCGCAACATCGGTTTTATCTTCCAGAACTATAACCTTGTTCCCATTCTGAATGTGTATGAGAATATTGTCCTGCCAGTGGAACTGGACGGGGACATGGCAGATGAGCACTTTTTGGAGGAGATTGTTTACCTGCTGGGGCTGGAAGATAAACTCAAAAATATGCCGAACAATCTCTCCGGCGGCCAGCAGCAGCGTGTGGCAATCGCCCGCGCCCTGATTACTAAACCGGCTATCGTACTGGCTGACGAGCCCACCGGTAACCTTGACAGTAAGACCAGCGCCGAGGTATTGGGGCTTATCAAGCGCACCAGCGCGGAGTTCCACCAAACCGTTGTGATGATTACCCACAATAACGACATTGCCCGCCTTGCAGACCGGATTATCCGTATTGAGGACGGCAAGATTGTGGATTAAGGAGGTGGCACGCTATGACATGGCCTTTTGAGAATGATACAAGCGCTATTACAAAAAAGCTGGCTAAAAACAGTTTGAAGTCCGGAAAAATGAGAAACCTTTTGATTATCCTAACGATCTCGCTTTCCATCGCATTAATGTCTGGACTGGCTCTCTATATAGCCTCCATGCAAACCGCAAATAGTCGGCAACTGGAAAATTTGCAGCAAGTATTTTTTTACGACATTACAGAACAGCAATGTGATACGCTTCGGCTGGACAGCCGCATTTCGGAAATGAGGGTTACAAAGTACGGCAAGCGTTCTGAAATTGAAAACTATGTAATCTGGCCGATGTATATTGAGCAATCCGAGGGAAAAATTCAAAGCGCAGAAATTTCCGAGGGACAATACCCATCGGCTGAAAACGAGATTGCCGTTGATGTGTCTTACTTAGAACGGATTGGAGAAAACCTTGAGATTGGTGATACAATTTCGTTTTCTTTTTATGACGGAACACAAGAATCCTTTGTACTTTCTGGTCTTACAGATACCGGCTCTACTTCTGATGTGTACCCGGTTTATTTCTCTGAACAATATGCGGAAACCGGAGGCCAACTGAAAGATACTTTGTTTGTAGCCGCTGCACAGATACAAGAAGCAAAAAGTATGACGGCAAATGAATTTCTTGATACCATTCATGCGATTGGAGCGGATTGCGGTATTGAACGACCGAGCATTGGTGAAAACAGTGCTTTTGTCCAGTCTTTGACCTTTAATCCGAAAAATATGCTTATTGCCGTTTGCATTGGCCTTGTAGTTCTATTTGCCGGCGTGGTGGTGATATACAGTATTTTCTATATCTCCATCATTAACCGTATTCAGTATTTTGGACAGTTAAGAACCATCGGAACCACTGGAAAACAGATTAAAAGAATCGTAAAACGGGAGGGTACTTTACTATTTTGTATAGGCGCGCCATCGGGGTTAGCCATGGGCTCAATTTTTGCGTGGATTCTCAATTCAGAGGGATGGTCATGGATAAACTTTCTCATTTGGGGTGCATTGATTATCTTAGCAGAGTATATCGCCGTTTTATATTCTATTAGTAAGCCTGCTAAAATTGCAAGTAAGGTATCACCTATTGAAGCATATAAAACAAAAGGAGTTTTGCAAAAATTCAAGACGCCTAAGCACCTGTTCAGGAGGATTACTCCTTTTTCGATGGCAAAAATGAACACTTCCCGCAACAGAAAAAAGTTCCTTATGACTTCTTTCTCTTTGGCAATCAGTGGAATTATCTTTATGGTTGGTTCTGCCTTTTTGACTTCCTTTAATCAGGAGGCTTATGCCAGAAATGGAATTATGGAACATGGCGAAGTTAGGATTTATTTATCAGAAAACGCTGCACAAGTGAATGAACAGGGATATGCAGGAATACAAGTCAACAATCCGCTCAATGATACTTTTGTGCGGGAAATTTCCCGGGTGAACGGAGTAAAAGAAATCATACCTTTTGAGAAGCTGTACTGCACATTTGAATATAATGGCCGTCGTGACGATGATTTTATTGTTCCCTTTACGGAAGAAGAATTTACTCATTTATCAAAGTATATTGAAACGCAAGACCGGAGCTATTTGGATATTGTAGAAAACAAGGAAATCTTTGTCTTAAAGAATGACGCTGTGGAAGAGATATACGGCTGGAAATTCCAGCCCGGCGACACTATAAAATTTGAATGGTTTGACGGCACAGAATACCGCGAAGATGTATTCTCCATTGGCGGTGAAATTACAAGTGAAAAAGCATACAGCAATCCAGAATGTTTTACTGCCCTCGGTGTATCTGGCTGGTTTATAATGCCTGACGAGCTCGTTCATACAATGCTGCCGGAAAGCTGCAATATCAATTCGGAAGTGCTTCTCTCGACAGAATGGGATTCCAAAGAGTCGGAAATCACGCAACAGTTGAAGGCAATTATTGCCAACGCAGATGATTTGCAAATGCGCACCTTGAGAGATTCTATCAATAGCAAGGCAGGAATGTATAACACGCTTTTTACTTCAATCATTGGCATTAGCATTTTTATCATGATGTTCAGCCTGATCAGCCTTATCAATACTCTGGTGACAAATATTATGACCCGCAAGCGGGAATTGTCGGTTTTACAGTCTATTGGCATGACAAAGCGGCAGCTCAATAACATGGTTCAGTATGAAGCCGGATTGATTGCTGTATGGAATATCATTATCACTCTGTTAGTAGGTGGATTTTTAGGGTTTATGCTTATTTGGGGACTGAACAGTATTGGCATGAATTATTTGCACTGGGCGTATCCGATATGGTTTGCACTCTTGTATGCGGTTGTTGTTCTTGTGATGCCAGTGATTATTACAAAGGCAGCAATCTATTTTCTCCAAAAGAAATCCATTGTGGAGAGATTGCGCGAAATTGAATAAACGATTGGAAATGTCCAAACAAGGTGGCACGCTATGACATGGCCTTTTGAGCATGATAGGGATATAGCGTAAGCAGCACTGATTTTATATTTTTTAATAAATCCGGTAAAGGCGCTAAATATGTGTCATTCAGCGCCTTTCTATACTTAAAGTTTATTTTCTCAGTACACCCTTCAAATACTTCGCAATTTCCTTCACCTGGCAGTTTTTGAAGAAATATTCCTGAAATTTCTCGCCGCTGATTGCGGCTTTTAAAACTTCCTGGTCAATGGTCTTTAAAATTGTCATAATATCTTTGTGGGTAATTTCCTTTATATTGTCTAAAATCTTCTTGTTTCTCTGTTAAATATTATTTTACCAGAAGGTTGGGTAGCCATATAACGATATCCGGGATATAGGTACACATTAGTAATACAATGATTAACGGTGCCAGGAACGGTATAATGGATCTATACAGCTTATCAAGCTTGATCTTAGCTACGTCGGATATGACGAACAGACATACACCAAAGGGCGGGGTTACCTGGCCAATCATCAGATTCAGTACCATGACAACTCCAAAGTGTACCAGATCAATATTCAGATCCTTGACAATAGGCAGCAGTACCGGAAGCATCAGGGTTAGGATTGCCCCTGGTTCCATGAACATACCCAGTATCAGAAGTACCACATTAATGATAAGCAGAATCACTTCAGGATTGCTGCTGATTCCCAGAATAAAGTCTGCAATAGCCTTGGAAGCCCCCTCCTTCACCAGTACATAAGTGAACAATGTGGAGGTTCCGATGATAAAAAGGGTGTTGGCAGAGGTGATAGCTGATTCCAGCAAACAGTTTTTGAATGCTTTCCAATCTATGGTGTGATATACCACCACTGCAATCACCAGGGAGTAGGCCACAGCGATGCTGGAAGCTTCCGTAGGAGTGAAGCTTCCAGAGGTGAATCCGGCCAGGATAATCAGTGGAGTGATCAGGGACAGGATGGAGCCAAAAAACTGCTTGATTAGCGCTATTATATAGAAAGGATGACGCTCAAACCTATATTTCACTGCAAAGATAAAAACCAGAACCATCAGGGCAACCCCCATGAGAAGGCCAGGCAGTACGCCGCCCATAAACAGCTTTGCCACACTGACACTGGCAGTAGCACCGTATATAATCAGCGGAATACTGGGAGGAAATATAGGCCCGATTACTGAGGAGGCTGCCGTTACCGCGCCGGAAAAATTATCCCGGTATCCATTCTTGGTCATAGCTTCCATCTCAATGGTGCCGAGGCCGCCAGCATCCGCAGCAGCGCTTCCTGACATGCCTGCGAAAATGATACTGGCCACAATATTGGCATGACCCAGGCCGCCTGGAATCCAGCCCACCAGTTCCTTGGCGAAACTGAAAATCTTGTCAGTAATCTTACCGGCGTTCATCAGGTTTCCTGCCAGGATAAACAGAGGGATGGCAATCAGCAGATAGGAGTCAACACCTGTTACCATCTTCTGGCCAATGACCATCAAAGGGTAATCCAGTACCAGACACCCCAGGACCGCACTGGCTCCGATGGAGATGCTGATGGGTACTCCTATCAGCAGTAATATTATAAAAGTGATGAAAAATATTGTCATTTTACCATCCCTCCTTTGCTGTTGTCCTCTGGTGTTTTAACCATAATCCGCTCCAGAAGCTGATAGATGGTTTTTACTGCAATGAATCCGCCTGCGATTGCCATAGGAAGAAAATGCCAGGCCTTCGATAAGAACTGCATAGTTGAAAAATGGCTGGTACTGTTAATCTTATACATGCCTGCGTAGGCCACGATCATGACAAGGCCCAGGCCCAGGCTGAAAATCTTGTTGATGAACCAGAATATGTTCTGCACATTCCTGGGAGCCCGTACATAGAGCATGTCCAGAGTGATCAGACGATCCTTGTCATAAAGTACAATGATGCCCAGAAATGCCATCCACATAAACAGGAATCCGCAGGCTTCCGTTGAAGCGCGGAAAGACTTGTTCAAGAAGTTGCGCAGACACAGCTCGTAGAGCATGATTCCTACAATGCCTGCCACCAGAAGCATTAGGACAGCGGAAACAATTTTCACGAAAATGTCTGTGATTTTCTTATATATATTCACTGTAATCACTCCCTTGAATTTAAGAGGGGCTGCATCCCGGGCGGGAGTGGAGCCCCTGTTTTATCAGTCAGTCTTATTATTTAGCTAAGATTTCATCCAGGATCTCCTGGTTGAACCAAGGCTCGTTGGCATAACGCGCATAGTATTCCTCGCCGCCCAGCTTATCCTTGAAACTTTGGATATCAGGATTTTCGTCAAACTCCACGCCCGCCTCTTTTAAAGTTTTGGTTGCAGTTTCATTATCAGAAGCGATGGTATCAAAGGAGTATTTGGCGGCAGCTTTAGCCTGTTCTTTTAAGATCTTCTGATATTCGGCTGGAAGCTTGTCGAATGAATCAGAGTTGACAGCCATAGTGCAGCCCATCCACATATAGTTGATAAAGCTGAAATACTTGATATCATCGTAGGTGGCATTGGCTACCAGATGATAGGTGGCATTGTCCTGGCCTTCTGCGGTGCCGTTGGAAAGTGCAATTGCCAGTTCGTTTAAAGCCAGGGCTACTGGGTTGGCGCCCAGGGTCTCCCAGCAGTCCAGATACATCTGGCTGGTGGGAACACGCAGCTTCAGTCCTTCTACATCAGCAGCAGTATGTACGGCTCGATTGGTGGTGGATACCTGACGCATTCCGTTGTCGCCCTCTGCCAAATAAACCAGGCCGGTGGAAGGAAGGTCTGCGAAGATCTTTTCACCGATTTTCCCGTTTACAACCTCGTAAGCCTGCTTTGCACTGTCAAAGATAAAGGGCAGATCCAGGATTTTGGCCTTGTCATAGAACTCTGTAAAACCGGAGGTCCCTGCAAAAATGATATCAATAGTACCCATACGCGTGGACTGAAGAGCTTCAGCATCGTTGCCCAGCTCACCGGAGTGGTGCGCATCCAGGGTGATTTTGCCGCCGGAAGCCTCCTCGACCAGCTTTTTGTATTCGAGTATGGTCTTAGTAGGAACGGAATTTTCGTTACCGGGAGAATATAATGTCAGTGTAACAGGTTCTAATGCATCTGGATTGGATGCAGCTTCGCTGGATCCATCGGCAGGTTTGTCAGCTTCTGTAGCGGTAGTGGTGGAATCAGTAGTGCTCGCGTTTTTGTTTGATCCGCCGCAGCCTGCTAAGGACAGCACCATGGCAGTGGATAGAGCAATAGATAACATTTTTTTCATTTTAACCCTCCTGAAAGTAGTAAATTGTATGATTGTATGATGTCTGATGTACTAACAATATTATAACATGATAAGATTGGTTGTCTATGCATAAAAGATATAAAAATACATGTATATTTTATGCGATATGCACAAAAACGTGTCAGCATAAAGACTCACATCCAACAGGCTAAAGCCCATAACAAAAAATCCCAGCGATATTGGCATCATTGCCATATCACTGGGATTCATTATTTTGTAGTGGATTTTTCCAGATCAGTTGCAATCAGGCTCAAATGTTCCTGCATATTTCGCTCGCCTGCCGCTGCATCTTTCGTCTTAAAGGCATCCAGAATCATCTGATGGGGAAGGATTGCATTTTCCGCATTCTGAGGGATATAGAAGGTTCTGCTTCGGAAATTCTTCATATTCTTTTCAACTTGCTTGCTGATGCTAATCAGCAGTTGGTTGCGGCTGTATTCCACAATATCAGCATGAAACTTCTCATCATAAATCACGATGTTGGGAACGTCCTTGTTATTCACTGCGGTGATGAACTTCTGGTGAAGACGTTCAAGATGGGCTACGTCCTCGTCGGAGCAGCGCTCTATGGCAAGACGCACGGACAGAGGTTCAATGGCCATACGGACTTCCAGAAAATCTTTAGTCTCTACCTCATGTTCTGTGAACCACTGCATAATGTCGTCCAGTTCCACTTCAGAAGTCCTTGCGGCAAATGTACCCTTGCCGGGTCTTAATTCCACATAGCCAGTGGCTTCCAGCATCCGGAAGGCTTCTCTCACAGTACCACGGCCCACTTCCAATTGTTCGCACAATTCTTTTTCCACAGGTAATTTATCTCCTACGGATACTTCACCGGAAAACAGATATTCTTTTATCTTTTCAACTACCTGCTGAACAACAGGAACCCGTTTTACTGACTCCATAAGAATCCCCCTTTATGTTATGTACTTTAATTGTCTTAGAGTAATACATCATACAATTTAATGTCTTTATATCCTAATACCAAAGCATGGTTTTGTCAATATGGAATCATTTAATAATGTTTGTAACTATTGACATATTTGAATGCGTCTGCTATTCTTTGGCTATATTGTATGATTGTATGATGTCGGTAAAACTATAACTTACTGATTGTATGGAGGAAAAACAAATGGATATTGCAAGTATGGAAAAAACTTGCCGGGCAGTACGCCGTGATATTATTAACATGACAGCCGATGCAGCATCTGGCCATCCGGGTGGGTCATTATCTGCTGTGGAAATTATTACGACCCTGTTTTTTGGAAAGATGAATATTGACCCAGCTAATCCAAAGAAGGCGGACAGAGACCGTTTTGTGCTGTCTAAAGGACATGCAGCGCCCTGTTACTATGCGGTACTGGGGGAGAAGGGCTTTTTTGACAAGGCGGAGTTTAAAAACTTTAGGCAGCTTCACAGTTTCCTTCAGGGCCACCCGGATGCTAAGAAATGTCCTGGTGTGGAGGCATCCACCGGATCTCTGGGACAGGGGATTTCCATTGCTGTCGGCATGGCTTTGGGTGCTAAGAAACTGGATCACAGCGGCGTTAAGGTCTATACGCTGCTGGGAGACGGGGAACTTCAGGAGGGGCAGGTGTGGGAGGCTTCCATGGCAGCTTCACATTATAAGCTGGACAATCTGACAGTTATTATTGACAACAATGGCCTTCAAATCGATGGTACGAATGACCAGGTAATGGGGCTGGGAGATTTAAATGCCAAGTTTACATCTTTTGGATTCTATGTTCTGGAGATAGATGGAAACGATGTGGAGGCTGTATCCAAGGCTCTTGACACAGAAACTGATGGCAGGCCAAAATGCATCATCGCACGGACAGTGAAAGGCAAAGGCGTGTCATTTATGGAGAACCAGGTGGGCTGGCATGGCAAAGCGCCTAGCGAATGGGAGCGTCAGCAGGCATTAAAGGAATTGGAGGATTAATCATGAGCGAGTTAAAAGCAATTCGCGCCGCCTATGGAGAGGCGCTGGCTGAATTAGGAGAGAAGAATAAAAAGGCAGTAGTGTTGGATTCAGATCTGGCTCATGCCACTATGACTGCTACATTTGCAGATAAATTCCCGGAACGTTTTTTCAATGCGGGAATTGCTGAGGCCAATATGGTAGATATGGCAGCGGGCCTTTCTACCATGGGATACATACCGTTTGCCAGCACATTTGCAGTGTTTGGCGCAGGCCGCGCCTACGATCAGGTGAGAAACGGCTGTGCATACCCCGATTTTAATGTGAAGCTGTGCATGACCCATGCCGGAATCACCCTGGGCGAAGACGGCGGCAGTCATCAGGCAATTGAGGACCTGGCTCTCATGCGGGTAATCCCCGGAATGACAGTGGTGGTTCCCTGTGATGCAGAGGAAACTCGCCGGGCCGTGATGGCGCTGGCAGATATGCAGGGACCTGCCTATCTGCGTCTGGCACGCCTGCCATCTCCTGTATTTGAGGAGAAGATGCCCTTTACAATCGGCAAGGCCAATGTGCTGAGAGAGGGCAAAGACGTAGTGGTATTTGCCTGCGGGATTATGGTTGCCACTGTACTTGAATGCGCTGAGAAGCTGGAAGCTGAGGGCATCTTCATAACAGTAGTCAATATGCATACCATCAAACCCATTGACAGGGATTGTATCATAAAATACGCAGGAAAATGCAGCAAGGTGGTGACTGTGGAGGAACATAGTGTCATTGGCGGTCTTGGGGACGCGGTGGGAGAAGTGCTGCTGGCAGAGGGCCGCGGTGTGAAGTTTAAAAAGATAGGTGTAAATGATATCTTCGGTCAGTCTGGTAAACCTGAGGAATTGCTGGAGGAATATGGATTAAGTGAAAACCAGATTTACCGCCGTCTGAAAGAAGTGGCAGAGACTTGAGCTCTTGATTTTTTTTGAGAGCTTCGGCTTTTTTTATCAGTGTGGAACTATCATGAATGCTCAGGGCCTTAGCAGGAATCCTAATTCGGGAATTTGGGGAGACCTGCGGTGTAATTAATGTACTTTCTTTTCCTCTGATTCAGGAATTTATAGAGGAAAATTCAGCGTTCTCTGGGTGACGATGCGCGGGTTTATCCGGCGGCAGACGTATTAACCGGAGCAAAGGACTGCGGACAGACTACCGTGGTTGTAGGCGGTGGACTGGCGGGATGACAAACCGCGTTTTTTATTATGGTGTTCCAAGCCAAGTCGTTATCAGTACCGATTGACTGACTAAAGGACAGAAAAAAGAATATTGAATTTCAGCATTTTCTCCAATGTTATTATTAACAATTTGAGTATATATTATATTGAATTTTTCTGTTCTCCATATTATTATTTTAGTAAAGTACATGATAAATGAGACAAGACAAAAATGATGGTGGCAGTCATGGTCCGGGAAAATTAGAAGGATATTCGGCTGTCCAACAGACGCCATTGTAAGTTTTTTACTTGAAAGATAAGGAGTTTATTAGAGACATGAAAAAAGAATACATTAATATGAATGTATTCGATGCATTGCAGAAGAGATTTGCGTTTTTGTTTCAGGAATTTAAAAATATTTATATCTCATTCAGTGGCGGCAAGGATAGTGGTGTTCTTTTGAATTTGCTGCTGGATTACCGGAATAAGTATGCTTCAGATCGTGTGATTGGCGTATTCCATCAGGATTTTGAGGCGCAGTATACCGTGACCACGGACTATATTACCCGCACTTTTAAGCGATTGGAAAACGAATCTGGCATAGACCTTTACTGGGTCTGCCTTCCCATGGCAACCAGGACAGCACTGAGTAGCTATGAGATGTATTGGTATCCTTGGGATGATACCAAACAGGATATATGGGTGCGTCCGATACCGGAGTATCCCTATGTCATTAATCTGACGAAGCCTTTTACCCACTATCGTTACAGGATGCATCAGGAAGATTTGGCAAAGCAGTTTGGCCGATTCTACAAGGAGGAGCATGGGAATGGCAGGACGGTCTGCCTGCTTGGTATGCGGGCGGA
>PPYE01321109.1_pt1 | contig 12259 bp, 11 predicted proteins | sample 1559881 | NCBI WGS metagenome assembly PPYE01 (sample SAMN08240022, study PRJNA423297) | Human gut metagenome, whole genome shotgun sequencing project.
AAGCAGGATGGGCACCAGCACTCCCAGCCGTGAAAAAACGGAGGACAGCACAGCGCCGCTTTTGCGGATGCTGTAGCCGTAGGCGATCAGAGCGGCCAGATAAAGGGCGCCGCTCACCGCGCCAAGTCCCAGGGGCAGGAAATCTCCGTTCCATAAGGACTTCGGCTCCAGAAACAGAAAGGCCAGCAGCGCGCAGGTACAGTAATTGACAAAGTAAACCCCATAAGTGTTATCTGTACTGAGGTATTTCAGTACGATCGCCAGTACGGAACTGGATAAAATGGCAAGCAACAGGAATAGCATAGAATCGTCCTTTCCGGATGGCAGTGACAGTACCCATCATAGCCTATTGCCGGAAGCGGGTCAAGCCTTCCCCAAATTCTTTTAGGAGGATTTCTGCAAGACAACAGGATACTGACTGAGAAAATAGCATTGATATTTCCAGTCTAATTCAGAAATATTAGCACTCTTATAATTAGAGTGCTAATATTTACAAATTGCTCATACTTTATCTGAGATTTTGAAATAAATACCGGGTAGAATAAAACTACAAAAAAGAAAAGAAGGCGATGCCGATGGAACAGATTCAGGAGAACGCGCATGCTGCGGCGGCGCCGCAAAATAGAAATGACAGCACAAACAAAAAAACGAAAAACAGCAATCAGGAGGTATGAATTATGTTTGAACTCACCCCATTTGACCACAGAGACAGGCTTTCGTTCTACCACCCCTTCCGGGATCTGGAAAAATTGGAAGAGGCCTTTTTCGGGAACAACTTCAGCGGAGGTTTCCGGACAGACATTAAAGACAGCGGCGATACCTACTTGCTGGAGGCGGAACTGCCTGGGTTCCAGAAGGATGATATCGCCATCGATATCAAGGGGGATTATCTCACCATCACAGCAGAACACAGCAGCGAGACCGAGGAAAAGAGAGAGAAAGATAATTATGTGCGCAGAGAGCGCTCTTACGGCTCCTTCAGCCGCGGTTTCGATATTTCAAATGTGAAAGCGGATGATATTTCCGCATCCTATGAAAATGGTGTTTTGAAGCTGATAATGCCTAAAAAAGAAAACGGTTTACCAAATTCCAGAAGACTGGAGATCCGCTGAACTTTTTGTCCTTGTAAGAGGGTAAAGGCTCCGGGATGAAGCTGTGTACCAGAAAAGAAGACGCCCACAATTGCTGTGGGCGTCTTCTTTTCTGCATAGAATCCACTACTATATGCCGTATGCCTTATAGTTGCCCTTCCGGGATGGGGACGGCTTCTTTCGGCAAATTCTGGATGTCCTCCGTCGATGGGATCTTTTTCATCACGCGGCGCAGGACCGGAATTGCCAGAGCCAGAGACAGAATATCCGCCACGGCTTGCACCGAGGCCACTCCCGTGGCTCCCAGCAGGAAGGCCATTAGATGTACAATGGGAATAAAACAGCTGCCCTGACGGGCGGTGGACAGCAGGAGCGCCCCCCTGGCGTCGCCCAGTCCGGCGCACAGCATGTTTACCACTGCCACCCAACCGTGGATGGGCAGGGCAAGGCATTGCAGGCGAATACAGAGTTCGCCGATCTCCAGCATCTCCTGAGAGCTTTTGCCGAACATCGCGATAATGGGCCCGGCGAAAATCGCCACGAGTAACCCCATGATCCCGCCGCCGATCGCCGCTGTCCAAGCGGAGAAGCGGAAAGCGGCCCGCACCCGGTCATAGTGTTTTGCGCCCCAGCAGAAGCCCACAACAGGCTGAAAGCCTGTACCGAAGCCCAGAATGATGCCGAAGGGGAACATCATGATTCTGGTGGAAACCCCGATGCCTGCCAAAACATCATCGGAAATCTGCCCGGCTAGATTGTTGAGCATGATAGCTGCCACCACCGCCAGGCCTGAGCGGAACATAGAAGAGGAGCCCACCTTGATGATCTGGGACATAATGTCCCTAGTGGGGTGGAAGTTCTTGATGGAAATGCGCAGGATGCTGTGATGGGTGAGGTAAGGGAAGATCAGAATACCGAAGCTTACCAGCTTGGAAATAGCTGTGGCCATAGAGGCGCCCGCCACACCCAAGTCCAGCCCGACAATAAAGATGGGATCCAGCACACAGTTTAAAACCCCGCCTGCGCCCATGCCGATCATAGAAAGCAGAGCGCTGCCCTCTGCCCGCAGGCATTGGTTCATTACGAAGCTGGCAGCCATAAATGGTGCAGCCAGCAGAATATAGGTGGCGTAGTCGATGGAATACTGCTCACAGGTGGGGGTGGCTCCCAGCATCTGTACCATGGGTCTCATAAACACCGAACCTAAAAGCATCACTGCGATGCCGAAAACCGCTGCCAAAAAGAAGGCTGTGGACAGCACCTCGTTGGCCTTTTTTTCTTTTTTGGCTCCCAGCAGGCGGGCAATATAGCTGTTGGCGCCTACCGCCAGCAAAGATCCCGCCATCATGATAATTTGATCCAGAGAGGAGTTCACGCTTACCGCTGCCGTAGCGTTGATGCCGATTCCGCTGACGAAATAAGTGTCCGCAAGGCTGTAGATGGAGTTGATAAGGAAAGCGATAATGGACGGTACCGCCATGCTGGTGATGATTTTGGGGATGGGCTCCGTCAGCATTCTCGTCTTCCGATATTCCTGGCTGGCCGCTTTTGGCATTTCCTCTCATCCTTTTCTTTCATAATCGAAAAATGGCGGCTATTCTATGATAGTGTCATTTGCAACTATTATAGCTCTTGTTTGACCTCCTGTCAATTCCTGGCATATAAGAAAAATCAGGGGCGTTGTGCATTTGGCTTTTTCATAAAAAGAGGCCGGATGAGTCTGGAACGACCGGAACGGGGAGCGGTGAGGAGGCTGCACTCCAAATCCTCGCTGCCATGCGGTGAAAAGAAGAGGCTGCAGAAAAAACAAAAAGCACTGTGCTTCTTTATGAAACACAGTGCTTGATGGAGCTGCTAACGCGATTCGAACGCGTGACCTCGTCCTTACCAATGGTGGATTTTGCACAATTTATTATAACTATTTTATTCTAAATGTACTAAAAATAAAGCGCGGAATCGGATTGATATATTGTCAGGTGTGTTGATTTGAGTGTGCGTTCTACATGCTGAAATCAGCGCATCGATCCTACAAAAATCCGCTCCCCAGATAAAGCGAGAGTACAATGCCTCTAATAAAAAATGAAACAGGCTCGAAGTTGATAACTACCCCCCTAATACAGAAGCCCCCGCCCTGGGCAAGGGGGGGACTACTATCCTCGCCTTGCTTTCTCTACAAACTTATAAAAACTGGTGCGTTTTGTGCCTGTCCGCTCCATAGCCGCCTTTGCAGTAATCTTTCCCGCTCTCCAAGAGCTATAGACTTCATCCCAATTTGCAGGAAACTCCAACGCTGGACGGCCTAGCTTTTTGCCGTTCTGCTTTGCCGCCTCAATGCCCTCGGCCTGTCTTTTGCGGATGGTCTCGCGCTCCTGTTCTGCGATAGTTCCCAACACCTCAATCAGGATATTGTTTACCATCTCAAAGACCCATTCTTGACCCTCGGGCAAGTCCATCATGGTAGTGGGTAAGTCAATGACTTTCAGATGGATGCCGTTCTCTTTGAAAAACTGCAACTCGTTTTTAATGTCGCGTTTGTTCCGGCTCAGACGGTCGAGAGATTTTATCACGAGGGTATCACCCCTCCGGAGCATGGTGTTTTTTAGCGCCATGTAGCCCACTCGGTTTAAGTCCTTGCCACTTTCCTTGTCAGTGATAATCTCCCGTTCCTGCGCTCCTAGAGCCATAAAAGCGGCGATTTGGCGGTCAAGGTTTTGTTCCTTGCTTGATACTCTCGCGTAGTAGTAAGTACGGTTTTCCATGATTTACTTCCCCTTTTGCTCGTCTGGTCTCATTATAGCAAACGTGTTCGTAAAAGTCAATTAATTTACAGATATGTTCGTAAAATATTTTTCATATTTTACGAACAAAAGAAGTAAGACAATCTTGACTGTTTATAAAAGTACACCTTTGCGAACACAAGAGAGCACAAAAAAGGCCGCCGTTAAAAGCAGCCTCGTCTTTAAAAAGAAAACGGTAACAGTGATTTATTCCTGATATCAAATATCAAGTTGATATAACACTACTATTACATATAGATACATTTAAAGTCATCTATACCACTGTATATTGTCCATTGGTCACTAAAAGGGAAACTATACCAATAAAATGTTTATGGTTTAAAACGCACTTAAACGCCATTTAAGACGCGTAAGCAATGGAGCTAGATAGCCCCCGCCGCTTTAAAAAACTAGAAAGAGATATGCGCAATGAACAACTCCAAACTCTCAGCCTTTCTCGCTTTGGCAAGCAATTACGATTATTTCCAAATTCAAAAGGAAAATGATCCGCCTTTTTATTCTACGGGCATTGAACAGTCCTGCGGACGGGTATATGTTTCAACCGCTGTTTTGCGACACCTGTTTACTCTGAGGATGAATTATCCAATATGAGAGCAGTTAGCGAAAATGAGTTTGATTGCACCATTGGTAACTATACATACCATATCCGAGCTTTGCATCTGAAACCCTCTCGTATCCCACACTGCAAGCCCAAAGCATGGAAGAGCATTAGAGATTTTGCAAGCGTGGAGTTTATCAGCCCTGACAAGTCCTGCTATGACAGCGAAACAGGTTGTGTCACTTTGGTTGTTGATCCTTATAGGCTGGGGAAACAGACCACAAAGCAGTGTTCATAGACGGAGCGAAGCTGGAAAGCCGTGCAGGGCGGTACACCTTTGTGTGGAGAAAGAGTGTGGAAAAGCAGCTTGTCCGGGTAAAAGAAAAAATGAAGGCTCTAACCGGACTGACAACCTCTGCGGCTGTGCGCTCCATGCTGGAGGGGGAATCCCGGGGGATTGCGTTTGTCAGGGGCAAGGGCAAGCACAAAAGCCAGGCCCAGCGCGACTGGGAAGAGAAGCAGGCCCTTCTGGAACGTTGGGAGCGGTATGAAGAAATGCTGTCCACCATGGGCGAGGGACGAAACAGCTATTCCAAGACCGATACAGACGCCACCTTCATGCGGATGAAAGAAGACCATTTGAGGAACGGGCAGCTGAAACCCGGATACAATGTCCAGATTGCGGTAAACAGCGAGTATATTACCGGCCTGGAAGCATTTTCAGACCGGACAGATGTGAGAACGCTGCGTCCCATGCTGGACACGATGTCCCGGTGGCACCAGGCACGCTATGAGGAAGTTGTGGCAGATGCAGGGTATGAAAGCTTGGAGAACTACCTGTATCTGGCCAGATGTGCTTCATAAAGCCCACCAACTACGACCAGAAAAAGAAAAGAAAATTTAAGAAGCAGGTGGGACGAATTGAGAATATGGAATAAGACCCCGAAGAAGATCGCTTTACCTGCGTACAAGGCAGAAAGCTGAAGCTGAGACGGGAGACCACAGAGGTTCGGGATGGACATATTGTGTCCAACGCCTAGTAACGATGCGAGGACTGCAGCGGCTGCCCTCACCGGACACAGTGCTGTCGAGCCAAAGCTCCGAACCAGCCTAAGGAGATCGTTCTCAAGAAGACCTTCTGGGAAAAACGGGAACAGGCAGCGGAAAATATCGCGACTGAGCGCGGGATTCATCTGCGTCTTTGCCGCTCTATCCAGGTGGAGGGCGCATTTGGTCTGCTGAAAAATGACTTTGGATTCCGCCGCTTTCTGACTAGGGGCAAGGCCAATATCCGCACCGAGCTGTTCTTGTTGGCGCTGGCCTTTGACCTGAAAAAGCTATGGATGAAACAGAATCTGAGCAGGCTTCAAACCCGTGTGTCTCTGAAAATGATCTCGTAGATTTTCTAAAACCGAAAAGTTTTCCTCATAGACGCCTGGCCGTTGCTGGTGGCTGGTTTACTGTGCTCATTTTTTTCCACTGGCTCTCATATCCTGCGCTTTGGTGCGTTATTCATGCCCGACAAATCCCAAAAAGGGAGCGTTACAGTTTTTTCTTTCTGCAACGCTCCCTTTTGTATTCTGCGTAGGGGGAATTGACACTTACTTCAAAAGTACCCCTTAAACCACAGTATCAGCAAAATGATCAGAGGAGGCAGGGGAATATCTATTGAGTAGGAATAGATATATTAATACCGACAATGGGGGTATTTGAACTTTTTCGGTCGATCTTTGACAATAAGAGAATCTATGGAACGAACTGTTTTTCACGTACGTTCGATGGGATGGCGAACAACAACGAAGGAGTGTTGTTTGTCTTAGGGAAAGAGTGGGAAGAATTGGCGTGGATACGTAACTCGAAATGATTTCAAAAAAGGAATTGAACCAGTAAAACTACAGGAACGACTTAAAAAGTGCAGTTTTGCAGGAAAATTATTCACAAAACTATTTTATCGAAGCGGTAAAATATACAAAAAAACATTGACATAAAAATGAATTTAGGATATTATAAATACAAAAAGATGCCTTTTGCGATAGATGTTGGATTGAGCAACGATTAATTGGGTGTAAAAAAGAGAAGTGAGCAGTTCGGGCAAAAAGTATGGGGCTTTGGTGTAAGATAGTGCGGGTAGCAAAAAAATAAAAATGAGGTGTAACCTAGTGAATAAAAAAGGAAGGCATTATAATGCCCCATATAGTGTGAATATTTCTGTTACAGAGAAATGTCCGTTAAAATGCCCTATTTGCTTTCATGAATATGGCAAACGCTATGAATTGGAGCCATGGTCTGTATATAAGTACATAGATGAATTGGCTTTACTTGGTACAAAACAAGTACAGTTTAGTGGTGGTGAACCGTTAGTTTATCCTTATCTTGCGGAGATAATAGCGTATACTCATAAAAAAGGAATACGTACGGCGATATCTACATCTGGCGTTGGAATGACAGTGGAGTATGCAAAGCGTTTGGAAGAAGCTGGACTAGATTGTTGCTGTATTTCTTTGAATGGATCAAATGCAAAAATACATGAACTTACGAGAGAAGGATTTCAGTATTCAAAAAAAGCATTAGAAATTCTTTCGTTGTCGCGTTTGACGGTAGCAATAAACTGGGTTGCAAGTCACAAAAATATTGAAGATTTACCGCAGCTTATTTCCTTAGCAAAATCTTTTAATGTGAAGTATATATGTGTGCTATCAATGAAAAAAAATAATGTAGGTGTAGTCTGCGATCCGATGGATAAAATAGATTTTGATAATCTGTTGCAATATTGCAAAATATTCAAGGGGTATCTGATTGTAGAAAGCTGTTTTAATGAGTTGGGTAGCGCTTTAAAAGGAGGAAGGTTTCTCGGAGAAGGATGCAGAGCGGGTACGTTTTATATGGCAATTAGTGCGAAGGGAGATTTTATGCCATGCCCGCACCTTATAGATACTGGTGAGAAATATTTGTCAATCAAAGAATATTGGAATAAAGATAGGAAGCTAGGGTGGTATAGGGAAAATAAAACATGTTTTCTTTAGATTATTATATTCTTCTGGAAAAGAAAGGTGAATTAATGCAAATATCATAAATGAAAATGTGAATAAAGTTATTTGGAGGATATACATACGAAGAGAGAGGAAATAGGTTGAAAAAATGAATAAAAAATTAGTTAAATCTTCTTTTTATAATATATTTGTCCAGAAAGAAAATGGATTTGCTATTTATAATACGAGAACGGGAAAATTAGTGAGATGTTTTGATGAAAATGCTTCTATTGTAGAAAGTTATCTAAAGCAGAAATGTGTGGAGTGGTTGGAGGATAATCAATACATAGAGAGTATGTACGAAAATGGGGTACTGGTAGACTATGAATTGGATGAGATTTTAGAAATGGAACAAAAAGAAGAGAGTGATCAATTTGGTGATTGTCTAAGATTATTCTTACTTCCGACGGAGCAATGTAATTTTAGATGTGTGTATTGTTATGAAAAATTTGAAAGAGGCAGAATGTCAGAGGCAACGCAGGATGCGATTATAAAGTACATTGAAGATAATATTCATAAATATAGTGGGTTGATTGTTAGCTGGTTTGGTGGAGAACCAATGGAGGCAATGGATATTATAGAAAACCTTTCTGTCAGAATGATTGATATTTGTAAAAAGAAGAAAAAAGCATATAATGCTGGAATCACTACAAATGGATATAATTTAACGATTGAAAATTTCAGGAAATTAAAGAAGTTGCACATAACGGAATATCAGGTGACAATAGACGGCTTAGCTGAAGTGCATGATACACAGCGTGTGATGTTTGATGGTACGCCAACCTTTAATGTTATAATGAACAACCTGTTGGATATTAAGAGTTATGTTAAATCTTCTGCGATAGCCATCGTTCTTAGGACTAATTTTAGTAAGTATATGCTAGATCATATAGATGAATTTTGTCAGTTACTGAATCAGCATTTTGTTAGTGATATAAGATTCAAATTTTTTTGGCAGATGGTCAGTGATTATGGTTATGTGAAAGATGAAAAGGTACGTGATATTTTTGGAGAGATAAAGGACTATAAATGGCTTGTCGAAAATTATACTGAGTGGTTTGTGAATGATTTAATTCAATCATTATATGGTCCTGACGGAGGAGTATGTTATGCTTTAAAGAAAAATCAGTTTCTGGTAGATTCGGCTGGAGGAATTAGAAAATGTACATGCGATCTTGATAGTAAAGAAAACTATTTTGGGATTATAGGAGAGAACTTTGATGAGAAAAAGCATGAAAAATGGTTAAAAGCTAGAACTTTTACAAAAGACAGCAAATGTTATTTGTGTAAAAAGAGACCGATATGCCATAATCGACAGTGCTATAAAGCTCAAAATTGCCTGATTAATTTTCTGTATATGGATAAAGTCTTGGAAGTAATGGCGGATAAGAAACAGTATTATAAAGTTATAGGTGGAGGGAAATAAAGTGTTGAGCCGTCAGGAAATCACAGATAAAATTTATGAATTATTAGATGAAGTTGGTGCAGTTGAAATTAATGAAGGTGGAAATAAAGTGTTAATAAGCGATATGGATTCTATACAATTAATATCGCTTGTTGTTGAAATAGAAGAATGCTTTGGAATTGAGATACCAGACGAATACTTGGTGACGGAATTCTTTGAAAATGTAGAGCATGTAATTGATGTTGTCCAACAGCTAATGAACGAACAAAGTTAATAAAATTAAGATCAAGGCCTTTCGGCATTTAACAGATGCCTAGTTAATAGATACGAGCAAAACACAGTCTAAATAGAATGGCTGAAGCGAGAGAACAAAGGGAAAACGCTGAGTGCGGTGAAAAAGCGCACAAAAACCAGGCTCAGCAGAAAACTGAGCAGAAAAAGCAATATAGGATCATCCACTAAGCGGAACGCTTAAAAGATTTATATACACGGCAGGAGTGAGAGCCAGACAAAACAGCGGTCAGAGCAATAGCCAGGGCGGAGATGTGGGCCAGCGTATTGAGGTTTACCGCGCTGGTTCCGTTGCGCACCCATAATCGCTTCCTGCCCAGACGCCTTAAAGCGGGAGTTGTATCTCTTGCATTCTGTACGCAAAGCGTATGTCCTCTTGAAATAGAGGCAACTGCGGTCAATGGAAAGCCTGTAGTCCATAGGGACGGTTCTGTATTTCACACATCCCCTGTTTTTCTTTCCATTGATCCAGTTTTTGTGGTCACAGGGACAAACACCGCGCTTAGACTGTCGGAGTGGGCAGCGGAATTTCTGGCGGGTACGCCCATTGTTTGTTGTTTTTCCATCATTGTGCATCGCCAGTCCTGCATCACAGATCAGGTTGTCCGCAGGAAGCGCTTTATTTTTAGGAATCCATAATGTTGGCCGGTGTGGTTTGTTTATATAGGGGCAGCCCGGAGATATAGTCTACCAGCACATGGCTTTTGTGCCCCCAGTAGAACTCATACCGGCGCTCGTTGTGTTGATTAGAGGCCGAATGAACGCCCAACGCACAGTCCGAATCGCATTTCGGATGAGCCTCATTTGAGAACTTGTTCTTTACAAAGGGTTTTGGATTGTTCTGCTTTGTGTTTGCCATGATGAGAGTAGAGTCCAAGCCAACGAAAGAGGCATCCACGATACCCAACTCGTACAGCTGTCGCACCAAATCTACCATAACGGACTTTAATTCAGAGTTGTCCAGCTGCCGCAGGGAACGGTCATAGGTCCAGTAGGGTGGCAGAGGCTCCATGATGTTAAACCCGTAATAATGGGCGACGATACGGTTGTTGTCCAGATAATTCTCCAGGTCTGTAATCCGCGAGAAGCCTTCGCATTTCATGACAATGAACGCACAGATCATGGCTTCTTTGGGGAAGCCTCGCCGCCCAGTTGCCACCCTGGGCAGCGTGAAGTCCAGAGCTGTAAACAGCTTGTCATAAAATGCAGCGGTACTTTGGGATGTAAACAGTGTTACATCCTGAATGATTTCCTGTCGGTAGATAGCGGCCAGCCCTTTCTGGTTGGTTTTCTCTCAAGTCAATTTTACCAAAAGAGGCTCCGCTTTCCACATTATATGAGTGATTTTCAGCTTCAGCCATGGCCGGAATCCCTTGCAATCATTATGTTTTTTGAGTTTTGCTCATGGCTGGCCTAGTTAAATGAAAGACTCACTATTAAAAGTCAATGGTAAAAAGAGAAAGGAAGGGAGGAAGGAGCAGGAAGAAGAAAGGGATAGCAAAGCAGGCGTCCGTGAGGACGCCGCAGAGCCGACAAGGGGGTTAGTGTGCCGTCAGATATGACTGACCAGATTTCTGCAGTGCAAAGATAACGCGGACGAGTTTCTTGGCCGCATGGGAGAGAGCCACATTGTAGTGCTTGCCTTCAGCCATCTTTTTGGTAAGGTAGGCTCGGAAAGTAGGATCCCAGTGGCAGACATATTTGGCGGCATTGTAGAGGGCGTAGCGCAGGTATCTGGAGCCACGCTTCTCCATATGGGCATAGCAGTTGTTGAGCTGCCCGGATTGGTAAGTAGAGGGAGAAAGGCCGGCAAAGGCCAAGAGCTTGTCTGGGGAATCAAAGCGGGAGAAGTCACCCACCTCAGCAAGGATCATGGCGCCCATGCGGAAGCCAATACCGGGGATTGTGGTAATGGGAGAATGCAGCCGTTGCATAATGCCCTGGATGGAAGCCTCTACTTCCGCAACCTCCCTGTCAAGTTCCCGGATGAGGTGGATAGTGTGCCGGAGTTCCAGAGACTTGGCAGGCATAACAGAACCGATAGAGTTCCTGGCGGAGTCCCGGAGGACGAGAGCCATATCCCGCCCGTAATGACCCTTGAAGGCATCTGCCAGCAGGAACTTCAACCTAGTCAGGTTGGAACCGGCAACCTGAGCGGCCCCTGGGAATTCGTCCAGGAGGGCATAGACTGAGGCTATATGGAGCGACGGCACTAGATTCTCCAATTCTGGGAATAGGATGCAGACCAGCCGGGAGAGGGACTGCTTGAGCTTGGCCCGCTCCCTTACCTTGTCAAAGCGGTATCTGGTCAGTGACTTTAATTCCTCGTTGTGGTACACTGTGTCTGTGTAGGGCTTGAGGCCCACATCGGACATGAGCATAGCCGCAATGGTACGTGCATCCACTCGGTCGGTCTTGGTTTTCCGCAAGGAGAGGCTTTTCCGGTAGAGATTGGTGTGCAGGGGATTCAAGACATAGGTGTCGAGGCCGCTGTCAAGAAGAAACCCCAGGAGATTGTAGCTGTAGTGTCCGGTTGCCTCAAGCCCTACTTTTATTTTGTCCTGGGATGTGGCGACTGATTGGACTTTTTCCAGCAGGCAGCGAAACCCCATGGTATTGGGGATGGTGAGCACATCAGCCAGAACCTCACCCTCTGAATTGAGGATGAAGCAGTCATGCTTATCCTTGGCCACATCAATACCAACACAAACCATACGAATACCTCCGTCTTTAGATTGTTGATGCTGTTCCCACAGGGCCTTTGCCTTGTAACCTTGTTCTACATCAACCGTCTGGCGGTATCTAACTGATTAACAATTCTGCAAAGGGCTGTGGTCGGTGCCTTTCAAGAACCATCTCGTGGTAGGAGGATGAAACCAATCCACAGCATCCTTTACAGTGTAGCACAGCCCTTGGAGAGGGGCTTTATAAACTACTACTCCATAATACAAGGAGGTGTAATTATGCGGAGGTTATATAAGCCGAAATATAAAAAACATTTGGTTCTAATCAGACTTTATGCTGGTGGTGCAACCAACGAAGGATGTAACTGTAGTTGTTGGTAGAGTCATGAAAACCAGACAAACTTAAGGAAGCGAGGAAAAACT
>PPYE01072926.1_pt1 | contig 12257 bp, 9 predicted proteins | sample 1559881 | NCBI WGS metagenome assembly PPYE01 (sample SAMN08240022, study PRJNA423297) | Human gut metagenome, whole genome shotgun sequencing project.
TTGCATCCATAGGCTTCTTGATCGGGTTCAGATCAGCCTTTTTAAGGATCGTCACCAGATCGCTTTCGCTTACAAAATGTTTGTCGAGACTGTCTTTCACCACGACCTGAAGGTCCTGGCATACCTTATCCTGCCTCATTTCACGGAAGAAGAAGGATACAAACACGATGTAACAAAACAACAGTGTAGCGACTACTATGGAAACTATACGAATCACAATTTCTTATCCAATATTTGTTTAACAGGTTCGATCAGCCGGTCGATGTCGCCGGCTCCAACCATCAATACAACCTCAAACGTATTTGCCTCCTTCTCCACCAGGTCGAGCAGTTCGCTTTTACGAATCAGCTTCTTGGCTGGGATGGTGACAGCATCGAATATGATTTCCGAAGTCACCCCCGGAATAGGCTCTTCACGTGCAGGATAAATATCCAGCAGGATCAGTTCGTCCAACAACGACAGGCTGGCGGCAAAGTCGGGAGCAAAGTCGCGTGTCCGGGTATACAGATGCGGCTGGAAGATACCCGTTACCTTGCGTCCGGCATAAAGTTCCTTCACAGATTGGATACTGGCAGCCAGTTCAGCCGGATGATGGGCATAATCGTCGATCAGGACGATAGCATCTTTCTTCAGATGGAAGTCGAAACGGCGTTTCGGACCAGCAAAGGAAGCCATGCCTTTTCTTATTTCTTCCGGAGTCACGCCGTTCAGCCAGGCAAGAGCAATAGCGGCAACCCCATTCTCTATATTTACTTTAACAGGAACACCCAGTTGAATGTCGGCAATACGGATATCCGGGCCAACGAAGTCAAAGTGGATCTCACCGTTTCCGATACGGATGTTTTCAGCATAGAAATCGGCTTCTTCTGCTCCGGTATAAGTATAGAGTTTCACCCCCTCTTTCAGCCGGGGCGTTACGTTGATACCTTTCTTCATGAGCAGGCAACCGTCGGGACGGATCAGCGAGGTGAAATGTTCGAAACTTTCACGATAGGCTTCTGCCGTGCCGTAGATATCCAGATGGTCCGGGTCGGCGGCAGTGATGACAGCCATATAGGGTGTCAGCCAGTGAAAAGAGCGGTCGAACTCGTCTGCCTCGATCACGGTCAGGTCACTTTTATCGGACAACATCAGGTTACTGTCATAGTTCTTCAGGATACCTCCCAGAAAAGCATTGCAATCGACATGTGATTGTTTCAGCAGGTGGGCAAGCATGGAAGAGGTCGTTGTCTTACCATGTGTTCCGGCAATGCAAAGTCCACGCGAACAATTGGTGATTTCGCCTAAGACACGGGCGCGTTTCATGATCTCGAAACCGTTCTGACGAAACCAGGCCAGCTCCGTATGCGTCTCGGGAACGGCGGGCGTATAGACAACCAAAGTCTTAGCCGGGTCCTTAAAAGCATCCGGTATCAAGGAGATATTATCTTCGTAATGAATAACGGCACCTTCACGGTTCAACTGCGCAGTCAGGTCGGACGAAGTCTTATCATATCCGGCTACTTGTTTTCCTTTTGAAAGAAAGTAACGGATCAGGGCACTCATCCCGATTCCTCCGGCTCCGACAAAATAAACGGCCGTTATCGTATTTATATTCATATCGTTTTCTTTATTTCTTCTCTATAATCTTTACTATCTCGTCAACAATACGGTCTGCACTCTGATGCTGGGCCAACTGTTCGATATTACTGCTCAACTGAGCCAGACGTTTGTCATCGTGGATAACCTCCAGGGCTTTCGTTACCAGTTGCTGTTCAGCATCTTTATCTGAAACCATGATCGCTGCATCTTTGTTTACCAAAGCCATGGCATTCTTCGTCTGATGATCTTCCGCCACGTTGGGGGAAGGAACCAGGATGACAGGTTTCTTCAACAGGCAAAGTTCAGAAATAGAACTTGCTCCGGCACGGGAGATGATCAGGTCGGCAGCCGAATAGGCATAATCCATACGGGTGATAAAGTCGGAGCACCAGATGGGCATGCCGCGATAGGCTTTCAAATGCTTGGTGGCTTCGCTGTAATAATAACGCCCCGTCTGCCAAATCACCTGCACGTCGGAAGCGAACAATTTATCCAAGTCGCCCTGTATGCTGCGATTGATCGTGCGGGCTCCCAAGCTACCGCCGACTACCAGTATCGTTTTCTTTTCCAGAGAAAGACCAAAGAAAGCCAGCGCTTCCTCTTTCTTGTCGGTCGCTTCTTCCAGGTCCTTGCGGACAGGGTTTCCGGTAATCACAATCTTGTCGGCTGGAAAGAACTTCTCCATACCGTCGTAGGCGACACATATCTTCGAGGTCTTCTTTGCCAGCAACTTATTGGTTACTCCGGCATAAGAGTTTTGCTCCTGTATCAGGGTCGGAATGCCCAGCGAAGCCGCCATCCACAATGTCGGGCCGCTGGCATAGCCGCCCACTCCCACAGCAATGTCCGGACGAAACTCGCGGATCGTCTTCTTCGCCAGTCCGAGGCTTTTACGCAGACGGTTGAGCACTTTTATATTGTTGAGCAGGTGGGCACGGTCGAAACCGCTCACCGGTAAACCTACTATTTCATAGCCGGCGGCCGGAACCTTTTCCATTTCCATCCGGTCTTCCGCACCTACAAATAAGATTTCCGCATCAGGGAAACGTTTCCTGAAAGTATTGGCAATGGAGATAGCCGGGAAGATATGTCCTCCGGTTCCGCCACCACTTATTATTATACGGTACTGTTCCTTCATTCTCTTGATTTTGTCTCTGTTACTACTTCTTCTGTCTCAGGCTGTGTGTCGGGCACCCAGTTGGAGATTTCTTCCTCCGTGATGGCTGGGGCTGCACCGGCGCCTTCGGTTTCATCTTCTTCCGGAAGTTCATCTTCCTCATTACCCATATTGGCTCCAAAACGGCTTACACTCAGGATGATCCCGAAATAAATACAGGATATCACCGTCGAAGTACCACCACGGCTGACCAACGGCATCGGCTGGCCGGTTACCGGTATCAGGTTGACGGCCACCGCCATATTGGCAAGCGCCTGCACGACGACCAACAGGCCGCACCCGAGCACCAGGTATTTGGGAAAGGCTTTCTCGCACTTTCGCGCAATCATCCCGACTCGCACCAATAACATGATATAAAGCATCAGCACGAATACACCGCCTACCACACCCAATTCTTCAATAATGATCGCATAAATAAAGTCGGAATAGGCCTGCGGAAGAAAATCCCTCTGCTGACCATGACCGGGCAACTGTCCGAACACCCCTCCGCGTGCAATCGCGATCTTTGCATGGGAGACCTGGTAATTATCGTCGGTAATCTTATAGACTCCGTTCTCGTCGGTATCCGATTCATGCCCGTCGAAGAAACGCTCCAAACGTCCCTGCCAAGTGCTGAAACGGTCCGGCAAATATTGGGTCACCCCAGCCGGCGTAAACCGCAGCAAGACAACGAAGAGGATAAGTGCCAATATCAGGACACCCGCCAGCTTCCCCAACTTCATCAATGGCAACTGGCCGATGAACATCATCAGGAAACAGACCCCGAACAGCATAAACGCCGTCGAGAAGTTTTCCGGAAGAATCAACACACAGGTCACCCCCACCCCGATCAGTATGTATTTGAATATCTGGTCGTCGGTAAACCTGCTCCGCTTACTGAGCAGGAAGGCGATAAACACAATGGAGGCCAGCTTGGCAAACTCCGAAGGCTGGAACTGTATGCCGAATATCTCCAGCCAGCGGTGTGCATCGTTAGCATTGATCCCGACAAAGGGCGTGACAAGCAACATCAGCACCGAGACGGGCAGCAACAATATAAACGCCGGAAAGAACCGGCACGGGACATTGTGCAACAGCAAAACCAGCACAAACCCGCCCAGCAGGAAAGTGGCATGACGAACGATCGGCGCCCAATGATTCGCGTTCTTGTAGGCAATCGTACTCGTGGCACTGAACACCTCAACAACCGAAATCAGGCACAGGAACATGAAGATGATCCATATCACCCGGTCGCCCTTAAATAATTTACTTGCCAGATCCATTCTATACTTGTCTTTTATTCAAATTAAAACTACGGCAATCTCCGGATTCCCGATATTTATATTTCCGATGACCGGAAGAGTACTGTTCCGACCATCAGAAGAGTGTTGTTCCACCCATCGGAAGAGCACTGTTCCGACCATCGGAAAAGCGTTATTCCGACAACCGGAAATTAAAGACTGCGCACGCAGGCCTTGAACTGGTCGCCGCGGTCTTCGTAACTCTTGAAGAGGTCGAAGCTGGCGCAACACGGGGATAACAAGACCGTATCTCCCTTTTCTGCCATTTTATACGCTTTGTTTACCGCTTCTTCCATCGAGCGGGCATCTTCTATCTGCGCTACTTTCCCATCGAAAAAGGCATGTAGCTTGGCATTGTCGACACCCAGGAAGATCAAGGCACGTACTTTCTGTTTCACAAGTTCTTCAATCTCGGAGTAGTCGTTACCCTTGTCTGTCCCGCCCAGTATCAGTACCAGCTTGGTAGTCATACTTTGCAAGGCATACCAGCAAGAGTTTACGTTTGTTGCTTTCGAATCGTTGATATAATCTACTCCGCGTACACGGGCAACCTTTTCCAGGCGGTGTTCCACCCCGGTAAAGTCACTCAGTGAAGCCCGTATATTCTCATCGTGGATATCGACCACCTTGGAGGCGATACCCGAAGCCAACGAATTGTACAGGTTATGTGTACCCGTTAATGCTAATAAGTCCTGATCCATTGTAAATGTTCCGTTTGAGGTTTCAATTACTATTTGCTTATTATCCGTATATCCCTTCACGCCGTCTTCATATGTTTCGGCGAATGGGTAAAGAGTAGCCGCAGGATGGTGCTTAGCGATCTCGCGGGCAATGATCGGGTCGTCGTTCCAGAAGATGAATGCATCTTCAGACGTCTGGTTCTGAATGATGCGGAACTTGGCGTCCACATAATTCTGCATCTCGTAATTATAACGGTCCAGATGATCGGGCGTTATATTCAGCAAGATAGCTATATCCGCTTTGAAGTCGTACATGTTATCCAACTGGAAACTACTCAGTTCGATGACATAGACCGCATGCGGTTCTTCTGCGACCTGTAAGGCCAGGCTGTTACCGACGTTTCCTGCCAACCCGACGTCCAGTCCGGCTTCTTTCAGGATGTGGTAGGTCAGCATGGTGGTCGTTGTTTTCCCATTGCTACCGGTGATACAGACCATTTTCGAGTCGGTGTATCGTCCGGCAAATTCGATCTCGGAGATGATATGCGTCCCCTGCGCTTTCAGCTTTTGGATGATCGGAGCCTTGTCGGGTATTCCCGGGCTCTTGATGATCTCGTCGGCATTCAGAATGTCGGCTTCAGTATGCTGTCCCTCTTCCCAACGGATTCCGTGGGTGTCCAGCATCTCCTTATACTTGGGTTTGATAGACGAAAAGTCGGAAACGAACACGTCAAATCCTTTCGCTTTCGCCAACACGGCAGCACCTGCACCGCTTTCTCCTCCCCCTAATACAACAATTCTTTCCACGTTTATATATATTTATTATCTCATCTTCAATGTGACGATCGTAATAACCGCCAGAATAATACCGATCAACCAGAAGCGCACCACGATCTTCGATTCGGGCACTACATTGAACGGTTTTTGTATCAACGCCTGTATTCCTGCATTCCCTGCTTTCTGGAAATGATGATGCAATGGCGTCATTTTAAATATGCGACGACCTTCGCCATACTTCTTCTTTGTATATTTAAAGTAAGCAACCTGTGCCATCACCGAAATACTTTCAGCAAGAAAAATACCACAAAGAATCGGGATAAGCAACTCTTTACGGATAATTATGGCAAACACTGCTATAATACCTCCCAACGTCAAACTACCCGTGTCGCCCATAAATACCTGTGCCGGATATGAATTATACCACAGGAAACCGACTGTCGCCCCGATAAAGGCAGCAGCAAAGACCACCAGTTCTTCCGCCCCCGGAATAAACATGATATTCAAGAAGGAAGCAAACTCGAAGTGAGACGACATATAAGCCAATATCCCCAGAGCAACCCCAATAATCGCAGAACTTCCGGCAGCCAGTCCGTCCAACCCGTCGGTCAGGTTCGCCCCGTTTGAAACGGCTGTCACCACAAAGATAGTCATCAGCACGAATACCAGCCACGCTGCTTCTTCCTTATAATCGCCCGCCCAGCTGACCAGTTGGGCGTAATCAAAGTTATTATTCTTCAGGAACGGGATCGTCGTCTTGGTCGACTTTGTTTCCACCGTATGATAATGTACTTCTTCAATCACATTATCATGGCGCACCTCCATATTCTCTTTAATTACGACATCCGGACTCATAAACAACACCAGTCCGACAATCAGTCCCAGACCGATCTGTCCGACGATCTTGAACTTGCCGTGCATCCCTTCCTTATTCTTGCGGAAGACTTTGATATAATCGTCAGCAAAACCGAGAGCACCCAGCCAGACGGTCGTCACCATCATCAGGATTACGTAAATATTGTTCAGCTTGGCGCAAAGCAATGTCGGGATCAAAATGGCAATGATAATAATGATACCTCCCATTGTCGGCGTACCTTTCTTACTCATCTGCCCTTCCAGTCCGAGGTTACGCACAGTTTCACCGATCTGCAATAACTGCAAACGATCGATGATCCGGCGGCCGATCGCTGTCGAGATGAACAAAGAGAGGATCAACGCCAGTCCGGAACGGAATGATACATACTTAAACATCCCCGCCCCAGGGAGATCCAGCTGATCCAGATAATTAAAAAGATAATACAACATAAAAACTTCGTTTTCAGTTGACAGTTGACAAGTGACAGTTGACAGTTATTTGTGATGAACATTTAACTGTCAACTATCATCTGTCAACTGTCAACTATTAAATATATTTCTTATTACTTCGCGGTCGTCAAAATGATGTTTCACACCTTTTACTTCCTGATAATCTTCGTGTCCCTTGCCGGCTACAAGGATCACATCGCCTTTCTTCGCCAGCATGGCTGCCGTTTTGATGGCTTGCATACGGTCGGTGATACAGAGCGTACGTTCCATATCCGCCTTGCTTAGTCCGGCCACCATATCGTTGATGATATCGTCCGGTTCCTCAAAACGGGGGTTATCGGAAGTCAGGATGACCTGGTCGCTCAGCTTGGCGGCTTCCTTTGCCATCAACGGGCGTTTGCCTTTGTCACGGTTTCCTCCGGCACCCACTACGGTGATGATGCGGCCTCTGCCATTCAGCACCTCATCGATACCGTTCAACACATTCGTCAAGGCATCCGGCGTATGGGCATAGTCGACAATTGCCGTATAACCCTTCGGAGACTGTATCGTTTCAAAACGACCGGAAACCGAATGAAGCGTGCTTAACACAATCAGCGTCTCTTCCGGATCTTTGCCCAAAGAAACGGCAGCCCCGTAAACAGCCAGCAGGTTGTAGGCATTGAATCGGCCTACGAAATGAACAACCACCTCACGGCCGTTAATAATCATCTCAGTTCCTTCAAAGTGCGATTCAAGAATCTTTCCTTTGAAGTCTGCCAATGTACGCAATGAATAGGTCAGCTTCTTTGCTGCCGTATTCTGAAGCATTACCAGACCTGATTTGTCGTCGGCATTCGTCAGTGCGAAAGCGCCGGTTGGCAGGTTGTCGAAGAATTTCTTCTTGGCTTTCAGATAATTCTCCACTGTTTTATGATAATCCAGATGGTCGCGTGTCAGGTTGGTAAAGATACCACCGTCGAACGAAAGACCACTGATACGTTTCTGGTCGATCGAATGGGAACTGACTTCCATAAAAGCATATTCGCATCCGGCTTCCACCATCCGTGTCATCAGGCTATGAAGGGTGATCGGGTCGGGTGTCGTATGATCGGTCGGGATCGCTTCACCGTCGATATAATTACATACGGTTGAAAGCAAGCCAACCTTATGTCCCATCTTACGGAACATTTCATATAATAAGGTAGCGATAGTCGTCTTGCCGTTCGTTCCGGTAACGCCCACCAGCGTCAATTTATCCGAAGGATTGTCATACCAGGTCGAAACCAACTTACCCAATGCATCTGCCGAATCTTTCACCCGGATGAAAATGACATTTCTCCCGGAAGGATTTCCATTTTCTTCCGAAAGGGATGGAATTTCCTCGCAGACTACCGCTACGGCACCTTTGGCTATGGCCCCGTCAATATAAGCGTGACCGTCGACTGCCGTGCCTCTTACCGCCACGAACAAAAAGCCGTCTTCCACCTTACGGGAATCAGACTGGATACCTGCGATTTTTACATCATCTGTTCCAACGACTTCCAGTACATCCAACGCATGAATCAATTTCTTCAGTTCCATATTCTATCTGTTTACGGAGAGGTCCGGAAACCTCTCCCTCTATTTATTTTAATGTTAAACGGATGGACTGTCCTTTGGCAATTCGTGTGCCTGCTCCCATCGACTGGGCGGAAACACGTCCCATTCCATCCAATACTACCCGCAAACCGGCACTTTCAAGCAGGAAAACCGCATCTTTAGCGCCCATCCCGATCACATTCGGCACGAGGCCTTCACGGATTGCCAGGTCACGCAGATGAAGTTCTTCTTCGCCATCTTCACGCTTTGCGACAACCCATTTCGTCTCCAGACTGTCTGTATTTACATTGACATCGAGTTTATCCAATACATTTTCCAGTGCCTCCAGATTCCCGTTCTTTGCTGCCGGCAATATCACGGCTAATGAATCGCGCTCCATATCACGCACATCAAACGACATATGGCTGGCATATACTTTCTCGGCAATGGCTTTTACCACGCCCCCGGACATCGTTCCACCGGACGGATAACCGATACGCGGACGGCGGATAACGACAATGCAGGAATATTTCGGCTCATCGGCCGGGAAATATCCGCAAAAAGCAACCTGGTGCCCGCTTGTACGGTAAACACCGCCCGAAGCAATCTGCGCCGTACCTGTCTTTCCAGCTATACGGATGATATCCGAATGAACGGCTTTACCGGTTCCTTTCTCTACTACGCCCAGCAACATATCTTTGATAATCGCCAGTGTGTTATCCGAGCAGATGGAAGATTTCAACACCTCTGTCGAGAAACTCTGCACCGTCTTTCCGTTGTGCATAATCTCTTTGGTGAACATCGGGCGCACCATCTTTCCACCGTTTGCAATGGCATTAAAGAATGTCAGCGTATAGATAGGCGGTATCTGCGTTTCATATCCGAAAGACATCCAGGGCAATGTTGTCTTCGACCAGTACAAGGCGGTATCGTTCGGCATACGTATTTTGGCACGTCCGGCTCCCGGGATTTCCAGGTTCAGCGGGATAGTCAGGCCCAGCTTATACAAACCTTCCACATATTTAGTCGGGTTCTTTTCGTACCCTTTCAGAATAATCTTCGCCACACCGATATTCGAAGAATACCAGATAGCCTGTTCTGCCGAGATACGACCGTAACCGCCTTTATTCATATTATGGTCGGTCATACGGGCACCTTTATACATATAAATACCTTTACCCACATCTACCGTATCGCTTGGCTGGCAGATTCCGTCTTCCAATGCCACCATCATAGAGGCGACTTTGAAGGTCGAACCCGGCTCTATCTCATCCGCTACTGCATGGTTCTTGGTTTCGGCATAAGCACCTTCACGGATACGGCCCATATTGGTGATCGCCTTCACCTCGCCTGTCGCCACTTCCATGACAACGGCTGTTCCGGATTCGGCGTCAATCTTCTTCAACATATCGACCAATGACTTCTCGGTTATATCCTGAATATTGATATCAATCGTAGTACGGATATCCATACCATCGACCGGTTCTATCTCGACCACATTCGTCCATCCGCCACCAACACGACGAACCGAACTCACCCCGGGTTCACCCCGAAGCAAAGAGTCGTACTGCAACTCCAACCCGTTCTTTCCCTTGGTCACACCTCCGGCTTCAATCTCACCGTAAATATCTCCGATAGTACGGGAAGCCAGTGTCCCAAAGGGTTTCTGGCGCTGCACCATTTCCTTCGTATAGAATCCGCTCTTATAACGGCTCAGCCGGAGGAACGGGTATTTCTTCATCTCTTTCAGATCGGTATAAGAAGCACGCCCCTCATAAACGGGATACTGGCGGCTTTTGCTTTTCAGCCCGCGAAGCAGATGCGCCTTATATCCGGCCGGCGTACGGTTCTTGAATTTACGTGACAGATAAACGGACAGCGAATCCACCCCGTTCACCTTCGAACTCAGGAACGTAGCCATCAACTTTCCATCAGAAGAATAGATGTTCCCACGTCCGGGTAATATCGTACGGTTCGGGCGTTTCTGGCTTTCGGCCACCTTCTCCCATTTCTCCTTCTCCACAAAAGCTGTATCAAACGTGCGAAGCAATATGCCCACTGCTATAAGCCCCAATAATAGCACGACAAGAAAGTAACAGAATAATATACGGTTACTTTTCGGGGCGATTTCTATTGGTTCATTCTCTTCTGCCATATTTATTTGTATAATTCATACGGCGGAGTTTTGGCTCCTTCCAGTTCAATACCTTGTTCTTCAATCAATAATTCTACTTGCGACTGACGGCTGTTGCCCGTCAGTTCCGATGAAATAGACAATGCCTCGAAACGAATGTCGCGCAAACGTTGTTGCAGGCGGTCGATCTCCCTTAGTTTCTGCATGCAGGTGTAGCGGTTGCCGATGAAGAAAAATATCATTATCACAACAAGCACAATCATTCTTGTGTGTTTAACGATAAAATCCTCGTTCAGGATACCACCGCCCAGCACATACAAAAGAGAAAGACGTTTCTCTTTTTTCTTTGACTTTTTACGTTGTTGTTTTTCCTCCATAACTCCCTTTTTAATTGAAAATTGAAAATTAAGAATTGAAAATTAGCTTCGCGTTCGTATAATTTTCAATTCTCTTTTTTTCCTTTCTTCTCCGCTATTCTTAATTTGGCACTTCTCGACCGGGGATTTCTTTCAATCTCCTCGTCGGAAGGCACAATTACTTTATTATTTACCATACGAAATGGCGTTTGTACGTTTCCGAAAAAGTCTTGTTCGCTTTTTCCTTCAAAATTTCCTGTTTTCAGGAAGTTCTTTACCAACCTGTCTTCCAGAGAGTGGTAAGTGATTACAACCAAACGTCCGCCGGGCTTTAAGACCTGGAGGGTTTGTTGCAGCATTTCTTTCAGGGCACGCATTTCGTCGTTCACTTCAATACGAAGGGCCTGGAATGCCTGTGCCAGGAACTTTTTCTCTTTGTCTTTTCCGGTAAAGGGTTTAACCAGTTCCAGAAAGTCTCCGATTGTTTCTATCTTTTTGTTTTCACGTGTCCGGACAATCAATGAGGCCAGCCTGCGGGCAACTTTCAGTTCGCCGTAAAGGTAAAAGACGTCGGCCAATGCTTCTTCCGTATAGTTGTTTACGATATCGGCAGCCGTCTGGCCGGCACGGGTGTTCATACGCATATCCAGCGCTCCGTCGAAACGGAAAGAGAAACCACGGTCTTTATCATCGAAATGATGGGAGGAAACGCCCAGGTCGGCCAATAGCCCGTCCACTTCGCCGTCTACGCCGTGATAACGCATAAAATTATACAAATAACGGAAATTACTACGAACAAACACAAAACGGGAGTCGTCAGGAATATTATGTTCGGCGTCGGCATCCTGGTCAAATCCGTAAAGTTCGCCATCGCTATCCATCCGTTTCAGGATTTCGCGTGAATGTCCACCTCCTCCGAAGGTCACATCCACGTAGATACCCCCTTCTTGAATATTCAGGCCTTTCACGCTTTCATCGAGCATCACCGGTACATGATAGCTAGTCTCTTTCTCTTCCATTTTCTGTTTTACACGTTAAACTTTCCCTTAAACAAAAGTACCCTACTTCGTTGGCAACGGGCACTTTACTATATTTGTGGGTAAAATTAAACATTTATCAAATTACCTTCCAAGAAATATATGAGAAAAGTACAAAAAAGTTATCAACAGGTAAGGGAGACCTACTTTTCTCTTGACAGAAAAGTAGGCAAAAGATCAAGGCTGCACCCAAACAATAGTGTGGTTCTGCAATGGAACAAACAGGGAGTGTCTTTTTGTAAATAAGGTTGACTCTTTAAAGAATCAACAATGAAAAAGAAGAATTATTACCAAGAGAGAGAGCATCATCTGATGTGTCATGAGATTTATCGCCTTCGTGTAGTAGAAGGCCTGGAAGTCGCCGCGATAG
>PPYE01433521.1_pt1 | contig 12257 bp, 14 predicted proteins | sample 1559881 | NCBI WGS metagenome assembly PPYE01 (sample SAMN08240022, study PRJNA423297) | Human gut metagenome, whole genome shotgun sequencing project.
CTGTGTTCCAAGGGGGCTTGGGGGACTTCCCTCAACAAGCGCGTGGGGCTATCTGGATAGCCACAAGCATTGCTTGCCACTTTCTTGGAGATACAAAAACAGCCAGCGAGGAAACTATGAATTTCACTCACTGGCCTATTCTTTTTCAAGTTTCTTAGAAAGATCACCCAATTCTTCTGCCACTCCGCGTGTGTGATGCAATAGAGTTTCCCGCATTTTTGGAGGGCAGTTCAAATAGAGCATTTTCATCTCAGCAGTTTTCTCATCTTCTTCCGTTATATCCGGCACCAGCAGAGAGTCCAAAGAAAGCGGAAGAACTTTTGCGATTGCTTTCAAAATGAGAAAAGATGGATTCATTTTTCCTCTCTCAATGTTTGCAATCTGCTTCGTGGAAACATGGCAGATGTCGGCAAGCCCCTGTTGTGTTAATCCTTTGCTTTTGCGGGCAGCTTTCACTTTTAAGCCCAGTTCTTTTAATTCATCAATCGGCATAATCGTTCACCTCAATAATATTTTATCCTGCCGATTTATGACAAGAAATGACCTTATTGTTCCTGTGAACAGGCTTGATTATGCCTGTTTTTGATAGAAAGTCAGTTTCACATACTTGTTGCGGGCAGAAGGATAAGGTATGATAAAGTGGTAAGTATCTTATGTGAGAACAAAATGAAAAACTTTTTTGATTCTTAGGACATTTCTGCAACATTTCAGTTTTAAGATAAGTGACACAGACAAAAAAGAGAGGAAGTGAGTGCATGAGAAAGATACTGATTGTGGAGGACGATACCCTCCTGAACCGGACTCTGGGATATAACCTGGCATCTGATGGATATGAAATCACAGCAGCCTATAACCACAAGGATGCTGTTTCCCATTTGAAAGAAACCGAGTTTGATGTTGCGCTCCTGGACATCAATCTGCCGGATGGCAGTGGTCTTGACCTTTGCGAAGAAATCCGAGGGCGCGGCCAGCACACCTATATCATTTTCATTACAGCCAACGATAAGGAAAGTGATATGCTCAAAGGCTATGAAGTAGGTGGCGCAGATTATGTTACAAAGCCCTTTTCGGTGATGGTGCTATGTAAGAAAGTGGGGGCGGTCTTTGCCAATATGGAACTCCGCGCTCCACGGCACGATCTGTTTGACGATGGCTTTCTGAAAATTGACTTTTCCGAGCAGCGGGCGTCCCTTGCCGGGGAACCGCTGGACTTCACCCCGAAGGAATACCGCACCCTGTTTCTGTTTGTGAAGAACCCGCGGATTATCCTGACCAAGCGGCAGATTTTAGAGAAACTGTGGGACATTGACGGAGATTTTGTGGACGAGCATACCCTGACCACCATCATCAGCCGTATCCGCAAAAAAATCGAAACAGACGAGCATAAGTATATCAAAACAGCTTACGGCATGGGCTATCAGTGGATCGGCGGTGAGCAGGCATGAAGCTGGAAAATTTATCTGTCGAAAAGTTTCTGCGGCTCATTACGATTGGACTTCTTGCAACCTCTTTTCTGGTGCTGCTCTGTCTGTTTTTGGTTACGAAGAACCTGCGGGTGGTTTTGTACGGCGGGTTGCTGACCGCTGTGTTTCTGGTATGGGGCGGGATTTTCCTGCACTACTTTCAAAAAAAATTGACCCTGTTCACCGACAGCCTATGCCGGACGCTGGATGACATGATGGACAGCACCGCACGGCCAGAAATGGACTATGAAGCGGAAACACTGCTGGCGAGGATCAGCCACCGCCTGGAACGGCTCTACAACATCATGCAGAAAGACCGGAATACTGTCGCAAAAGAAAAGGCCGATCTGCAATCTCTGTTATCGGACATTTCCCACCAGACCAAGACCCCTATCGCCAATCTGAAAATGCTTAATGAAACCATGCTGACCCGTCCGATCTCGGAGGAACAGCGCCAAGAGTTTTTGCAGGCAACCGGTAGCCAGCTTGACAAGCTGGAATTTCTTATTCAGGCAATGGTGAAAACTTCCCGGCTGGAGGCCGGTGTGATTACGCTGGAGAAAAAGAATGCTTCCATTGAAGAAACATTGGTAACAGCCATCAATGGTGTTCTGGCACCGATGGAGAAAAAGGGCATCGAACTGTCCGTGGATTGCCCGGAGGGGCTAACCATTTCCCATGACAGCCGTTGGACTTCCGAAGCCTTGTTCAATCTGCTGGACAATGCGGTGAAGTACACGCCTGCTGGCGGCAGCATCCATGTGTCCGTTCAAAATTGGGAAATGTATTGGAAAATTGATGTGACCGACACGGGCCGGGGCATCCCGGAACGAGAGCAGGCCACGATCTTCAAGCGATTTTACCGGGAAGAAGCGGTGCATGAGGTGGACGGAATCGGCATTGGTCTATATCTGGCCCGTGAGATCATTACCATGCAGGGCGGGTATATTCTGGTGACTTCCGAGGTTGGGAAAGGTTCCACCTTTTCGGTGTTCTTGCCACAAGAGTAATCAAGCGGCGGCCTGTGCGGGCTGCCGCTTTTTCAAAAAATTATCACAGCATGGATTTTAGGACATTTCTGCAACATTTGGGAGGTAGGCTTTTCTCAAACAATGAGAGGAGGAAGTTACATGGCTATTACAAGGACATTGATTCTCAATGCGGTCCTGCTCTGCCTGCCACCTATGATTATCCTGGGCGTTTTCAAATTCTTCTTTGTCCGGCATATTCGATGGGCAGCCGGAGTAGTGGCATTGATTGATGTTGTTATCTTTCAGACACAGCTATTTTATTATGAGAGCATCTGGCTTGTGCTGTTCTTTTTGGTGATTCAACTGGCAATTACCGGCTTGCTTTCCGTTCGGCTTTACAAAAAATACTATCAAAAATGAAATGTCCTAAAATTGAAGCAATTCAGTCCAAAACCAGAGGGCGTTTAGGATATTTCTGTAACAATTCAGCTTTAGACTACTCTTATCAAAAAAACAGAAAGGCGGTATTCATATGAGTATCTTGCAGACCAATGATCTGAAAAAATATTACGGTACTGAGCCGAACATTACCCGCGCTCTGGACGGTGTGACCTTCTCCGTAGAGGAAGGAGAGTTTGTAGCGGTGGTGGGTACATCCGGTTCCGGCAAATCCACCCTGCTGCACATGATGGGCGGTCTGGATACTCCCACTTCCGGCAGCGTGGTGGTTCGGGACAAGGAACTGGCGAAGATGAACGACGAGCAGCTTACCATCTTCCGCCGCCGCAACATTGGGTTTGTGTTCCAAAACTACAATCTGGTGCCGATTCTGAATGTGCATGAGAACATTGTTCTGCCTGTGGAACTGGATGGCGACACCGTGGATCAGAAATTCATGGATGAGGTCGTGAAGATGCTGGGCCTTCAGGACAAACTCCAGAATATGCCCAACAACCTTTCCGGCGGCCAGCAGCAGCGCGTGGCGATTGCCCGCGCCCTGGTATCCAAACCGGCCATTGTCCTGGCTGATGAACCCACTGGCAACCTGGACAGCAAGACCAGCGCCGACGTGCTGGGCCTGCTTCAGCGCACCAGCCGGGAGTTCAACCAAACGCTTGTGATGATTACCCATAACAACGAGATTGCCCAGCTTGCCGACCGTATTGTGCGCATTGAGGACGGAAAAATCAAGGCGTAAGGAGGTGGAGGATATGACATTACCATTTGAAAATGATACGCGCAGAATAATACATGGTCTTGCGAAAGCTGATCTGAAAACACACAAATTAAAAACATTTTTAACTGCAACCATTATCGTTCTGGCCACCTGTCTGATGGCAACTATTTTTTCGGTTTTAGTGAATGATGCGTTGGATCAAGCGAATCAGGCTCCATACCATGCTATGTATCGGGCAGTAAACGAAGATACCAAAACCACACTCCAATCGGATAAAGATTTTGAAGCCGTAGGCATCTACAAATCTTTTGGAAATCAGGTTGACCGTGATGGTCGTACCGATCTGGCATATATGGACGAACAGGCGCTGGCCTTTATGGGGTTCCGGCTTGTAGATGGCGTAATCCCGGACAGTGAAAATGAGGTGCTTGTGTCCGAAACCTACTTAAAGAATCGTGCTTTGTCGGTGGGAGATACTTTCCGGTTTGCTTATGTTGACAGCTTGACCAATGAAGAAAGAGAAGAAGAATTTACTGTATGTGGTACGATTCAAAACAAGGAACAAGAACGTGGAGAGCAGTTTTATGTTGTAACATCAAACAGTTTCCAAATGAAATATGCCCAACAATACAGTCAAATAACTTCGGATTTCAGCACAGAAACCGCTGCCACGGTTGATGTACTTGTTTTACTCAATTCGGATTATTCCAGTACAGGTTCCGATACCCAAAAAGACTTTTTGAAAAGCAAAGGCGAGTCTGCAGGCATCCCCAGCTTTGATGTTATCATAAATGAGAGTTACATTGATGGAGTTTACTTTGATGGAACTGTGATCGCTGCTGTCATCTTTTTCACCATATTCCTGATGTTTGCCAGCAGCTTTGTGATATACAGCATTTTTTATATTTCCATCGTAAATTCCATGCCAATGTATGCCCAACTGATCTCATTGGGCACAACACAAAAGCAACTGCGCCGGTTCTTAAATACGCAAGGCAATATGTTGGCAGTGAGATTTATACCGCTTGGAGCATTGATTTCTATTTTGCTCATTGTCTTAATCTCTGGAGTACAATGGCTTCTGTATGATGCTCTCATTACTTTATTTGCGATCCTGCTGATTTATGTCGTTATTAAATTTGCACTGAGGAAACCTGCAAAACTTTTGGCAAATGCTTCACCCATTGAAGCTATGAAATTCAGGGATGGGGAAACCGCTGGTTCTCACAAGGCACTAAAACAAATTACCCCTGATTCGTTAGCAAAAAGCAATCTGCACACAAATCGGAAGAAAAATCGAATGTCAATTATTTCGCTAAGTATCAGCGGAACATTGATGATTGCATTAGCCATTTTTGTGTCCTCTATCAATCTTCCGGCAATGATACGGCAAAGCTATCCTATGGATGAAGATTTTCAAATTGGTATTCAAATGGACAATTTCTACGAACGTTTCCCGACAATTATTCAGAACAATCCATTATCCGATGAACTGATGGGACAAATCACAGATATTCCTGGTGTCCAGAAAATCATTCTTGACGAGTGTGTTATGGGCCGTTTGGTTGAATCGGCTGTAAATTATACCTCGCTCGAAGATAACTTGGAACTGCTGAATAGCTTGTCACCAGAACTGATCGCTAATGTCAGCGAAATCGTAAGTGGAACTGTTAGCTATGATGATTTAGGTACGAATGAAATTGTAATCAATAAATACCGCACAGATCGAAGTGAACTCAACTATGGAGATTTGCAAGTTGGAGATTCGTTGACATTCCGTTTTGAAGTCGGTGGACAGACCATAGAAGAAACATTTACTGTTGCAGGTATTGCCTATTTCCCCTCGACGGGATTATTCTATTGCACTCAAGAAGCAATCGAACAGATTTCCCCATATAATAATACAACACATATCTCTATCTTTTGTGATAAAAACTATACGGAGTCTGTAAAAGACAGACTGGCATCTCTTATCAGCGGAAATCCGAATTTACGGCTCAAAGTATATTCGGAAGAATATTCTATGATTGCAGGGTTTATCAATGTAACAATGAGTAGTCTATATGCTATATCTGCCTTTGTCGTGATATTCGGATTGCTCAATATGATAAATATGCTGATTAACAGCGCAATCATCCGCAAACGGGAGTTTGCTTTGCTACAAGCTGTTGGGATGACAAACCGGCAACTGCGAAAAATGCTCTACCGGGAGGGTATGAGTGTCAGTATCAAGTCGGCACTATTGGCAGCGGCTTTTGGTATTACGATTGGTGGACTTCTGTGCTATTTGGCAAATAAGGTAATGGCTCTGAAATTCGTTATCTTTGCCATTGATCCGTTACCTGTTCTCTTGTTTGCTGCTGTACTGATTGGGTTACAGATTCTTGTCAGCTATTGCATCTGTCGTTCAATCGAAAAAACAAGTCTGATTGAAAATCTGAGGGCAGAATAAACACTGCCTTTCAAGAAGAAAACTGGTCGGGACAGAGATTGCTTGTCCCGACCAGTTTTTGCTATTTGTAAACTTTCTTTAACCATATTGTCTTTTTGCTCGCTTTGTGTTATAGTGTTATATATAATAGCATAACAGTTAAAACAGCAAGAAGGTGAGATGGATTGAAACTAATTATTTCAAATGTATCAGGCGTACCCATCTACGAGCAAATTAAGCAGCAGGTCAAGGCGGCGATCCTATCTGGCGAACTGAAAGAGGACGAAGCCTTACCTTCTCTCCGAACACTGGCAAAAGATTTGAAAATCAGTGTCCTAACCGTTACAAGGGCCTATACAGAATTAGAGCAAGAGGGATTTGTCAAAAATGTTCAGGGACGCGGCTGCTTTGTCATGGGCCGTGGCTCTGAACTAATGAGAGAGCAGCTTATCTGCAAAGTAGAAAATGGGCTGACCGATGCAATCAAGGCGGCAAGAATAGCAAATCTTCCAAACGAGGAACTGCACCGTCTTTTAGATATTTTATTGGAGGCGAATACAGATGACTAACTATTTAGAGGTGAAAAACCTGTCGAAATCCTTTGACAGTTTCCAGCTTCACAATATCAGCTTCACCTTGCCGAAGGGATATATTATGGGGCTGATCGGGCCAAACGGCTCCGGCAAGACAACCACCATCAAACTCATTCTGAATATGCTCAAGCGCAACGGCGGCGAAATCAAGATCATGGGGCTGGATAATGTCGCTGACGAGCAGAAAGCAAAAGCGGAACTCGGTGTTGTATTTGATACCAACTATTTCAGCGATGATTGGCAGGTAACACAGGTAGAAAAATCTATCTCCGTTTTCTACCCCAACTGGAAGTCGGAGCGGTTTGCCGAGATGCTGCGGAAGTTCCACATCGCTCCCACCAAGAAAGTGAAAGAACTCTCAAAGGGTATGCAGATGAAGTTGATGCTGGCCTGTGCGTTCTCTTACGACGCAAAGCTGCTGATCCTGGACGAACCCACCAGCGGCCTCGATCCGGTTTCCAGAGATGAACTGCTTCAAATTCTCTCGGAATATATCGAGGACGGAGAACACAGTGTACTGTTCTCTACCCATATCACCGGCGATTTGGAACGCGCTGCTGACTATATCACTTATATCAGCTATGGAGAATTGTTTTTCAGCGGCAGCAAGGATGAATTTGTCGATATGTTCCGCATTGTCAAGGGAGGAACAGAAGAACTGTCTGCTGACCTGAAGGAAAAAGCTGTCGGTGTCCGCACATTCCCTACGGGCTTTGAGGCCCTGGTCAAGACCGAAGATACGGTCGCTTTTTCCTCTTTGAGTATTGAACCGGCGACCATTGATGAAATCGTTGTATTCACGAGCAAGAAAGGTGACGATTATGAGTAATACATTAAAAGCAACAAAATTAGACTTTTCGCTGGTAAAGCCCTATATCAAGGTGATCGGTTTTACCATGCTTCTTCCTATCGCTTTTGCGGCCATTAACCGTTCCATCCTGACCGGCGTTTCCTTTGCCATGTGCTTTATCGCCATGACCACAGGATACACTTTCTCGGTAACGGAGAAAAACAGCATGGAGCGTTTGTATGGGATTCTACCCATCAAGAAAAGTGAAATGGTGACAGGTCGGTATCTATTTGTTCTTGCGCTGGGCGCGCTGGCTCTGGTGGTTTCTCTTATCACGCAGCCGATTGTGCTGCGGGCAATGGGTGAAAGTGTTGGAGCATTTGATATGATCAGCGCGGCCATCTGCGGCCTGTTCCTGTTCGCCCTTTATACCGTATTTCAGATTCCGGGCTATTACAAATATGGAGCCATCAAAGGCCGTGTGTTCATGTATATTCCCGTGGCTGGATTTTTGGCGACCTTGTTTTTCCTGCCCAAGATGCCCGCAGACAATCCCATTGTGACTACGGTTGTAAGTTCCCCGGTACTGCTGATTTGCCTTGTGCTTGTACTCGTCGTTGTCATGTACGCTGTGTCTATCTGGTTCTCTATTCGGATTATGGAAAATAAAGAAATGTGAGGTGAGCAATATGGATTTCACAATCTTAGCGGTAGTTCTTCTGATTGGCGTTGGTATCCCTGTCCGTAACAAGCTGATCCGAAAGTATCGGGAAAAAAAGGAGCAGAAAGATAAGGATCGGGATGCAAAATGACGGGTATGAAGAAAACCGAGTTCATCCGTTGTCCCATCTGTGGAAATAAAACACGGGACAAAATCCGGGAGGATACCATCCTAAAAAACTTTCCTCTCTTTTGTCCCAAATGCAAAAGTGAGTGTCTAATTGACATTGAACAATTTCATATAACCGTTATCAAAGCGCCAGACGCACAGCCGCAGAGCCGATAACTCACAAGGTCTGATTCCTTGTGGTTATCGGCTCTTTTTGAATGGAGGTGTCTCTATTAGGCTATGAATGATTGAAAGAGGTCTACCTATATGAACGATGTTTTGAAACTGGAGCATATCCAGAAATATTACGGAAACGGCGGGAATGTCACAAAAGCCATTCAGGACATCAGCTTTTCCGTTGAGGAAGGGGAATTTGTAGGGATCATGGGTGCGTCCGGCTCCGGCAAGACCACCCTGCTCAACTGTATTTCCACCATTGATACTGTCAGTGTGGGACATATCTATCTGGATGGAACAGATGTGACCGAAATCAATGAAAAGCAGATTGCCCGGTTCCGCCGGGAGAACCTGGGCTTTGTGTTTCAGGATTTTAACCTGCTGGACACCCTGACCATCTCCGAAAATATCGCCCTGGCGCTGACCATCAATAAGGTCCCCGCAGGCGAGATCGACGGCCGGGTGCGGAAAATGGCCGGGAAACTGAACATCACGGACATTCTGAATAAATACCCTTATCAGGTGTCCGGCGGCCAGAAGCAGCGGTGCGCTTGCGCCAGAGCCATCATCAATAATCCCAAGTTGATTCTGGCGGACGAACCCACCGGCGCGCTGGACAGCCACTCGTCCCAAATGCTGCTCTCTACCATTCAGAGCATCAACGAAACCCTGGGGGCGACTATTTTGATGGTAACACACGATGCCTTTTCCGCAAGCTACGCAAACCGTATCCTCTTTCTGCGGGACGGTGCGATTTTCACAGAAATCCGCAAAGGTAGCGATTCCCGCAGGACTTTCTTTAATAAGATTTTGGATGTCCTCACCATGATGGGAGGGGGCGTGAATGATGTACTCTAAACTGGCTTTTCGGAACATTCGCAGGAGCCTGCGGGATTATATCATCTACTTTGTGACGCTTACCCTGACTGCGGCGTTGATGTACTCTTTTCTGGCGCTGGGGTTCTCCCCGGACATTCTTGCCATGACGGAAAATATGTCGATGCTCACCACTGGTATCCTGATGTTGTCGGTACTGGTTGCGCTGCTGTCCTCGTTTGTCGTTGGTTATGCCATCCGGTTCATGCTGGGCCAACGCAAGAAGGAATTTGCCGCCTATGAACTGATGGGCATGGAAGTAAAAAGCGTCCGAAACCTGTTTCTGGCGGAAAATAGTATCATCGGCGGAGCTGCCTTTTTGCTGGGTTCTCTGCTGGGAACCGCACTGTCAGGGCTACTGAATCAGGTAGTCCAGAATATCTTTGAAGTTCCCCATCGCTATCAGGTCTTGTTCTCTCTCCGTGCGTTGGGGATGACCCTTTTCTTTTTCGTCCTAATGTATGGATTTGGGATGCTTCGTGCGGCAAAGGTCATCCGGTGTCGGAAAGTGATTGAACTGCTTTACGACAACCAGAAGAATGAGGGAGTTGGATATCAACCCTTATATCGGAGCGTTCTGACCGGCTTGCTCTCCCTTGCCGCTATGGTAGCGGGCGTAATTCTGCTGAAAAAGGCGCTGCACATTCAGACCAATGAAGCGATGCTGTATTGGGGCGGGGCTTGTCTGCTGATTCTTGCAGGCGTTTATGAGCTACATCGGAAGGTTCCTGTGTTGCTCTATCAACTGGTAAAAAGAAACCCGCATCGGAAGTACCGGGGAGAAAATCTGTTTTTCCTGGGACAGATTGGCAGGCGCATCCAATCTTCAGGGCGGACAATGGCTGTTGTGGCGATCCTGCTGACCATTTCCCTTGCGGCCATGTTTGTGGGATTGACAATGGGTGCGGGCTATAAGGCCAACATGGAGGCGTATTACCCCTATGACGCCGGTGTAGCCATTGACGCGCCGCTGACCAAGGACAGTATGGATTCCGTCCGTTCCTTTGTAGAGAAACGCTGCGAGGTGGAGGACAGCGTAACCTATTATCTGTATGCGGTTCCCAATGAAACGATTGAAGCCTTGTCCTTGTCCGATTATAACCACCTGCGGGAAATTTTGGGGCTTTCCCCTGTGTCCATGAACAACAATGAATTTCTGGTTCACTGTGATACCTGGAACTATATGGACGGCATCCGGCAGGGCTTAGAGCAGAAGCCGGAGATCACGCTGAACGGCTGGACGCTGACGCCTGCCGAAACTCCGATTTTGACAGAGCCGATGGAGCAGTATCAGATGGCCGGAACAAAGGGATATGTTCTGGTTCTGCCGGATGAAGTGGCTTCCCAGCTATCCGGGGAGAAAATCCGTCTGGCGATGAAACTAAAGGATAATGGATACCCGGAACTGAAAAGCGAGCTGAAGCAATTCCTGAACAGCGGTAAATGGCAGCCGGACATCCAGCCCGGACAGGAATTGCCGGAACGGGTGACGATTGGGGTCACAGTAAAGGCGTGGGGCGTTGCCAATTCCCTGACCGGATTCACCACGATTTCTTTCTGCGGCCTGTATCTGAGCATTATTTTTATCATTCTTTCCTGTTCGGTGCTGGCCTTCGAGCAGCTTTCCGCCATTGACCGGAACCGGAAGAATTATGCGGTGATTGACCGGCTGGGCGTATCGGGCCACAGGCAGGCTTCCCTCATCAGAAAGGAACTGTCCACCGTGTTCCTGATCCCTCTATTTTTCCCTATCGTTCTTACGGTTCTACTGATTGTGGGAACGCAGCTCTTTTTTGGAGAAGCGATTTTGCAGGAAGGGCTTGTGCTGTTCTATGGTCTGGTGACGATTTTATTGTTCTGTGCTATATACCTGACCTATTTTGGCGCAACAATATTCCTGTTCAAACGAGTCGTTCTTCAATTGGGAAAGGGACTTCAATAAGACCAGAGTATCTTAGTTACTTGGTCGGTTTTCTATACAGTCATGCGAAACCAGACGCTTGACGCAGAGGCATGATTGGAGAAAAGGGGAAATCTATGAATTATAAACAACAAGGTTCACTGTGGATTCACTGCCCAATCTGCGGTGGAAAAACAAGAACAAAGGTGTATGAGGACACAGTTTTGGTAAAGTTTCCGCTCTACTGCCCAAAATGCAAGAAAGAGATTCGGATTGATGTTGTAAAACTGAAAATGGTACTTAGTAAAGAGCCAGACGCATAAAGCGCAGAGCCTGCACCCCGACAACAAGGGTAGCAGGCTCTTTCTGTTTATTATGTAGCTTATTCGATTTTGGTGGCTCGTGGAGATCGTAAAGCAGCTAAAACAGATTCCATGACGGGGAGTAGTATGGCTGCTTCTTCCTCGTTACAGTCATCAATCAGCAAGCGCAAATGTCGAATTGACGGTGCATCCAGTTTGGGATCTACATCAAAAATTTCTCTTGAATCCATTTTAAGTGTGCGGATTAGCGGAAACAGAGTTTCAAGTTTAGGGTTCCCTCGGCCTTGTTCCATATTAATAATCGTCCGCACATCAGTACCGCTTTTTTCCGCCACCTGCTCTTGAGTAAGACCAAGCTCTAACCGAGCCTTTTTAATCGCATCAGCTAACTGCTGAGAATATTCTTGCATCCCAATTCACCTCAAATATATTCTACAATACACCTCATTTTGTTTTAATTCACTGCGGTGCGCCTTGAAACTGTATTGTATTACATCTTCTCAGTGAAAGGAGTTGCGCCTTGAATAGGAATAACTGGTTCGAGTATGTTGCGCTGAACATGAATTTCAATGTTTCCTATTAAGTCAGTGCGTCGTTGGACCTGTATTCCAATACAGATTCAGGAGTGAATGTAGTAACACCCCTGGCTGCCGTTCTCCGCCCCATTTCGGCTCACCCGTCAACTGGACCCGTGAACCGAAATGGAGGTACATAATGCAGAAGATCA
>PPYE01585820.1_pt1 | contig 12257 bp, 11 predicted proteins | sample 1559881 | NCBI WGS metagenome assembly PPYE01 (sample SAMN08240022, study PRJNA423297) | Human gut metagenome, whole genome shotgun sequencing project.
GCGCGAGTGGCTCAGTTGGTGGAGCGCGACCTTGCCAAGGTCGAGGCCGCGGGTTCGAGTCCCGTCTCGCGCTCTTTTTATTTCTTGAAAAGGACGGACATCTCAAAAAGATGTCCGTCCTTTTGCGTTCTGCATTTATCCATGCATAAACACTCCCCGCTTTTCTCACAAGTTCTTCCAGCAGCTCCTGCATCTTCCCAACCACCGGATGACTGCCCAGTCCATATTCTCCGGCCACACGTGACTCTTCATCACGTCCTTAAAATAGCACTCAATATATACTGGCTGTTTGGGAAATTCTTATGTGTGATATCCTCCAGGCGTATCAAATCCACGTCCAGCCACAATTCTTCTGCAACGATCATAAGATGAGAAAACATGATACCAAAATTAAACTCCTCATACTTGCCCAGGTGATTCATATTATGCTTCTTGGCAAATACGTGAATTCTGTTATCGTAAACCACAAACCGCCATGGCTGGCTGTTCATACTGGACGGCGCCAGGCGTGCGGAATCCAGAAGCTGCTTCATCCACTGCCTCGGAACCTCCTTGTACACACAAAGCTCCTGCAGATCCATGCGCTTTGCCTCCACAGCCTTTCTTGTATGCCTGCCCCGGCTGTATCCAAAAGCCATGAGAATCACAAATTTCAGATTCCCCTTGTGAGGATTTCCTGCCTTTGGCTTCACACCGCTTAAAAAACATGTCCCCAGCCCTTTTGCACACATAAAGAGCGCAAGCTGCTCCATAATATATCCCGCGTTCATCATAGCACGGTCTTTATCCTCTGAGTAAAAGGCAATATAATAAGGCGCCTTCGCTCCCAGCAGATGTATTCTTTTATTTTGTCCCTTAGTATTATCTATAATGGAAATCTCCGTATGGATACCCGGATTTAACCCTTCAATCTGGCTGTAATACTCTCTGATTTCACTCAGCAGAGCCGCCTTTACCGGTTCCATCTCATAGCTTCGGACAGATTTTCTTGAAAATATCGCTTCGTATAAGTTCATACTCTCACCTTTTAATTTTTCCGTAACAATATTGTAACATATAATCGGGGAATTGCAATGCCTAAATGGAGGGTTTTTCAAATTCTTTTGTATTTTTTTTAAAACCTATTGACAAAGCACCTGCAAATGCGTATTATTGTATTAAGCAATTAGTACAGTAATACAGGAGGTGTTACATTATATGTCGTGGAAACTGAATCCTGATCGGCCTGTCTATGTACAGCTGATCGAGCGTATCACAACAGATATCATCGCTGGCATCTATCCGCCGGGAAGCAAACTTCCATCTGTGCGGGATTTGGCGCAGACAGCAGGCGTCAATCCCAACACTATGCAGAAAGCCCTGTCAGAGATGGAGCGTACCAATCTGGTGTACAGCCAGAGAACCAGCGGAAGATTCATTACGGAGGACCTTAGTATGATAGATGATCTGAAAACAGAACTTGCATCTGAACAAATCAAAGAGTTTCTTGAAAAAATGGAAAAAATAGGCCTGTCTAAAGAGGACATCATAGGGCTGATCAATAAAGTGAGCGAGGAGGAGAAAAAATGAGTACGATTCTGGACTGCCGGGGCCTGACAAAACGTTATGGCAATAAACTGGCACTTGACCACATCGACTTATCACTGGATCGTGGTAAGATCATCGGTCTGCTGGGCCCAAACGGCAGCGGCAAGACCACATTCATCAAACTGCTGAACGGCCTTTTGGTCCCCACTGAGGGAGAAATCTTTGTTGACGGCAAGGCACCCGGCGTAGAAACAAAGAAAATTGTATCCTATCTGCCGGAACGCACCTATCTGAACCGCTGGATGAAGGTTTCAGATTTAATCGCTTACTTCTGTGACTTTTATGAAGACTTTGACAGATCACGGGCCTATGACATGCTGCAGAAGCTGAATATCAACCCCAACGACCGTCTAAGCACTATGTCAAAAGGCACAAAGGAAAAAGTACAGCTCATTCTGGTCATGAGCCGCAGAGCCAGTCTTTACTGCCTGGATGAGCCTATTGCAGGTGTTGACCCTGCTGCCAGGGATTATATCCTTTCAACCATCATTAACAACTATGATGAAAATGCTACCATCCTCATTTCCACTCATTTGATCTCAGATGTGGAAAACATTCTGGATGATGTGATCTTTATTCAGAACGGGCATATCCGCATGCAGGACAGCGTGGACAATATCCGCATGGCCAAAGGAGTATCTGTGGACAGTCTGTTCCGGGAGGTGTTCAAATGTTAAAGAAACTATTCAAATATGAGTGGAAATCTGTTTCCACACTACTATTTATTGTACACGGAGCGCTTTTAGTTTATGCACTTATCGGGCGCATTGGATATCAAATTTATTTTTCAAAATTTCTTTCTGACTCATCCAATACCGTTATGGGCACAACAACCATGTTTTATGTGGTCGTCTACGTATTCGGGATCATGGCAGTCCTGCTTATGACCATGCTGTATCTGGCAATGCACATACAGAAAAGTTTCTTTTCAGATGAAGGCTACCTGACGCACACGCTTCCGGTATCTCCCACACAGCTCTTGTTGTCCAAAATATTTATTTACTGGGTATGGACAATACTTGACCTGATCTTTGTTGCTGCATCCATTGCCATCCTTCTGGTGAACAAAGAGACCTGGCCCGCCATCGTTTACGGGTTCCGGGAGATGTGGCACGCACTGACCTCCCTGAGCGGACTGTCGGACATCCTGAACAATATCGTATATCTGCTGTCCCTCTGTATAAAATTTTTCATCTTCTCCACAGGGCTTTTGATCTTCGCTATATGCCTCGGAAGCCAGTTCAAGACCCACAAAGTAATGGGGTCTGTGTTATCTTTCTTTGGTATTATAATTTTATGCAATATCGTAGGCCTTATTATTACAAGTATTACCCTTCCGGACGGATTCGGAACCGTAATGATGATCACACGTGCCGGTGAAAAGGTCACTAATTATTCCTATATCTATCTCATAGAAACCCTCTGGTCTCTGGCAGCCGGTGTTTTCTTCTTCTTTGGAAGCAGATATATTTTGTCAAAAAGACTGAACCTGGTGTAGAATAAAGACATATGATCACACTTTTAAAATCAAAAGGGCTCTGTTGCCCAGGCCGCTGCTGAGATCATGGCTTACGGCACCGCAGTAAAATTTGTTTAAAGAAATGGCGCAGGAACCGGTTTTTCCGGTACTGCGCCATCTTTTTTATCTTCTCTTATACTTTCTTATACCATTTTAAATTTCTGTCCGGCAAGACTCTTTACCGTATAGTTACCGTTTCCACCCTCAATATGTACAAGAATCTCTCCGTCTCTGCATTCTGCATGGGCTTTCATCACAATTTTGCCGCTGCAGTCCGGAATCTCCGCATCTGCTTCTTTTCCATCGGCAAATACGGACAACAGAAGTGTCACACCGTCCGCAAAGTCATATTCCGCTTCCCGGTCATTCTTTCCGACCGGCAGGATCGTATTTTCCTTCACCATAAGCGGCATGGAATGATAATCATAGACTTCCCTATACCAGTTTCCGCCCTCTCTTGTCTCCCCGGTTATCAGATTCACCCAGGTTCCCTTTGGCAGATAATAATCCACCTCGCCGGATTCTTTAAATACAGGCGCCGCCAGCAGGGAAGAACCGAACATATACTGACGGTCCAGAGTATCACAGGCTCTGTCCTCAGGGAAATCCAGGAACATGGGCCGCAGAACCGGTGTGCCGTATTCATGGGCACGGACAGCCTGTCCGTAAAGATACGGCATCAGGCGGCATTTCAGATTCACAAACTCTTTCAGCACTACGCAGGCTTCCTCATCAAATAGCCACGGCACGCGGTAGGAAGAAGACCCGTGCAGACGGCTGTGTGAGCTCAAAAGCCCGAACTGGCACCAGCGTTTGTAAATATCTGCCGGAGCTGTCTGTTCAAATCCGCTGATGTCATGGCTCCAGAAGCCAAATCCGCTGAGGGAAAGAGACAATCCGCCCCGCAGCGTCTCAGCCATGGAAACATACGCAGCGGAGCAGTCGCCGCCCCAGTGAGCCGGGAACTTCTGCCCGCCAACCGTTGCGGAACGTGCAAAGAGTACGGCATCCCCCTCACCTCTGACCTCCTCCAAAAGCCGGAAAACGGTCTGATTATATAAATAGGTATAATAATTGTGCATTTTAACCGGATCTGAGCCGTCAAAATAAGCGATATCCTTCACAGGAACCCTCTCACCGAAGTCTGTCTTAAAACAGTCCACACCCATATCCAGAAGTGTCCTTAATTTGCTCTGGTACCAGGCGCAGGCATCAGGATTCGTAAAGTCCACAAGCCCCATCCCCGGCTGCCACAGATCTGTCTGCCATACGCTTCCGTCCGTGCGTTTCAGCAGATAGCCTTTCTCGCTGCCCTCCTCAAACAGGCAGGATTTCTGACCGATATAAGGGTTGATCCATACACAGATCTTCAGGCCCTTGTCGTGGTATCTCTGCAGCATAGATTTGGGATCCGTGGTCACATTGGGGTCCCATTTGAAGTTACACCACTCAAAAGCCTCCATCCAGTAACAATCAAAATGGAACACATGCAGCGGGATATCCCTGTCTGCCATTCCCTGTATAAAACCGGACGTAGTATTCTCATCATAATCCGTCGTAAAGGATGTGGTGAGCCAGAGGCCGAAGGACCAGGCAGGAGGCAGCGCAGGCTTCCCTGTCAGTTCTGTGTATTTCTCCACGGTTCCCATTGGGCTTTGACCGCTGATGAAATAATAGTCCAGACGCTCCCCTTCCACGGAGAACTGGATTCTCTCCACTTTCTCACTGGCGATCTCATAGGCCACGTCGCCCTCATTATCCACCAGGACACCGTACCCCTTGTTGGTAATATAAAACGGAATGTTTTTGTAGGCAATCTCACTGGCTGTGCCGCCGTCTTCATTCCACATTTCCACAGTCTGTCCGTTTTTCACGAAAGGTGTAAACCGTTCGCCAAGACCGTAAACATACTCATCCACATCAATGAGGAGCTGTTCCACCATATAGTTCTTCCCGGTCTCCCTGTTGTGCATATGTGCCAGATTGCGGAAACTGGACTCTGTCAGGAACTTATCCCCCTCATAGAAAGCCAGCTTATACGCATTCGGCGTCTTGTCGATCACTGCCCTCAGGCTTCCGCTGGCGAAGGTCAGGCATTCCTCTGTCTCTGTGATCTGAGCATGGGGTTGATCATTTGTGATCTCCGCAAAAGGTCCTTTATAAAGCGCTCCTGCGTGGTGGACAGCAGACACCTTGATCACGCCCTCCATAGGTGTGGAAAGTTTGACCGTCAGCATGGGAATGTTCAGGGCATCCCCTCTGCCTGCAATATGTTTTCCGGGCAGATAAACAGTCAGTTCATCTCCCTTTACGGTATGACCGCCGTACTCTACGGCGTAGGCGGGGGTCATTTCGTCTTTTAACAGCCAATATCCATTGGTAAATTTCATAGCTGTGGTTCCTCCAGTTCTTCTATTTTGGGTTCATGCTTCTTCAATACCCGTTCCATAAATTCAGAGCAGAGCAGGGATGCAGCTCCGGGTACAACTATCATGGTATAGGGTATCCATGCCACTATCGCAGCAGAAGACACTAAAATAAACAGCAGCATAACAGTTGTCAGGAAATAACGTCCTGTCATGAACATGGACAGCTTTAAAATCCATCCCATAGGCATTTCAAATCTGGAAAGCGCAGGGAATACATAACAGAGCATTCCTGCCGCATAGATACTGACTCCATAGTAAAGGCAGATAAAAAATAATCCTACGTTTCCTGAAGTCTTCGCCTGTAATATCCCCACATTTAACTGCAGGATAAACAAAACCACGGCGAAGAGTATTTCGAGAAGAATGCCGTCCTTCAAATTTCTCCGGTATGATTTCAGAAACTGCTCCAGCACATATCCCTCTTCATTTTTAATAACCTTCACTGCAGTATAGTACATAGCAGTTGTAGATACACCAATCGTTATGATGGGGAGGCATCCAATCAGCCAAAATAAACTCAATACTATCGTATTGAATATCTTATCAATCACCTTTACATACTTACCGTCATAACCAAATATTGTACCATTGCCCATATGTCATCCCTGCTTTCCTTTTCAATCACTGTTTAAAAAATCTCTTCCAGTTCCCCTGCTTTTACAAATACAGGAATACTCTCATACGGCGCATCACATACATATTCTGCACCGCCTTCATATAACCTGTTGTCGTTGATATTTTTCCATTTTCCTTCCGGCAGATATACCTTACGTTCCCGAACACCTTCATACAATACCGGGCAGACAAGTACCTTGCTGCCGAACATGTACTGATCTTCAATTTCCCAGGCTTTTTTGTCTTCCGGAAAATCATAGAACAGGGGACGCATGATTGGTGTTCCTTTTTCGTGGGCATCCTGCATCAGAGTCTTCACATAAGGACGCATCTTTTCGCGAAGCTCCATATACTTCCTGCAGATCTCATATACTTCTTCACCGTAGCTCCATACCTCGTTTTCTGCTCCGCTTATGTGTTTCCCTCCACCTGTAGTGCCGAGAGGTTCTTTGAATGGTTCACGGAATCCATGCAGCCTCATAACCGGACAGAATGCACCGAAAGCAAACCATCTGACAAAACATTCTTTAAATGCATCATCATGGATATTACCGCCATGAAAACCGCCGATATCGGTTGTCCACCACGGAATACCGGAAATGCCCATATTCAATCCTGCTGCCAACTGGTTTCTCAGGGCACGGAAAGAAGAGTCAATATCACCGGACCATACCAGCGCACCGTATTTCTGGCTGCCTGCCCATGCACAGCGAAGAAGATTGACAATATTTTTCTGTCCCTCTGCTTCCATTCCCTCATATGCCATACGGGCATAATATTTCGGATATAAATTTCCCACTTCCATATCAGCACCCAGGAAATAGCGGTAATGTTCAAATTCGTATCCGGTAAACTCAGGCTCCGCCTCATCTAACCAGAAAATCTTAATGCCCAGGTCATAATAATTTTTCTTTATCTTCTCCCACACATAATTTCTTCCGTCAGGATTGGTCACATCTATAATGCAGGCATCCCCAAGCTGTCCAATCCGTTTCCCGTACTCAGAACGGGTCAGGTATCCCAGCTCTGTCATCTCCTCATAATTCTCACTCTCCGCGTCAACGGTAGGCCAGATGGATACCATCAGTTCAATGCCCATCTCCTTTAATTCCCTCACCATTGCTGCAGGGTCCGGCCAATAATCTTTATCGAACTTCCAGTCGCCCTGATGGGGCCAGTGGAAGAAATCCACTACAATGACATCAATGGGAAGACCTCTTCTCTTATACTCCCTGGCAACTTCCAGAATCTCATCCTGTGTCTGGTAACGCAGCTTACACTGCCAGAATCCCATTCCGTAATCCGGCATCATAGGAACCTTACCCGTGGCATCTGCATAGGCTTCTTCGATCTCAGCCGGGGTATCTCCCGCTGTGATCCAGTAATCCATCTGTTTTGTTGACTCAGCGATCCACTCTGTAACGTTCTTTCCAAATGTCACCTGACCGATTGCCGGATTATTCCACAGAATACCGTACCCTCTGTCTGACAAGGCAAACGGAACACTTGCCTGGGAATTTCTATGGGCCAGCTCAATGATACAGCCTTTCACATCCAGATACGGCTGCTGATACTGTCCCATACCGAAAATCTTCTCATCTTTATATGCCTCAAACCGGACTGTCAATTTGAAATTATCAGAGCACTGCCGTGGGTTAAAGGTACGCGGCACGATCTCCAATGCGCTTGCGAACTTATCACTTCCCTCATACATATCTCTGGTGCGGTCATACTCCTCCAAAAGAAGCTTTCCATTCTGATTATAATATTGGAGTACCCCGTTGTCCATGATTTTACAGGTTAATTTCCCATTGGTGATAACTGCTTTTTTCCCTTCGATAGTGATCTGTACGTCTGTATCTTCCGGTTCTAAAAGCGCGCTGTCCGTATCCGGGATAAACTCACTGCGCTGTGTTGCGCGTACGCGCAGGCTGTTTTTCCCCCACGGTTCGATGAGGAGCAGTTCCTTATCCTGTCTCCTGTATAACTTGTTACCCACTTGTTTCAGCATTCAAATACCTCCTCCTGATTGACTTTCTTATTTTTATAAAAGGGCTGCCCCAGTTTTACGTGCAGCAACCCTCTTCGTTTAAAAGTTCAGTTCAAAATCATTTTTTGTAAACAGTGGAATCTGTTCGATGGGTGCCGCAGCAGTTACTGTCTGTCCGCCTTTAAAGCACTCGCCTGTCCACACATTTTTCCATTCCGCTCCTGCGGGAAGATAGACCTCTCTTTTCTCCTGTCCTTTTTCCATAACAGGAGCGACTAAAATCTCAGGTCCGAACATGTACTGTGTCTCATTCTCCCAGCATGCCTTATCCTCCGATATCTGTTGTCCACCAGGGAATCCCTGCAATCCCCATATTGAGGCCTGCTGCAAACTGGTTCTGAAGACTTTCAAAATTTCCAATCTGGACATTCGGTTCCAGATGAAGCTCTTCCTGTGTCTGATATCTGAGTTTACACTGCCAGAATCCCATTCCGTATTCCGGCATCATGGGAACTTTTCCCGCTGCATCTGCGTAAGCTTCCTCAATTTCAGCCGGTGTATCGCCTGCAGTGATCCAATAATCCAGTTCTCGTTTGGATTGGATTCAAAACGCATGGTGAGCTGAACGAAAATCTCCGGTGGATGCATCTTCTCTTTTTATAATATCCGTCATTTTTTGTCCTCACTGTCCTAAACTTCTTATTCTTTTACTGCACCTGCCGTCAGGCCGCCTACAATGTATTTCTGCAGGAATACAAACAACAGGATAACAGGCAGTACCAAAATTGCTCCGTATGCCATAATACAGTTCCACTTGGTTCCGTATTTACTCTGGAATTTATAGATATTTGCTGTCAATGGACGCATATCCGGTTTTACGTTAAATGTCATGGAGTATGCCAGGTCATTCCAGCCGCCCAGGAAGGAGATAACTACTACTGTGATAACACCTGTCTTGATCGCCGGAATCATGATCTTGAAGAAGGAACGGAACACACCGCAGCCGTCAATTCTGGCAGCATCATCCAGGGACGTTGGTACGCTCTTGAAATAAGGCCTCAAAGTTACAACGATAAATGGAACAGATCCTGAAGCAATTGCCAGGGATGGTCCTAAATATGTTCCTAATAAATGCAGCTTGTTAAAGATCAGATACATAGGAGTCAGCATCAGGGATGCAGGAAGCATCTGGGTTACCAGGAAGGTAAGCAGGAATACTTTTCTGCCCGGTACTTTATAACGTCCCATGCCGTAAGCTGCCGGAATACCAAATACCAGTGAGATCACCATGGATAAAAAAGCGATACAGATACTGTTCTTCAGGGAAGACAGGAATTCTGCATCCTGGAAGTTCTTAATCCAGGGCTCTAGGGTAAAATTGTGCGGATAATATGTCACAAGTTTGCCGAACGATTCCGCATCTGATTTAAAGGACATTGCAAGAATCCAGTAAATCGGAAACAGGAACAGAATGGCAACAATAACTGCGATAACACAGTTGATCAAATTTCTTCTTTTTTCTTTGGAGCTTGTTATTTTCACTTTTCCTGCCATTCTAATCATCCTCCTTTGATATGAGACGCAAGTAGAATAGTCCGACAATGAACAGGCATGCGAACAAGATGATCGCTGCTGTAGAACCTAAGGAGAATTCATACTGTTTGAAGGACAATGTATAAGCGTAAGTACCAAGAACATCAGTAGAGTTCAGAGGACCGCCGCTTGTCATAACAAACATCAAATCGAAAGCTTTGAAGGTATAAATAAAACCTAACATAAGCACAGATAAAATAGCCGGTTTCATAAGCGGAAGTGTGATATAGAGGAATCTCTGGAACGGATTAGCGCCGTCAACCTCCGCACTCTCATAAATCTCCGTGGAAATCCCTGTCAGGCCGGAAGTCAGCAGCAGCATATTGAACGGGATTCCAACCCAGCAGTTAACTGCAATGATCGCGATCATGGCTGTACTTCCGTTCAGCAGCCATTCCACCGGAGCGTTGATCAGCCCAATCTTCATAAACAGGTCATTAATCACACCACTGGATACATCGAACATATTCTTGCCCAGCAAAGCCGTAACAGACATGGGCATCATATAACCTACCAAGATCATACCACGGATAGGTCCGGCAAGCGTAAACTTCTTTGAGAAAAACAGTGCAAATATAAATCCTATAGTAAACTGTACAACCAAACATCCAATGGTAAATATAAATGTATTTTTAAATACCATCAAAAATGTTTCATTGTGGAATAACTCTATGTAGTTGGACAAACCTACAAAGACATCGGTTCCGCCTTTGAACGTTTTAACATTTACATTCCTGAAACTGAGCACAAAGTTATAAATCAGCGGATACCCAAGAACCACCAGCATATAAATGAATCCTGGAAGGATAAAGGTATAGCCTTCTCTTCTTTTTTTTGCCGCCATCGACATTTTCATGGATTTCACCCCTCTTCCAAATTCCTATCTGTTTCTTTTAAAAAGGTTTAAGATGTATCGCCGGGATACACCTTAAACCTTGTTTTACAGTCAGCATCCAGACTTATTCTGTATTACTTCTGTACTGCAATAGGTGTTTCTTCCAAAATAGGTGAAATCGTAGCCTGAGCTTCTTTCAAAGCTTCTGCCGGGTCTTTGTCACCCAGTAAAGCTGCCTGCTCTGCTTTGTACAGTGCTTCGGAGATGGTCGGCCAGGACTCGTGAGGTCCCCTTGCTACTGCAAATTCCATGGAGTCGTTGAATACTTTGTATCTTTCATCTGCTGTCCAGAAGTCTTTCAGTTCAACTGCATCTGCACGAACCGGTAATTTTCCTGCGATTTCACACCAGTCTGCTGTGTTCTGTGCGGACTGCATATATTTCAGGAATTCTGCACACTCTTCTACATTTTCAGAACCGCTGCATACACCGAAGTTTTCGCCGCCGATAACGGTTGCCTGCTGCTCGCCTTTTGGCATTGGAGTATATTTGTATTCCCATGTTACATCGTCTTTATTATCGGTATCCAATGTAGCGATCTGCCATGTACCGGATTCCAGCATTGCCGCTTTACCTGCGATCCAGGCATTGTAAGCATCGCCCTGTCCCCAGTTTACAGCTTCTTTACTCATATATCCGTCTTTTACCAGATCACTTAAAAATGTCAGCGCATTTACTGCCTTGTCACTGGAAACATCTGTGATGTCTGCTCCTGCTCCGTACAGCCACGGAATGAACTGGAAGGTTCCCTCTTCATTGGCGATCGCTGACATGGCAAATCCATAAACACCATTGGCCTCATCTGTGGTCTTCTCGCATGCTTCTTTGAATTCATCCCATGTTGTCGGCGGATTTTCAATTCCTGCAGCTTTTAAAAGGTCCATGTTGCAGAGTAATGCCAGACAGTTTGAATTGTTCGGCAGTCCGTAGTATTTGCCGTCAGCATCCATACAACTGCTCAGAGGTCCTTCATAGAACTGGTCCAGATCAGACCATCCTTCCAGATATTCCGTGATGTCCGCAAATACACCCAGGGAAATGTAGGAAGCCATATCCGGTGAATCTACCATACCGATGTCAGGAAGCTCTCCTGATACAGCACCGATCGTATACTGTTTCATCAATTCATCACGTGATACAAAAGTAGGTACAATGTAGATATCACTCTGCTCTTCGTTGTATTTCTTTACAACTGCATTTAATGCGTCAGCCTCATGCTCAAAATAATGCCAGAGGGTAACTTCTTTTCCTCCATTGGGCTCACCTATGTCTGCTGCAGTAGCTTCTGTTCCTGTTTCAGTCTCTGCGGAACCGGTGTCCGCATCATCTGCGGTATCCTCTGTACCGGTATCTGCACTGTCGGTCTTAGTATCGCCGCCTCCCGAACTGCCGCAGCCTGCTGTCATGGTCAATACCATTGCAGATGTCATGGTCAGTGCCAATGTCTTAACAACTTTCCTCTTCATTTTGTTTCCTCCTTTTGTTTTTTCGTTTCTTAGGATGTCCTTATTATAGCGTTTAAATGATATTTCAAAAACCGCCGCTTTTAAGATTCGGATTAATTTTTTAGGGTATTTTTTTAATATTGGAGTAAAAAATTAATATTTTTTATTTTTCATTGTATATATT
>PPYE01740711.1_pt1 | contig 12257 bp, 10 predicted proteins | sample 1559881 | NCBI WGS metagenome assembly PPYE01 (sample SAMN08240022, study PRJNA423297) | Human gut metagenome, whole genome shotgun sequencing project.
TACAAGTGATATTAACTATGCTAAGATATAGGGACAGTAAGGAAGAACTGAAACACTATATTGATGAAAATAAAAAGTTTTTTCAGAATGTTGATTATGAAACAAGTCAGGCGATGAAAGCATTTTTGAATATGAAACAAATACCAGGTGAAACAGAGCAGAAGGAGGAGAAAGAGATGAACGCAGTAGAAGCTTTAGATGAATTACAGCGCAAAGCAAGACATGATGATAAATTAAGAGAACAGTTCATAAAGACAAGGGATGCAGAAGATCCTCTTGGAGGATTCTGCTCTGTATGTCGTGAGACAGGTTATGAACTTTATCCGATGGATATTGTGCAGGCAGGAGATGAATTTTATGCCGCAATGAAGCGCAGTACGAATGGTGGCGGAGAGAATTCACCGGTACTTATAGGTGAGGATGATCCTTATGAATTGTTTTTTGCAGGACTACAAGAACAGTTACAATAATTTTAAAAGTTGATAGACAGAAGTGAGTACATAATAGGAAGATTTATTTATGATAAATATAATTCGCGTCGGAAGAGAACGCTTGAAAGAAGCGTATGAAATTGTAAATAAGGTAGACCAGGGGATGAACGTTCTAGAATGGTTTGTCGCAGAACCGTATGAGGAATTTGATTTCTGGATGAGAGAAGAACGAGGACTTTTGTATCTTGCTGTTGATGAAGATGAAAATGTAGGAGCCATGTTCTTCGTAATTTTGCCGGGACTGCATCCTGATAATCTTGGATATGATCTTAATATGGAAGAAGAGCAGCTGAAACTTTGTGCAATGATGGATACAGCGGTGGTACTGCCGGAGTTTCGTGGGCATCATTTACAATATGAAATGATGCAGCATGCGGAAGAAGATTTGAGACAGCTGGGATATCAGTATCTGCTCTGTACCGTACATCCGGAAAATGTTTTCAGCAGATCCAATGTCATGAAACAAGGATATAAGAAGATGCTTACGAAGGAGAAATATGGAGGATTCTTAAGAGATATCTGGATGAAAGATATTATATGATTGCGAGAATTGCATAGCAATGGAGCAAGTCGGTTACATCAGTGAGTGGAAAAATTTATTTTTGACACTCACATCATTATATAATATAGAAAAAAGAAAAGGTATGTGGTATACTCTCGACATAGTTAAGAAATGACATAACAGAAACAGATAGAAAAAGATTTCTAGAAACAAACTGACAGAGACATGCGGATGAAAGGAGTAACAGAAATGGAGACATACATGCAAATGCTTGGAAAACTTGCAAAGAATGCATCCCGCGGAGCGGCAAAGCTTGGAACAAAAGCAAAGAACAGAGGACTTCTCGTAGTGGCAAATGAACTTGTGGAAGAGAGAGAATTGATTTTACAGGAGAATGCAAAGGATATCGAAGCTGCGAAAGATAAGGGCGTGAAACAGTCATTGATCGACAGATTGGCACTGACGGATCAGCGAATTGAAGATATGGCAGAAGGTCTGCGTGAAATTGCTGCACTGGATGATCCAATCGGAGAAGTACTTGGCATGAAGACAAGACCGAACGGACTTCGTATCGGAAAGAAACGCGTACCGCTTGGCGTTGTCGGAATCATCTACGAATCCAGACCGAATGTGACAGCAGATGCATTTGGCCTTTGCTTCAAGACAGGAAATGCGGTAATTCTCCGCGGCGGAAGTGATGCAATCCATTCTAACAAGGCAATCACGCGTGCAATCAAGACAGGTCTTCGCAAAGCAAAGTTATCCCAGGATCTCATTCTTCTCGTAGAAGATACAAGCAGAGAAGTTGTAAATGAGATGATGAAGATGCATGGTTGGATCGATGTTCTGGTTCCGAGAGGTGGAGCAGCACTTATTGCAAATGTAGTTGCGAACAGCACTGTTCCGGTAATTGAGACAGGGACCGGAAATTGTCATGTATATGTTGATGAGACAGCAGACATTAAGATAGCAACAGATATTATTGAAAATGCGAAGACACAGCGCCTTGGTGTGTGTAATGCATGTGAATCACTTGTGATTCATTCCAAGATTGCAGAGGTAGCTTTGCCTAAGATCGTAACAAAACTGAAAGAACATGGAGTAGAGATTCGTGGAGATGAGAGAGCGCAGGCAATCAGTTCTGAGATCATCCCGGCAACAGAAGAAGACTGGGGAACAGAGTACCTGGATGCAATCATTTCCGTGAAGATTGTTGATTCCATTGATGAGGCAATCACACATATCAATACATATAATACAGGACATTCAGAATCCATTATTACAAAAGATTATGATAATGCATTGAGATTCCAGGATGAGATCGATGCGGCAGCAGTTTATGTAAATGCATCAACAAGATTTACAGATGGATTCGAATTCGGATTCGGTGCTGAGATCGGAATCAGCACACAGAAGCTTCATGCAAGAGGCCCGATGGGACTCGAAGCATTGACAACAACAAAGTATATTATCTTCGGAAACGGACAGATCAGGGGATAGTATAGATAGCAGGTTTTAAAATCCAGGTCAATTAGTGTAAGTTAAATAAACTTGTCTTTGACCTGGATTTTATGTATCATAATTCAAGTCAACTTATGATTTGGCTATAAGCTTGCCTGGAATTCATAAAATTACAATCCAAGTCAACAACATTTCTATAAAATCACATTCCCTCCCCCAAAAAGCATCCTATTAATAAAATAAGAAGAAAATAAAAAACTTATAAAAATAACAATCAGTGTTGACAAACAGAAATCGAGGTGCTATCTTAGTATCTGTAAGGTGTTAGCACTCAAAAACAAAGAGTGCTAATAACAAACAAAGATGAGAAGAAAGGGGAACACAGAGATGTCTGTAGAAGCTGAATTAAGTGAAAGAAAACTTACGATATTGAAAGCCATCATACAGAATTATCTGGAGACTGGCGAACCGGTCGGATCACGAACCCTTTCAAAATACACAGATTTGAAATTAAGTTCCGCAACGATAAGGAATGAGATGGCAGATTTGGAAGACCTTGGTTACATCTTCCAGCCGCATACATCAGCAGGAAGAATTCCATCAGATAAGGGATATCGCTTTTATGTAGATCTTCTGATGGAGAACAAGGAGCAGGAGATCAGCAGACGAGAGGATGCACTTCTCGAGAAGACAGATAAGGTCGAGAAAGTACTCCAACAGGCAGCAAAGGTTCTTGCTTCTAACACCAATTATGCGACGATGGTTTCCGCACCGGTCAACAGCAGGAACACATTGAAGTTCATTCAGCTGTCACAGGTGGATGAAGAACAGATCGTAGCAGTCATCGTACTTGGTGGTAATGTGATCAAGAATAAGATTATCGAAGTTGGAGAAACCTTAAGTAATGAGAATCTGTTGAAGCTGAACATGCTTCTGAATACGACACTGAATGGATTATCTATTGATCAGATCACATTAGGTCTGATCGCAAGATTAAAAGAACAGGCCGGTATCCACAGTGAGGTTGTTGGTCATGTGCTTGACGCAGTGGCAGAGATTATTCATGTCGATAATGATATGGAGATCTACACAAGCGGCGCAACGAATATTTTCAAATATCCGGAGCTTAGTGATAAGCAGAGTGCACAGGAGATCATCAGTGCATTCGAAGAGAAACAGCAGTTAGCTGATCTGGTGACAGAGACGCTGGCAAGTGAGGAGAACAACGGCATACAGGTTTACATCGGAGATGAAACTCCGGTTAAGACTATGAAAGACTGCAGTGTTGTTACCGCCACTTATGAACTGGGAGAAGGCATGAAAGGAACGATTGGAATCATCGGTCCGAAGAGAATGGATTATGAACATGTCATGAAGACGCTGAAGACTTTACAATGTGAGTTGGATGCGATTTATAATAAAGAACCAAAAGAATAGGAAGGTAGAAAGCTGGTGACAGAGAACATGAGCAAAGAAGATATGGTAAAAGAAGCTGTTGAAGAGGCGAAAGCAAAGGCTGCGAAAGAGCAGGCAGAAGCTGAAGAGACAGTAGAAACAGAAGATGCCCAGGAAGTTGAGACTGAAGCGAAAGAAGCAACAGAGGAAGCAACTGAGACTGAAGGAGATTCAGAAGCAGCATCAGAAGGTAAGAAAAAGTTCTTCGGAAAGAAAGAGAAGAAGGACAAGAAAGACGAGAAGATCGAGGAACTCACAGATCGCGTTACTCGTCAGATGGCAGAGTTTGATAACTTCCGCAAGAGATCTGAGAAGGAGAAATCCCAGATGTACGAGATCGGAGCGAAAGATATCATAGAAAAGATTCTTCCGGTTGTAGATAACTTCGAGCGCGGACTTGGTTCCGTACCGGAGGAGGAGAAGGATGCTCCGTTCGTAGAAGGAATGGAGAAGATCTACAAACAGCTTATGACTACACTGGAATCCGTTGGAGTAAAACCAATTGAGGCAGTTGGTCAGGAATTCAATCCGGATTTCCACAACGCAGTGATGCATGTGGAAGATGATGAGCTCGGTGAGAACATCATCGCAGAAGAATTCCAGAAAGGTTACATGTACCGTGAAAGTGTTGTAAGACACAGCATGGTAAAAGTAGCAAACTAATTTGATTTTTAACAAGATTCAGAGATTAGATAGAGGAGGAAATTTATCATGGGAAAAATTATTGGTATTGACCTTGGTACAACAAACAGCTGTGTAGCCGTTATGGAAGGTGGACAGCCAACAGTTATCGCGAATACAGAAGGCGCAAGAACAACACCGTCTGTTGTAGCATTTACAAAGACAGGAGAACGTCTCGTAGGTGAGCCTGCAAAACGTCAGGCTGTAACAAACGCAGCAAGAACAATCTCATCAATCAAAAGAGAGATGGGAACAGATTATAAAGTAGATATTGACGATAAGAAATATTCTCCACAGGAGATTTCTGCAATGATTCTTCAGAAACTGAAAGCTGATGCAGAAGGATACCTTGGTGAGAAAGTAACAGAAGCTGTTATTACAGTTCCGGCTTACTTCAATGATGCTCAGCGTCAGGCTACAAAAGATGCAGGTAAGATTGCAGGACTTGATGTAAAACGTATCATCAACGAGCCTACAGCAGCTGCACTTGCTTATGGTCTTGACAACGAGAAAGAGCAGAAGATCATGGTTTATGACCTTGGTGGTGGTACATTCGACGTATCTGTTATCGAGATCGGTGATGGAGTTATCGAGGTACTTTCAACAGCTGGTAACAACAGACTTGGTGGAGATGACTTTGACCAGAAGATCACAGATTACATGCTTGCAGACTTCAAGGCAAAAGAGGGCGTAGATCTTTCTACAGATAAGATGGCTCTTCAGAGATTAAGAGAAGCAGCAGAGAAAGCTAAGAAAGAGCTTTCAAGTGCAACAACAACAAATATCAACCTTCCGTTCATCACAGCAACAGCTGAAGGACCGAAGCATTTCGATATGAACCTTACAAGAGCTAAATTCGATGAGCTGACAAGAGATCTCGTAGAAAAGACTCAGGAACCGGTAAGACGTGCACTTTCCGATGCAGGAATCACAGCTTCCGAGCTTGGACAGGTACTTCTCGTTGGTGGATCAACACGTATCCCGGCTGTTCAGGAAGAAGTTAAGAGACTGACAGGCAAAGAGCCTAGCAAATCTCTTAACCCAGATGAGTGTGTAGCACTTGGTGCTTCCGTACAGGGTGGTAAACTTGCAGGAGATGCAGGCGCAGGAGATATCCTTCTTCTTGATGTAACTCCACTGTCACTGTCTATCGAGACAATGGGTGGTGTAGCTACAAGACTGATCGAAAGAAATACAACAATCCCGACAAAGAAGAGCCAGATCTTTTCAACAGCAGCAGATAACCAGACAGCTGTAGACATCAACGTTGTACAGGGTGAGAGACAGTTCGCAAGAGACAACAAGTCCCTCGGACAGTTTAGACTTGATGGAATCCCGCCGGCTCCACGTGGAATCCCGCAGATCGAAGTTACATTCGATATCGATGCAAATGGTATCGTAAATGTATCTGCTAAGGATCTTGGAACAGGTAAAGAGCAGCATATTACAATCACAGCAGGTTCTAATATGTCTGATGACGATATCGATAAAGCTGTAAAAGAAGCAGCTGAATTCGAGGCTCAGGATAAGAAACGTAAAGAAGCAATCGATACAAGAAACGAAGCAGACGCTATGGTATTCCAGACAGAGAAGGCAATCAAAGAGGTTGGCGACAAAGTCGATGCTACAGAGAAGGCAGCTGTAGAGGCTGACGTTCAGGCACTGAAAGATATCCTTGCAAAATCTGCTCCGGAGAACACAACAGAAGAGCAGGTAGCAGAGATCAAAGCTGCGAAAGAAAAACTGATGGAGAGCGCACAGAAACTGTTCACAAAGATGTATGAGCAGGCAGGTGCTGCAGCAGGTGCACAGGCTGGTCCTACACCAGAAGCTGGTCCGGCTCCGGATGGTTTCCAGGGTGATGATGTTGTAGACGGAGACTACAAAGAAGTCTAAAATATAGAAAAGATGCCGGTAAGACAGAAGAGAAACAGGCAGCAGGGCATCAGATAAATGAAGCATGAAGAGAAATTCTACGGAGCTTTGTAGCTTCGTAGAATTTCTTGAGGTTAAGAAAGAGATACAGAAAGGTTAGTATTTGTGTTATGGCAGAGGCAAAGAGAGATTATTATGAGGTGCTCGGCGTAAGCAAAGATGCAGATGATGCTACAATCAAGAAAGCATACCGCCAGCTTGCGAAGAAGTACCATCCAGATATGAATCCAGGGGATAAAGAAGCAGAAATAAAGTTCAAAGAGGCTTCCGAAGCCTATGCCGTTCTGAGTGACGCTGACAAACGTCGTCAGTACGATCAGTTCGGCCACGCTGCATTTGATGGCGGTGCCGGCGGCGGAGCAGGTGGATTCGGCGGCGGATTTAACTTCAATGGAGCAGATTTCAGCGACATTTTCGGAGATATCTTCGGAGATATGTTCGGTGGCTCTAGAAGAGGCGGCGCAAGCAACGGTCCTATGAAAGGGGCTAATATCAGAAAGAGTATCCGTATCACATTCGAGGAAGCTGTCTTCGGATGCGAGAAAGAACTGGATCTTGTGCTGAAAGATCCTTGCGAAGACTGTCACGGCACAGGTGCAAAGCCTGGAACATCACCGGAGACATGTCCGAAGTGCGGTGGTAAAGGTCAGGTTGTATATACATCCCAGTCCTTCTTTGGAACCGTACAGAATGTACAGACGTGTCCTAACTGTGGTGGTTCCGGTAAGATCGTGAAAGAGAAATGTCCGAAATGTGCAGGTACAGGATATACATCCAGCAGAAAGAAGATCAAAGTTACGATTCCGGCAGGTATCGATAACGGACAGAGCGTACGCATCCGTGAAAAAGGAGAACCGGGAGTTAATGGCGGACCGAGAGGAGATCTCCTCGTTGAGGTTAACGTATCCAGACACCCAATCTTCCAGAGACAGGATATGCATATCTTCTCAACCGTTGCGATTTCTTTCGCAGTGGCTACACTCGGTGGTGATGTGAAGATTCCAACCGTAGACGGAGACGTTCTCTACACAGTAAAACCGGGAACAAAGACAGATACAAAAGTGCGTCTGAAAGGAAAGGGAGTTCCATCCCTTAGAAATACTCAGGTAAGAGGAGATCATTATGTAACATTAGTGATCCAGACACCGGAGAGATTAAGCGCAGAGGCGAAAGAGGCTCTGAGAAAATTCGATGAGCTTAGTGGAAATACACTTCATCAGCATGATGACCTTGCTACAAAATCTGAGAAATCAGAGAAAAAGGGCAAGAAAAAAGGATTCATGGATAAGATGAAAGAAGCCTTTGAAGATAAAGAATAAAAAGAATGATGAGAGCGGCAGCTGCTGACCGAAGGTTGGTGGCTGTCGCTTTTCTTGCATTCAAGATAACGGCATGATAATTTTTCTATTCACTATCTTGCTATGACTCCGACTCACAGGTATAATGGAATAAAAAAGCAAGAAGATGACATTTACAACATTTTTTCAAAGGGGAAAGTCCATACAGAGATCAGACTGGAAAATCGAAGAGTTTTCAGTCAGTGAGGCGGAGGATAAAAATTATATCAGTGCGCAGGTTGCCGGGAGCAGAGGTAATCATTACTCTGTTACAGGAGAATATGATTATACAGATCGTGAAGTTTATGAGATGACATGTGAGTGACCTGCGTATTACAGTTATAATGGGTTGTGCAAATCAAGCAGTTGCTGGATATGCACATGAGAATATTGTAAAATTGCAGGAAAAGAAGGTGACTTTCATCGTGAATCAGATCGTTTTGACAGGAATGGTGCTTTCTGTCGCACCGGTGGGCGAGTACGACCGCAGAGTTGTTATAATTACAAAAGAACAGGGGAAGATCTCAGCCTTTGCAAAGGGATCAAGAAGACCGAACAGTCCATTGGTGGGGGCGGTGACCCCATTTACTTTCGGTGAATTTACGATGTATGAAGGTCGTTCTTCCTACACAATTCAGTCCGTAAATGTATCCAATTATTTTTCGGAATTGAGAGCAGATGTGGTAGGTGCATATTATGGCTTTTATTTTCTTGAAGTTGCGAATTACTATGCAAGGGAACGGAATGATGAGCGAGAACTTTTAAAATTGCTTTATCAGACGATGCGTGCGCTGACAAATCCACATCTTCCGAATCAGTTGATCCGTTACATTTTCGAGTTGAAAGTGCTGACAATCAACGGACAGGGACCGCAGGTGTTCCAGTGTGTACAGTGTGGCGACCGGACGAGGCCGGCAGTGTTCAGCGCGGCGAAGGGCGGACTTGTGTGTAATGAATGTGACGGAGAAGTGAGAGACGGAATGTTTCTTGACAGTTCTACGCTGTATACGATGCAGTATATTGAATCTAGTACAATCGAGAGATTATATACATTTAACGTGAAGCCGGAAGTGCTGGAGAAGCTTGGACGCGTGATGGGACGCTTAATGAAGATGTATGTAGATAAGGAATTTAAGTCTTTGGAGATCTTGGAAACGCTGTTATGAATACTATTGAAAGGAAAGAAAAGAGAAAAATGATGGACGAGAACATTTTTATGAAGGAGAAGAAACCGATTTCTTTCGAAGACTACCTTGAATATGATGAGAACAGCAGGGGGAATCTTGGAGGAGAACTCCCTGTGATTGTATATCGGTTATTGGAATATTCTATAAAGGATGAGCTTGCGGTACGTTACGGAAGAGCGAAGCAGGTTGAGATTTTCCGGAATGCGGGAAGGAAAGCGGGAGAATTTTTTGCACGTAAGATGCTGAATCTGAATCAGCCGCTGGATCAGTTTGTGGGCGAACTCCAGAAGAAGATGGCAGAAATGAAGATTGGAGTACTCCGTATTGAATCAGTAGACGAGGAGAGCGGGCAGATCATTCTGACCGTCTCGGAAGATGCGGACTGTTCGGGGCTTCCGGTGCTTGGGGAGACTGTCTGCAATTATGATGAAGGATTTATTTCCGGAATTTTATCTTTATACTCTGGAAAGAAATATGTAGCAGTGGAAACGGACTGCTGGGCTACAGGAGGCCGTGTCTGCCGTTTTCAGGCAGATGTAAGAGAAGGTGACATTTAGAGTTATGGAAGAGAAAAACTGTGAGATATTATTTGAATATCTGCGGGATATTATATATGATTCTGAGAATGCGAAGCTGGATCTTGAATGCCTGGATGAATCTTTTCATAAGCTTGGAATGGGACTGCAATATCTCGACAAGGCGATGAAAGAGATGAAGCATTATTCAGCGGAGATTTCAAAGGGAAATCTGTCAATTGAAGCACCGGGACGAGATAATTTCCTCTGTGAGAATCTGAAGAATATCCATGCGAATCTGAACCATCTCACCTGGCAGGCAAAGCAGGTGGCGAAAGGAGATTATTCTCAGAGCGTTTCTTATATGGGAGAATTCTCAGAAGCATTTAATATAATGACAAAGCAGTTGAAAGAACGAGAAGAGGAACTTGAAGAAGAGGCTTACAGAGACAAACTTACAGGGATTGGAAATCGTCATCTGTTCCATGAACGAGCGGAGACGATGCTTGCTACAGGTGAGAAGATTGTCTTTTGTTATTGTGATCTTGATCATTTGAAATATGTGAATGATCATTTCGGGCATCAGGAAGGGGATCGCTACCTGCTGCATTTCGTTGAGACGGTGAAGGCAAATATCCGGCCGGGAGATCTGTTCGTGCGTCTTGGCGGTGATGAGTTCTGTGTTGTGCTTTTGAACTGTTCTCAAGAGACCATGCAGGAAAAGTTTAGAAATATACATGAAGCGTTTCGTCGGGAAGGTGCTGGTGATTATCCGAAGAGCTTCAGTTATGGTATTATAGAACTCCCTGAAAGACATGATATTGTTTCTACAGATGAGATTCTGCAAAGAGCAGATGAAGTTATGTATGAATATAAGCGGAAACATAAAGAGAAGTACCTAAAACAGCTTGAAAAATAAGGCATTAGTCGTTATAATAGGAAACATTGATGTACAAAGGGGAATATCTTTAAAGAAAGATGTGAATAACTTCTGTGAAAAGATCAACCGGAGTGCATAAGTTATGTAAATAATGTAAATGATAAAAAAGAATGTGAGGAACATACAATGGTTGAAAAGACAATGGACAAGATCGTAGCACTTGCAAAGTCAAGAGGATTCGTATATCCGGGTTCTGAGATCTACGGCGGACTTGCCAACACATGGGATTATGGTAATCTTGGTGTTGAACTTAAGAATAATGTGAAGAGAGCATGGTGGAAGAAGTTCATTCAGGAGAATCCATACAATGTTGGAGTTGACTGTGCAATCCTTATGAACCCACAGACATGGATTGCTTCCGGACATCTCGGAGGATTCAGTGATCCGCTGATGGACTGTAAGCAGTGTCATGAGCGTTTCCGTGCAGATAAGATTATTGAAGATTATGCAGCAGAGAATGGAATCGAGCTTGAGAGCTCTGTAGACGGATGGACACAGGAGCAGATGGCAGCATTTATCGAGGATAATAACATTCCATGTCCGACTTGTGGAAAGCATGATTTTACAGATATCCGTCAGTTCAACCTGATGTTCAAGACATTCCAGGGTGTTACAGAGGATGCGAAGAACACAGTATACCTTCGTCCTGAGACAGCACAGGGTATCTTTGTAAACTTCAAGAATGTACAGCGTACATCCAGAAAGAAACTTCCATTCGGTATCGGACAGATTGGTAAATCTTTCCGTAACGAGATCACACCGGGTAACTTTACATTCCGTACAAGAGAGTTCGAGCAGATGGAGCTTGAGTTCTTCTGCAAACCGGACACAGACCTTGAGTGGTTTGATTACTGGAAGAGCTTCTGCCTGAACTGGCTGTCATCTCTTGGACTGAAAGATGAGGAAGTACGTTACCGTGACCATGATCAGGAAGAGCTTTCCTTCTACAGTAAGGCTACTACAGACGTTGAGTTCCTTTTCCCATTCGGATGGGGTGAGCTGTGGGGAATCGCTGACCGTACAGATTATGACCTGACTCAGCATCAGAATGTATCCGGACAGGATATGACATACTTTGATGATGAGACAAAGGAGAAATACATTCCATACGTTATCGAGCCATCACTTGGTGCTGACCGTGTTGTACTTGCATTCCTTTGCAGTGCATATGATGAGGAGAATATCGGAACAGAAGAGAAACCGGATATGAGAACTGTACTTCATTTCCATCCGGCACTGGCTCCGGTTAAGATCGGTGTGCTCCCACTTTCCAAGAAACTGAACAAAGGCGCAGAGAAAGTATTTGCAGAGTTATCCAAGTACTACAACTGTGAGTTCGATGATCGTGGAAATATCGGAAAACGTTACCGTCGTCAGGACGAGATCGGTACTCCGTTCTGCGTAACATACGACTTCGATTCCGAGGAAGACGGAGCTGTTACAGTACGTGACCGTGACACAATGGAACAGGAAAGAGTTAAGATTGAAGATCTGAAAGCATACTTCGAGAAGAAATTCGAGTGGTAAGATAAATGAGAAGAGCCCGGACTGTAGTTCACAGGTAAGCTTGTGGATTTAGTTTGGGCTGTTTCTTTATAGAGTTTTTGAAATAGCATAGAAGATAGATTGTTACTGTTCACTTCCGTATCAATCACTCCGCTGATTGACACGGAAGATGCGTGTTTTGACTTGAATGCATCTCGCCCCATCGCCAAAGGCGATTTAAAATGGCGAGATGCGTTGCTGGTCGCAC
>PPYE01321110.1_pt1 | contig 12253 bp, 10 predicted proteins | sample 1559881 | NCBI WGS metagenome assembly PPYE01 (sample SAMN08240022, study PRJNA423297) | Human gut metagenome, whole genome shotgun sequencing project.
CAAAGCAAGTAAGCAGGGTTAGTATAAACAACTTAAAAATAATTGATTTATAACTAATTATCCTTTAATAATTGAAGTTTTTTTCTGTATTAATCAGCAAATACGGATTGCTTTCGGAAGAAGTCTAAAAAAAGAATAAGCAATATTTTCTACCATTCTATTTTTTTGTAAATTTGCGCTTTATTTTTTAGAACGTAAAACGTAGGTAAAACTATTGTAAGAATGAGTAAGAAATTTGCTGAACATTCTCAATTTGATCTCTCAAAAGTAAATAAAGAGATTCTCAAGAGATGGGACGAAAATGAAGTTTTCGCCAAAAGTTTGACGGAACGTGAAGGATGTCCTTCATTTGTCTTTTATGAAGGTCCGCCTTCGGCTAACGGAATGCCTGGTATCCACCATGTAATGGCCCGTGCTATTAAAGACATATTCTGTCGATACAAAACCATGAAAGGATTTCAGGTAAAGCGTAAAGCCGGATGGGACACTCATGGGCTTCCGGTAGAATTGGGCGTTGAAAAAGCAATGGGTATTACCAAAGAAGATATTGGAAAGAAAATTTCTGTAGCCGATTACAATGCTGCTTGTCGTAAAGCGGTAATGAAATATACAAAAGAATGGGAAGATCTTACTCATAAAATGGGATATTGGGTAGACATGACCGATCCTTATATTACTTACGAAAGCCATTATATCGAAACACTTTGGTGGCTTTTGAAACAAATGTATGATAAAGGATATCTTTATAAAGGATATACAATCCAGCCATATTCACCTGCGGCAGGAACAGGACTAAGCTCACATGAACTTAATCAGCCGGGATGCTACCGGGATGTAAAAGACACTACTGTAGTTGCCCAGTTTAAGATGAAGAATCCGAAACCGGAAATGGCAGAGTGGGGGACACCTTATTTTATGGCATGGACTACGACTCCCTGGACTCTTCCTTCAAATACAGCACTTTGCGTTGGTCCTAAAATAGATTATGTGGCTGTTCAGTCTTATAATTCATATACAGGACAGCCCATAACTGTTGTTTTGGCTAAAGCCCTGTTAAATGTGCATTTCAATCCTAAGGCAGCCGACCTTAAACTTGAAGATTATAAACCGGGTGATAAATTGATCCCATTTAAAGTAGTAGCAGAATATAAAGGTCTTGATCTGTTAGGAATGCAATATGAGCAGCTAATACCTTGGGTTAATCCGGGCGAAGGTGCTTTTAAAGTGATTCAGGGTGATTATGTAACCACAGAAGATGGTACGGGTATCGTACATATTGCTCCTACATTCGGTGCTGATGATGCTCAGGTTGCTAAGGCTGCAGGGGTGCCGCCATTGCATCTTATTAATAAAAAAGGAGAACTACGCCCGATGGTAGATCTTACAGGTAAGTTTTACAAATTGGAAGATCTGGACGATGATTTTATAAAGAACTGTGTAAATGTAGATCTTTATAAAGAATATGCAGGACGATTTGTAAAAAATAGCTATGATCCTAATCTTTCGGATAAAGACGAAACGTTGGATGTTGCAATCTGTATGATGCTGAAATCAGAAAATAAAGCATTTAAAATTGAAAAGCAGGTTCATAATTATCCCCACTGCTGGCGTACCGATAAGCCTGTATTGTATTATCCGTTAGATAGCTGGTTTATTCGTTCTACCGCCTGTAAAGATGATATGATCCGGTTGAATAAGACAATAAACTGGAAACCCGAATCTACAGGAACAGGACGCTTTGGTAAATGGCTTGAAAATCTGAATGACTGGAATCTTAGCCGCTCACGTTATTGGGGAACACCTCTTCCGATATGGAGAAATGATGACGGTGAAGAAATCTGTATAGGCTCTGTCGAAGAATTATATAACGAGATAGAGAAGGCTGTAGAAGCCGGATTTATGTCGTCAAATCCATATAAAGAAGCCGGTTTCGTGCCGGGAAATTACGACAGGGACAATTATAAAAAGATTGATCTCCATCGTCCGTATGTTGATGATATAGTGTTAGTCTCTAACACCGGTAGAGCCTTAAAACGTGAAGCAGACCTTATTGATGTATGGTTTGATTCAGGTGCTATGCCTTATGCGCAGATACATTATCCGTTTGAAAATAAAGAAATATTAGATAACCGTCAGGTATACCCGGCTGATTTTATAGCAGAGGGAGTAGACCAGACACGTGGATGGTTCTTTACCTTACATGCCATAGCCACAATGGTATTCAACGATATTTCTTACAAAGCTGTTATTTCAAATGGTCTTGTTCTGGATAAGAACGGCAACAAGATGTCCAAGAGATTGAACAATGGTGTCGATCCGTTTGAAGCAATAGAGAAGTATGGCTCCGATCCGCTTCGCTGGTATATGATTACCAACTCTTCTCCCTGGGACAATCTTAAATTTGATCCGGACGGAATTGAAGAAGTACGCCGTAAATTCTTTGGCACATTATATAATACTTACTCTTTCTTTGCTTTATATGCAAATGTAGATAACTTTAATTATAATGAAGCAGATATACCGGTTGATGAACGTCCTGAGATTGACAGATGGATATTATCCGTTTTAAATACGCTTATAAAAGAAGTTGATACTTGCTATAATGATTACGAGCCGACAAAAGCCGGAAGATTGATCTCTGACTTTGTAAACGACAATCTTTCTAACTGGTATGTACGTCTGAATCGTAAACGTTTCTGGGGAGGAGAGTACTCTAAAGACAAACTGTCAGCTTACCAGACACTTTATACATGTTTGGAAACAGTAGCTAAGTTAATGTCTCCGATATCTCCTTTCTATGCAGATTTGCTTTATACCGATTTAGCAAGTGTAACCGGAAAAGATGATAGCCTGTCCGTTCATCTGGCAAGTTTTCCTGTAGCTGATGAATCATTAATCAATAAAGGGCTTGAGACACGTATGCAGATGGCTCAGGATATAACATCGATGGTTCTCGCCCTGCGTCGTAAAGTAAATATAAAAGTGCGTCAGCCACTTCAACGCATTATGATTCCTGTAATTGATCAGGAACAGCAAATGCACATAGAGCAGGTGAAATCTCTGATAATGAATGAAGTAAATGTAAAAGAGATTGAGTTTGTTGATGGTGATAGCGGTGTGCTGGTGAAAAGAGTAAAATGCGATTTCAAGAAACTGGGGCCTAAGTTTGGCAAGTTAATGAAATCTGTTGCAGCAGCTGTAAGTACATTGGATCAAACAGCTATCGGGGCACTTGAAAAAAATGGTAACTATCCGTTAAATATTGATGGTCAGGAAGTAATTATTGAATCTTCAGATGTAGAGATATTTAGTGAAGACATTCCCGGTTGGCTTGTAGCCAATGAAGGAAAGCTCACTGTAGCACTGGATGTAACAATAACTGACGAACTTCGACGTGAAGGTATCGCACGGGAATTAGTAAATCGTATACAAAATATTCGTAAGTCAAGCGGGTTTGAGATAACAGACAAAATAAAAGTCACTTTATCTAAAAATCCACAAACTGATGATGCAGTAGAAGAATATAATACTTATATTTGTAACCAAGTACTTGCTAATCCGCCCATAGAATTAGCAGATGAGATAAAGGATGGCACAGAGTTGAACTTTGATGACTTCACTTTGTTAGTGAGTGTAGAAAAAAATAATTAACCTTTAATATGTAAAGTTATGGGAGAAAAAACAAGATATTCGGATGCGGAACTTGAAGAGTTTCGTGCCATAATTATGGAGAAATTGGAAAAAGCACAAAACGACTATGACCAATTAAAAATGAGTATTATGAATCTGGATGGAAATGATACAGACGATACTTCTCCAACTTACAAAGTGTTAGAAGAAGGCGCTAATACCCTTTCGAAAGAAGAAACAACAAGATTGGCACAACGCCAGCTTAAGTTTATTCAAAATTTACAAGCTGCTTTGGTACGCATTGAAAATAAAACATATGGCGTTTGCCGTGAAACGGGGAAATTAATTCCGGCAGAACGTCTCAGGGCGGTACCTCATGCTACATTGAGCATCGAAGCTAAAGAAGGAAAAAGATAATAACTGGTTGAGAGTTAAGTGTTGAAAGTTAAATGCGCCTAAGCATCTTTGACTTCCAATTTTTAACTCTCAACTTTTAATCATTCAAATGAAGAAATTACTAACAAGAGGGCAACTATCGGTTTTAATAGTCATATTAGTTTTATTAATAGATCAGATATCTAAGGTTTTAGTAAAAACCAATATGTATTGGCATGAAAGCATCCGCATTACAGATTGGTTTTATATCTATTTTACAGAAAACAACGGCATGGCCTTTGGCATGGAGATATTTGGCAAACTATTTCTTACCAGCTTTCGTATTGTAGCTGTTGCACTGATCATTTATTACTTAGTAAAAGTTATTAAAAGAAAGTATAAGACAGGCTTTATCGTTTGTCTGTCACTCATACTTGCCGGGGCTTTGGGCAATATTATCGATAGTGTGTTTTATGGAGTTATTTTCAGTGAGAGCACCACATCATCTATTGCAACTTTTATGCCCGAAGGAGGAGGATATTCTACTTGGTTTTACGGAAAAGTAGTAGATATGTTATATTTTCCTATAATTGATACTTATTGGCCGGAATGGATGCCTTTTGTAGGAGGTGATCACTTCATATTCTTTAGTCCGATATTTAATATTGCAGATACATCTATTAGCTGTGGAATCATAGCTTTACTTTTATTTTACGGTAGATACCTGAATGAGAATCTGCATCATTCAGAAGAAAAGAAAAATGAGAAAAAGACTGCCTGATCTTATAATATCATTTATATTTATCTCTTGTTTCTTTCTGACAGGATGTAAAAAAGGGATGCCTAAAGAGATTATCCCTCCTGCAAATATGGAAGAGATTTTGTATGATTATCATATGGCAAGAGCTATGGCTGATGAATTACCTTATGATGACCGGTATAAACAACCATTATACTACGAATATGTGTTTAATAAACATAATACAACCCAGGCCACATTTGATTCTTCTATGGTTTGGTATAGCCGTAACACAGGAGAGTTGAGCAAAATTTATGAAAAGGTAAATGCACGTTTAAAATCTCAACAACAATATGTAGATGACTTATTGGCATTGCAGGAAAACAGACCGAAAACGTCACTTCCCGGAGATAGTATAGATGTATGGTATGATAAACGTATTTACAAACTTAATTCGAACATCTTTTCAAATAAACTGACTTTTGTGCTTCCGGCAGATACTAATTTTAAAGTACATGACAAATTAGTATGGAAGGCAAACTATATATTCCTGCCTTTTAGGAATGATTATCAGGATTCGGCAAGAATGTCGCTTTCCATAAGATTTGAAAACGATTCTTTAATAAGCACGGAGAAAACAATCACTTCATCGGGTCTTGATTCTTTAGTATTAACATCTGATTCAACTTTCAAATTAAAAGAAATACAAGGCTTTATTTATTATTTAGGTGAGGATAAAAAAGAACTGTTATTAAGTAACTTGCAGTTGATGAGATATCATAGAACCCTTACTGACAGCATTTCATCTGAAGCTGCTGATTCTGTAAATGTTTCAACTCCGGAACCTTTGACACAGCAACAAAAGGTTACGGAAGATAATGTGCATGCTACTCCGGATACGGTTAGCCGTCCGGTTAGAAGAAGTCCCAGGGAAATCAGAGATGGGAATTTGAGGTAAATAGTATATAGTTTTTGTTTATTCCATCGTATTAGAGGAAATTTTACAGTTTGTTCAATGAAACGCTTTGTGGCTCATTATCTTTATTCTTCTTCTAATGTATTTCACCAATACATTGTTGAGGTAGAGAATGGAGAAGTAATCACATTTTATCCCTTTTCAGAAGAGATAGAGTCTACAGTATGGTTGAATGGCATAATCATGCTTTCATTAACTCCGGATTATGCTTTCCATCATAATACCCTATTAAGTGATCTTATAGCAAAGATGACGGATGGAACAAACTCTAAAAATCCGTTTACTCCTGTATATGCATACTTCTTGAGTAATGTCAACTTCACGAATATGACAATTACGGAAAAATCAGAATTGATAAAGCTATCAGATAGCTGATAACTGCTCCTGCCTTCTGAACTCAGCGCAAATAACAGCAGTTGCTATAGCTACATTTAATGATTCTGTCGTCTTTCTTTCTGACGGATAATTGGGAATAAAAAGCCTTTTATTTATAAAAGACTCAATTTCAGTACTGATCCCGTTACCTTCATTTCCCATAACGATAAGACCTGTATTTGTGAGCGGCTGATTATAAATATTGTCACCATCCAGGAAAGTCCCGTATACGGCAGTACCAGAGATTTCAGATAAAAGCCTGGATAAGTCACAATAATGTACTCTTACACGGGCTATTCCCCCCATAGATGCTTGCACTACTTTGGGGTTATAAACGTCCACAGTATTGTTTGAACAGAAAATATGCTCAATACCAAACCAATCAGCCAATCTAATTATTGTGCCCAGGTTTCCCGGGTCTTGTATTCCATCCAGGGCAAGACAAAGTCCGGAGTTTATAACTGACATATCTGTTGAGTATACGGGTTGTTTAAAAACAGCCATAACCTCTTGTGGAGTTTTTAAGAAACTGGCTTTGATAAGTTCTTCTTTAGTTACTTCAATAACTTCATCAGCCGTATGGGTTCCGTATTGTTTCAACCAATCTGGTGTGGCAATTAATAAGATGCAATGAAAGTGTTCTGATAATTCTTCTACCAGTTTTGTTCCTTCTGCTACAAACACCTTTTCTTCTTTACGTTTTTTTTTATGTTCGAGAGATTGTATATATTTAATTTTATTTTTGCTTAACATGTCTTTTTTCTATCCTTAAAAAACTGAATATTTTTGCAGCAAAGCTAAAAATATATTTTTAATAAAGTTATATTTGTGTGCTCAAATTTGCACGATAGAACGTTTGATATGAAAAGAGACTTTCTCAATTATAAATACATAATTCTTTTACTTATTTTCTCATCCTGTTCAGCTACTAAGTTTGTACCGGAAGGAAAATATTTATTGGATGATGTGAAGATCGTCTCTGAAAATAAGGAAGTAAAATCATCTTCTTTGCAGAATTATGTCCGCCAGAAGCCTAATTCAAAGTGGTTTAGTCTTATAAAAGTACCTCTTTATACCTATTCGTTATCCGGTAAAGACTCAACCAAATGGTTTAATAAATTCCTCAGGAAAATTGGTGACCCGCCTGTTGTATATGATGATGCTTCAACTATTCGCTCAAAAGAGGAGTTAAGGAAAGCTTTAAATAACATGGGATACATGGGAGCATCAGTATCTGTTGAAGAGAAGATTTCAAATAAAAAGCTGAAATTAACTTATAAGCTTAATCCGGGCAGAGCATACCATATCCGGTCTATCAATTACGACATTAAAGATAAAAAAATAGAAAGTTACCTGGAAAGAGATTCACTCTATACAACATTACAAGAAAATATGATCTTTGATGTAAATGTATTGGATGAAGAACGTGAACGTATAACCAATTATCTCTTACGGAGAGGATATTATAAATTTAATAAAGAATATATTGCTTACACGGCAGATACGGTTCAGAATACATATCTGGTAGATTTGACTTTGCATATCCTTCAAGATAACTCAACCGATACTATTCCAAGTGATCATTATCAATACAGGATCAATAAAGTAAACTTTATATTGGATGACGATGCATCAAAAACTTCATCTGTTTTTGATATCAATATTAATGATTCAATTCATTATAATGGTATGCCCATCTATTTTAAAGACCGTCCTTTTTTAAGGCCCAGGACTTTATTTGATAATACAAGAATATTCCCGGGACGGCTTTACAATGAACAGCTTGTTCAAACCACCTATAGTCTGTTCGGACGGCTTCGTGCATTAAAATACACCAATATCCGTTTTAGAGAAAGGCAAGTGGGGGATAGCACTGTATTAGATGCCTATATAATGCTGACAAAGGGAAAATACAAATCTGTTACGGCTGAGCTTGAAGGCACCAACTCGGCTGGCGATTTAGGAGCTGCTGCATCTTTATCCTTCCAGCATCGTAATCTTTTCAGAGGTTCGGAGACTTTTACAATAAAGCTGAGGGGAGCGTATGAAGCCATTACCAACCGTGGGAATAATAATGATAATTACATTGAATATGGTGCGGAGACAAGCTTGAACTTTCCAAGTTTTATGTTTCCCTTCCTTTCATCAAACTTTAAAAGAAGAATTCGTGCTACATCTGAAGTCGGTGTAAAGTACAATTCGCAGATGCGGCCTGAGTTTTCCCGTACGATTGCATCTGCTTCGTGGAGTTATAAGTGGACCCAGCGTCAACGTTCTCAACATACCATTGATTTGATTGATTTGAACTATGTATATATGCCTTGGATCTCAGATGAATTTAGGAAAGAATATATTGAGAACTCTACCAATTCCATATTAAAATATAATTATGAGAATTTGTTGATAGCAAGGACGGGTTACAGTTTTAATTATAACAGTGTAGGTAATCTACGAAGTAATAGAACTGAAAATTCTTATACTATCCGTACGAATGTAGAATCTGCCGGTAATTTATTATACGGGATATCCAAATTGATAAACCAAAAGCCGAACGCAGATAATAACTATACAGTTGGCAATATTGCATATGCCCAATACATAAAAGGAGATTTTGATTTTGCCAAAAACATCACTATAGATGAGCGTAACTCGTTTGCTTTCCATATTGGTTTGGGAATTGCTTATCCTTATGGAAATTCTACTATGTTGCCGTTTGAAAAAAGATATTTCTCAGGCGGTGCAAATAGTGTGCGTGGTTGGTCGGTAAGAAGCTTGGGACCTGGTAAATTTAAAGGTAATGACGAAAAGATTGATTTTATGAATCAATCCGGTGATATAAAGTTAGATATGAATATTGAGTATCGTACTCATTTGTTTTGGAAGTTGCAAGGTGCTGCATTTATTGATGCCGGTAATATCTGGACTATACGTAATTACGAAGAACAACCCGAAGGACAGTTTAAATTTAATAGCTTCTATAAAGAAATAGCTGTTTCATACGGATTAGGTATACGCTTTGATTTTGATTTCTTTGTATTGCGTTTCGATGGAGGAATGAAAGCTATAAATCCGGCCTATACTACAAAGAAAGAGCATTTTCCTATCATCAGACCAAAGTTTAGCCGCGATTTTGCTTTTCATTTTGCTGTTGGATATCCATTCTGATAAAAAAGACCATTTCCAGCCGGAAACAGTCTTTATATTTTATATAGTTATATTTGCTAGCGATGGAAGTCTACAAACCAATCCTTTCCGGATTTTATGAGATGAAAAGTTTCTTCCTTTTCTTTCTCAATGTATGCAGTTTCTTCCATAAAGTTAGGTTTCATACAGTTTATTATTTTGCATTTTACTTTAGCCGTTAATCCATACTCTCCTATGTTGGTTTCGATAACTTCAACTTTAGCTTTGCCATAATTTTTAAGCATCTCAATATAATTTTGATTAATGTTAGACGCAAAAAAACTTATTGCCGTAGCAGATTGAGCTGTACTAAGCTTCAGAGCCTTTTCATACTCCAGATTGTAAAAAGCCTCAGCGAAAGAACTTGCAACGCCAGCTGCCTGTTCTTCCGGTGCTTGCTTACATGCACTGAAACTAACTAAATATAAAATAAATAAAATATAAACTGTTTTTTCCATTTTATCTTGCAGCAAACATTCCATTCATAGCAGTTTGATAAGCTGCTATTTTACCTTGTTCATCCAATGTAACATCCATTGTGGTACCATCTGGCAAGTAAAGTTTAGCTGTACCGTCATTATTCATTTGTAACAATGCAGAAGAATTACCTTCTGAAATAGCATTCCATGTTTGAGTTTCTTTGTCAAATATTAAATCTAAAGAAGTTTCTTCACCTTCTTTTGTGATAGAATAACCATTTTCCAAAGTCTCCACTAAATAATCTCCATTCTCACCTTTTACCTTTTTTATATCTCCTACACTTGCAAGAGGATTGCTTCCAGACCAGAATTCGATAGAATTGATAACAAGAATATCAGCTAAATAGCAGATTTCATATACGGGAATAATGTGCAATGCTAAAAAAACTAATTCATTTACAAATTTGCTATCACTAATTCCCTGATTCCATGATTTGATGTGATTAAATAGGCCGAATGAACCGATACATGAACTAAAAAAAATACTTCCGCTCAATATAATAGCGAAGATAGTCGTTGTTTTACTTTTTTTCATTACACAATTTTTTTAGATTACTAAATACTGATTTAGAGTTACTTCCATTATAAGGAATAACTAATAAATTTTGTGCAAATATATTTTATTTAATAAAACGAAAAGGATTATTTGCCTTTTTTTATTAATTTTTTAGCAATCAGCCTATCTATGGAATACTTCCCGGGACCGGAAATAAATAATAATACAAAGATTATTAGGTAAACAAACGAAAGCTCCCTTGCAGCAAAAGGATCATTTCCATGTATTATAAAAAATGCCATGATCATAGTAAAGATCATAGGAATTAATGCTAATCTGTATAACAAGCCGGATATGAAAAGTAAAGAACATATCAGTTCGCCAAAAATAGCCAATATAAGCGAAATAGTACTCCCTACTCTTAACGGATCAGGAAATGCCTGTGAAAGTTCAGAAAATTGGGTTATCTTCTGAATTCCATGACTCATAAATAAAGCTCCGAAAATAATTCTGGCTGTTAATAAGAATAAAGAAATATTCGTATCTGATGGTTTTAAAGGAAATAAAAGCTTGTATATCATAAACAGTATTTTTAGGATATAACAGCTAAAAGAAATAAAAGTTTTGATAAGATAGAAACTCCTTAATTTATAATAAGAAGGCAGGAATACACCTGCTTTTACCACTGATAGTTGATACCAAAACTTAAGAGTTCTTTCAATTGGAAATAACTTTGATCTTCTTTACGTGATACCCCATCATCAAATCTTCCATGAATAAATAATTTTGTAGAAAGATACCTGTTCAGCACAAAATTAAAAGTATTTTCCCATTCGGCTTCAACCTTCTCGTAATTAGTAAAATAAGACAAGCGTGATTCCCATATTATAGAAGGAATAATCGTCCATTTCATATTTGTTTGCAGTTTCGAACCAAAATCGCTAAGTGTATTTTTGCCTTTTTCAATACCAAATGCAGTAGGATCTACTTCATCACTATGTATATACCTGAAATTATAGGTAATCGGAGAAACAAATATAGAAAGGTTTATTTTCTTCTTGTTCAACTTATAATCCATACCAAGGCTGAATAATAGATTAGCAGGAGATAAGAACGCAGATTGCTTATCGTTTGTATTTGTTTTATAGTTTGAAAAGAACTGCGTATTAAATTCGGTAGAAAACGTATAATACCACCTGTTTATCGCTTTTATACCTACTTTGCTGGTTAAACGTAAAAGATCCGAATTAGGTTTGTATTTATGAACAGTATCTGAAGGAGCTGTAATAAATCCGAGTTTTATTTCAAGCCTGTTGTCAAATTCCAAACGTTCTTTATCATCATAATTAACGTCCAATTGTAATTGAGAAAGCATAGAATTTGTACTCTCTCCACCTTTGTACCAATTGTCCGAAATATAATTTTGCGTAAACTGCAAAGAGCCATTTCCTTTGAAAACCCAGAAATTGGGTTTACGTACATGATAATCCACATCAACGACCTTTGTTTCTATAATTTCCGGTTGGAAAAGGTCAATAACCTTCGTCTTGGGAGGTAATTCTTCTACAACTTCATCTTTAAATAATCTTCTTCTCGAGATCCTGTCTTCTGTAGAAGTTACCAATTCCGGGTATTTCAAATATGTGTTTAACAAAGTACTATTTACTCTTTTCCTTATATCCCTGCTCTGAGTGAATAATTTCCAGTCGACAGGAAATAACGAATCCGTAGGATATTGAATTTCCTTTAATTCCCGGACTTTCCATTTTAATTCAAAAGCTTGTTTTATGGGTGATCTGTAAAAAGTTAAAGGGATAAATAATTTAAAATACCTTGGATTTAATTCGATATATCTTTCTGGTAAAGTGTCGTTATTTAAAGAATCCAATAGAGGGAAATATTTATTTTTAATAGCGAACAAAGAATCCTCATATATTTGCGTGATAGTTCTTTTATCTTTAGAACCACGTATATGAGTTAAAGTTTGTGCAGAAATAAAA
>PPYE01560456.1_pt1 | contig 12245 bp, 9 predicted proteins | sample 1559881 | NCBI WGS metagenome assembly PPYE01 (sample SAMN08240022, study PRJNA423297) | Human gut metagenome, whole genome shotgun sequencing project.
CAGGAGAAAGATAAAGTTTATATGGAAATACAACTGTGATTGTCACACAGTCTCAAAAAACTGATGCATCGCCATGATGGCTTCGGTGCTTTCTTTCATGAAAGGATCGAATACACTGAAAGCGTGGGTCAGTCGTTTGTTCTGGGGAAAAAGCACCAGTTTATGAGGAATATGATTCTCAGACAATGCTTTTTCAAAATGCAGTGTGTAATGTTCCAGGTTGTCATTGTGGCTGGATACAAGAAAACAAGGAGGCAGGGATGAAACCAGGTCCTTATTCTCCGCATTGGTAAACGGTGCGAAAGGTGTTTTCTTATAATGTTTGCCATAAAGATAACGAGGCAAGACCAGACCGATCTTGTCAAAGCGGGTAGTATAGAACATACCGCTGATAAGACCCAGTGCCCGCAGACGGAAAGAAGGGGGCGTGGTATGAGCCGCTTTTGCCAGAGGGCGGCAGCCGGTCATGGCAGTCACATAAGTCAGCAGATAAGCACCGCCACTGTCAGCTACACCATAGATCTGCTCAGAATCCCCCTGAAACTTAGAGAGAGACTGAAAAATGTGTGTCATGGCATCCGCCACATCTGTGAACTGGTCGTATACCTGGCAGTCAGGAACCAGCCGGTATTCAATACTGAACACTACATAGCCAAGTTCACACAGTCGGGCACAGTAATACCGGTTAAACTCTTTGCTCCCTAACAAAAGTCCGCCTCCGTGTACATTGATGATAACAGGAAGTGTTTCTCCCTCTCTGTTTTTGGGACGGAACACATCCATCCGGTGGGCCTTTTCCCCATCATTTTTATAAGGGAGATCTTTCCATTCTTTGACACCTTTCGGCATGGAAAATTTCTTATCATGAAGAGCGGCATCCCGCTCAAAATCCTGTCTTTGTTTATAAAAAGTATTGACAACAAAATTTTTCACTAGTATACTCCTTACCGCAATAAATGATGCATGCAAAATAATTCGCTCACAATCTTAGTATAGCCTATAATGGTGAGGGGGACAAATGAAAATTTTGTGAAAATACCGTTGACACTGTTGTGACAAATTAAGTTTTTATAATGCATCATGGAAGAAAAATTGTGGAATGATAAAAGGAAACATCCTTTTTGGAATGGAGGATAAAAATTGAAAAGGATTACGAAGATGATAGCCGGATTTCTGGCTTTTTCCATGTTGGCTACAGCACCGGAGAGTACTAGTGCGGCCAAGGTAGAACAGGGAGGAACAAAGAGTGAAACCAATATAACAGAATACAGTGCGGCAACCGGCGGAGCTGTCAGTGGAGTGGCAACCGGCGGAGCCGTCAGTGAAGTGCCTACCGGCGGCGCTGTCAGTGCCAGTCCCACACCGACAGCCAGTGCGGCCCCGACACCGACGGCAACGGCAGCCCCAACTGCCACCGCAACGGCAGCCCCAACTGCCACCGCAACGGCAGCCCCAACTGCCACCGCAACGGCAGCCCCAACTGCTACGCCGGTAAAGGCCATTGATAAGATCCAGATAGTAGATACTTTTACCAATGTACCTTACCGCAGCAGCCTGAAAAAGGAAGACTTTACCCTGGCGGTATTATATAATGACGGAACCATGGATCTGGTGCATCCGGATTCTATCACCAGCGTGGATACATCCAGACTGGGAACCGTAACGATCTATCTTACATACAAAGGCAGGAAAATGGCCTATGATATTCATGTGGTGCCAAGAAAGGCATCCAAACCGTTGATGAAAAAAGGCACCACCACCAGCATGAACATCAGCTGGACAAGACTGGAAGAGGCCCAGATGTATGAAATATATACAGCTTCCCAGCCGGACGGACCGTACACCTTGACAGCTACCACGGAAAAGAATCAGTATTTATTTGAAAATATGAAACCGGGTGTGATCGTATATGTAAAGATCCGCGCCGTGGCATCCGAGGGAGCAGGAGAAGAGTCCGATGCAGCAGCTATCGCACCTGTGCCATCCAAAGTGGCCGGTGTGAAGGCAGTAAAAGCGACAAAGACTTCTGTGACCCTTAACTGGCAGGCAGCCTCCGGGGCTACCGGTTATGTAGTATATTACCGCACCAAAGACGGAGATACTTTTTATCAGGGACCGACCAGCGTTGTTACCCAGGCTACGGTAACGGGGCTGTCTAAGGGAAAAGATTACTATTTCATGGTGTATGCTTACGCGGCAGATATCTCCAACACAGGAGAAGCCTCGCCGGTGATTTTGTTTGGAACGGCACCGGCCAGTCCCACCATCAAAAAAGTGCGGGGGGGAGACCGGCGCATCAAAGTATACTGGAAAAAGGCAGCAGGAGCTGTGGCTTACCGGATTTATCTGTCTACCAAGTCAGGCAGTGGTTATAAACTGTATACTACCGTATCAGCCGAAGATTATCTGAGAAGAAATGTGTCTGTACCATTGCAGAAGAAAAAATATTATGTTAAAGTGGAAGCAGTCCGCACTGTCAGCGGAACAGAACTGGCTAGCATGTCCACTGCAAGAAGTGCCAAGACAGCAGCGGCCAAAGCCACCAGTACGAAAGCAAAATACTATAAAAATAAAAAGGCGTTTAAAAAGTCCACGGCGTATAAGACATTTAAGGCTTTCAGAAAAAAAGTCTCCTATGCAAAAAGTATTGTTATGCCGGGGCAGATCACAACCAATGTAGCAGGTTTTAATGTGGTGCGTATGATCCCACAGGGAATCACAGTAGCAGGAGATTATATGTTAGTGTCTGCATACGATGGATCGAAAACCACAGAGTCGGTTATTTTTGTAATAAATCGTAAAACAAAGAAATTATGTACCACGGTAGTAATGCCATATGCCAGCCATCTGGGTGGTATTGCCTATGATGGAACAAACATCTGGGTTACTTATGGTAAAAATCTCCACAGCATGCCATTTGAACCGATTCGCCAGGCAGCAGTGAACAAGCAGAAGTTTTTGGAGATTTACCGGATCAACACGGTGTGTCCGATGCCGGAAACTGTGTCCTATGTTTCATATTATAAAGGTATGATATGGGCCGGTGCATACAATGAAAAAGTGAAAAAATACATGTACGGTTACCAGATCAGCAACAAAACGACTAGACCCACATTGAAACTCAAACATCGTATGCTGATGCCAAACCGTACCCAGGGTGTTACTTTTACAAAGACCGGTAAAATGATTGTTTCCAGATCCTGCCAGTCGGCCAAGAACAAATCCGGCTTTATGTCCTGCGTAGACACTTACAAGCCAACCTGGAATTTTGGTAAATATTCATTGAAGAAAAATGCACGGAAGAAAACGGTAAAAGTTCCATCTATGAATGAAGGAATTGCCATTTGTGGTTCGTATACGTATTTGATCTACGAATCCTGCGCGTTTTATGATTGTGTTGCCCCGATGGACCGGATCACTGCCTTTAAAACAAAAAAGATCAGTTAAACCGTAAGGTCAGAATGGAGGGAACTATGTACCAGTTAATAGCAAAAGATCACGAGGCAAAAAGGGGCCGGCTTACAACGCCCCACGGTGTGATAGAGACACCGGTATTTATGAATGTAGGAACGGTGGCTGCCATCAAGGGGGCTGTTTCCACAGTGGATCTTAAAGAAATCAAGACCCAGGTGGAATTGTCCAATACCTATCATCTTCATGTGCGCCCCGGTGATCAGGTGGTAAAAAAGTTAGGAGGCCTCCACTCGTTTATGAACTGGGACCGTCCGATTCTTACAGATTCCGGCGGATTTCAGGTGTTTTCGTTAGCAGGTCTGAGAAAGATCAAAGAAGAGGGCGTGTATTTTAACTCTCATATTGATGGAAGAAAGATTTTTATGGGACCGGAAGAGAGCATGCAGATCCAGTCCAATCTGGCATCTACCATTGCCATGGCATTTGATGAATGTCCGCCTCATCCGGCTACCAGAGAATATATGCAGAATTCGGTAGACCGTACTACCAGATGGCTGAAACGGTGTAAGGCGGAGATGGACCGGCTCAACGGACTGCCGGATACCATCAACCCACAGCAGATGCTGTTTGGTATCAATCAGGGAGGTACCTTTGAGGATATCCGTATTGAGCATGCCAAACAGATCCGGGAACTGGATCTGGATGGATACGCTCTGGGAGGCCTGGCAGTAGGCGAGAGCCATGAAGAAATGTACCATATTCTGGAGAAGACAGTTCCGTATCTGCCGGAAGAAAAACCGGTATACCTGATGGGGGTAGGAACTCCACAGAATATTCTGGAAAGTGTTGAGCGGGGAGTAGATTTCTTTGACTGTGTTTACCCCGCCAGAAACGGACGCCATGGCCACGCCTATACCAATTATGGGAAAATGAATCTGATGAATGCCAAGTATGAACTGGACGACAGACCGATTGAAGAAGGATGCCAGTGCCCGACCTGCCGCCACTACAGCAGAGCCTATATCAGACATTTGCTGAAGGCAAAAGAAATGCTGGGACTTAGATTATTAGTCTTGCATAATTTGTATTTTTATAATACAATGATGGAAGAAATTCGCGAAGCCATTGAGCAGCAGCGTTTTTCAGCCTATAAAAAAGAGAAGCTGGAACGTATGGAGTCCGGCTCCAATCAGTAGACCAGGAGGAAAAGTTTCATGAGCGGAATAGCTATGATATTAGTGTATGTGGTGATCATCGGAGGATTTTATCTGATCGCGATCCGTCCACAGAAGAAAAGAGAAAAAGCACATCAGGCATTAGTTGACAGCGTAGAGGTAGGAGACAGTATTCTTACTACCAGCGGTTTTTACGGGGTTGTCATTGATATGACCGATGAAGTTGTGATCGTAGAATTTGGAAATAATAAAAACTGCCGCATTCCGATGCAGCGTGCAGCCATTGTAGAAGTAGACAAAGGCGAGGAAAACTAGGATTTGTAAAGCAGAGAGCGGAGACGGGACAGCCGGCTGACAGCCGGTGGTCTCAGGTTCCGCTTTTTTACTGTATATAAGAATATAAATGGTAAAGGAGAACAGGATGAAGGAAAGATTGTTACAGGAATTTGAGACGATCTATGGGGACAGTAAAAGGTGTCATATTTATTTTGCTCCGGGCAGAGTCAATCTCATCGGAGAGCATATTGATTACAGCGGCGGATATGTAATGCCGTGTGCCCTGACCATGGGAACTTATGGAGTTGCCAGAAAAAGAGAGGATAGAAAACTTTGCTTTAGTTCTCTGAACATGGACAAAGTGATAGTAGAAAAGTCTCTGGATGAGATAAAGCCGGATCCGGACAATGACTGGACCAATTATCTTCTGGGAGTGATTGCTGCATTTGCAAAAGAAGGATATGAGATAGGGCAGGGACTGGATCTCATGTTGTACGGCACGATCCCAAGTGGTGCAGGACTGTCATCTTCCGCTTCAGTAGAAGTGCTGATGGGATTTGTCCTGAAAGAATTGTTTGGACTGGATGTATCCGGTCAGCGGCTGGCATTAGCCGGCCAGTGGGCAGAACATGAATACTGCGGTGTCAACTGCGGGATCATGGATCAGTTTGCTGTAGCCATGGGCAAGAAAGACCATGCGGTATATCTCAATACAGGAGATTTATCTTATGAATATGTGCCGGTGGAATTAAAAGGTGTGAAACTGGTGTTGGCCAACAGCAACAAAAAGCACGCACTCAATGAGTCAGCTTACAATGACCGCCGCCGGGAATGTGAAGAAGCACTGAGAAATCTTCAGGAGATTATGGGCATTGAGGCGTTGTGCCAGTTGGATCCGGATACATTTGAGACCTGTCAGAAGGCCATCCGGGATGAGGACTGCAGACGCCGTGCCAGACATGCTGTGATGGAAAATGCCCGGACAAAAAAAGCGGTAGAAGTGCTGAAGCAGGGGGATATAGAGGCTTTTGGCAGGCTGCTAAATGAGTCTCACAAGTCTTTGTCACAGGATTATGAAGTGACCGGCGAAGAGATGGATGCCCTGGCGGAAGCAGCCTGGGAACAGCCCGGTGTGTATGGCTCCCGTATGACCGGAGGCGGTTTTGGAGGCTGCACGGTTAGTCTGGTAAGGGAAGAAGATGTGCCGTCTTTTATAGAAAACACAGGAAAGAGATACACAGAAAAAACAAGTCTCAAAGCTGACTTTTATGTGGTTGAAATTGGGGGCGGACCTGTGGTATTATAAGAGAAGGAATCGTTATGTGCAAAGCACATAATTGAGAATCGATTCCGACGACCTGCCGCCGAGCGTAAGCGAGGGGCATTACATATTGATCGTTATGAGAGAAAGGACAACAGTTATGAAAATTTTAGTAACAGGTGGAACCGGATATATAGGCTCTCATACTTGCGTGGAACTTTTACAGAAGGGATACGAAGTAGTTGTTTTTGATAATTTATTTAATTCAAAAATAGAAGTAGTAGACAAGATTGAAAGCATTACAGGTAAAAAGATCAAGTTTTACAAAGCAGATATGCTGGATAAAGAAAGTATGCGGCCTGTTTTTGAAGAGAATAAATTGGATGCCGTCATTCATTTTGCAGGATTGAAAGCGGTAGGAGAGTCGGTGGCTAAGCCGTTGTGGTATTACCAGAACAATATTACAGGTACGCTGAACTTGTGTGAGCTGATGAACGAGTATGGCTGCAAGCGCATTATATTCAGTTCTTCTGCCACCGTATATGGGTCCCCCGAAACAGTGCCGATCAAAGAAGATTTTCCTTTGTCTACCACCAATCCGTACGGAAGCACCAAGTTGATGCTGGAGCGGATCTTGTCGGATTTTTGTGTGCCGGATAAGGACTGGAGCGTTGTACTGCTTCGATATTTTAATCCCATCGGTGCCCACGAAAGCGGTCTGTTAGGCGAAAGCCCTAACGGTATCCCTAACAATCTCATGCCTTATATCATGCAGGTGGCAGTTGGTAAACTGCCAGAGTTAGGTGTATTTGGCAATGATTATGACACACCGGATGGAACTGGAGTCAGAGATTATATCCATGTGGTAGATCTGGCCAAGGGGCATGTGAATGCGGTAGAAAAAGTTACTTCCACCCAGGGTGTGAATATTTATAATCTGGGAACAGGAAAAGGATACAGTGTGCTGGACATTGTAAAAGCATTTGAAGAGGCCAATGGAGTGAAAATCCCATATTCCATTAAGCCAAGAAGAGCCGGTGATATTGCTATCTGTTATGCAGATGCCACCAAGGCAAAAGAAGAGCTGGGCTGGGAGGCCCATTATGATCTTACCAGGATGTGTCAGGATTCTTGGAGATTTGCTCAGAATTTTAAAGATTGATAAAAAACACACAGAAAGTGTAAGGAGGATAATGTAATGAGTAAAAGTGTAATTGAAAGTGGTAAAGCAGTGCTGGGTATCGAGTTTGGATCTACCCGTATCAAGGCTGTATTGGTAGACGATGCCAACAAACCGATTGCTTCCGGAAGTCATGAGTGGGAGAACCAGCTCAAAGACGGAATCTGGACCTACAGCATTGACATGATCTGGGAAGGTCTGCAGCATGCATACAAAGAGATGACAGAAGATGTAGAAAAACAGTATGGCGTAAAAGTCGAAAAACTGGCAGCTCTTGGCTTCAGTGCCATGATGCATGGTTATATGGCATTTGGTGCAGATGATGAGATCCTGGTTCCATTCCGTACATGGAGAAATGCCATCACAGAAGAGGCATCAGAGAAACTTACCAAACTGTTCGACTATAACATCCCTCAGAGATGGAGTATTGCCCACCTGTATCAGGCAATCCTCAACGGAGAGGATCATGTAAAAGATATTAAATTCCAGACAACTCTGGCAGGATACATCCACTGGAAACTCACAGGCAGAAAAGTGTTAGGCGTAGGTGAGGCATCCGGTATGTTCCCAATCGACATTGCTACCGGCAAATTTAACCAGACGATGGTAGATGCATTTAACAAAGAAGTAGAAGGAAAAGGTTATCCATGGAAGCTTCTTGACATTTTCCCAGAAGTTCTGACAGCTGGTGAAAATGCAGGAGAACTGACAGCAGAAGGAGCAAAATTACTGGATCCTACCGGAACTCTCCAGGCTGGATGCCCACTGTGTCCACCGGAAGGTGATGCAGGAACCGGTATGGTAGCAACCAACAGTGTTGCCCGCAGAACCGGTAATGTATCTGCCGGTACATCTGTATTCTCTATGGTAGTTCTTGAGAAAGAACTTTCCAAAGTATATCCGGAACTGGATCTTGTTACCACACCATCCGGTGACCTGGTAGCCATGGTACATTGTAATAACTGTACATCGGATCTGAATGCATGGGTAAATATCTTCAAAGAATTTGCAGAAGCATTTGGTGTAGATGTAGACATGAATAAATTGTTCGGAACTCTGTATAATAAAGCTATGGAAGGGGATGTAAATGGCGGTAACCTGCTGGCTTACAACTATATTTCTGGCGAAAACATTACAGGTATGGAAGAGGGACGCCCGATGTTTGTCCGTACTCCAAACAGCAAGTTTAACCTGGCTAACTTTATGCGCGTAAATCTGTACACGGCATTGGGTGCCTTGAAGATTGGTATGGATCTTCTGCTGAAAGAAGAGGGTGTACAGGTTGACAAATTGTTGGGACACGGCGGTCTCTTCAAGACAAAAGGGGTTGGACAGCAGATCCTGGCAGACGCTATGAACACACCGATCTCTGTTATGGAGACAGCAGGTGAAGGTGGTGCCTGGGGTATTGCCGTGCTGGCTTCTTATATGGTACAGAAAGCCGAAGGAGAGAGCCTTGGCGATTACCTGAACAACAAAGTGTTTGCAGGTCAGGAAGGAAGCGAACTGGCTCCGGATCCGGAAGGAGTCAAAGGATTTGACGAGTTCATCGAGATCTACAAAGCAGGACTTCCGATCCAGCGTGCAGCAATTGATTCTATGGCGTTATAAGAAAATACCCGAGATCAACGGCCAATAAGGAATATAGAAAAGAGTCGGGCGTGGTTATTGACCATGCCCGACTTCATGTTATTAAAAATAAGGTGAAATCATGAAAGTTTTTTTGGTAGAGGACGAGTACATCGTCCGAGAGGGAATAAAGAACAATATAGACTGGGAGAAAAACGGTTACGATTTTTGCGGAGAGGCTTCGGATGGGGAACTGGCGTTTCCGATGATCAGTGAAAAAAGACCGGATATTGTCATAACCGATATCCGCATGCCATTTATGGATGGCATTGAATTAAGCCGTATGATCAAAGAAGAGTATCCGGAAATCAAGATTATCATTCTCAGTGGACATGAGGAATTTGAATATGCCAAAGCAGCCATTCAGATCGGGGTAGAAGAATATCTTTTAAAACCCATCAATGGTGATGAGTTATTACAGGTAGTAAACCGTGTGGCACAAAAGATCAAAGAAGAAAATGAATCAAGAGAAATACTGCAGGAGGGAGAAGGAGATGAGAACTTTGAGTATGCCAAAAGACAGCTTTTAAGCAGTCTCATTGATGACAATGCATCCCTTAGCGATGCCATGGAACAGGGAAAGAAGATCCATCTGAATTTGATGGCACAGTGTTACAACATTATGATGCTAAAACTGCAGAGAAAAAATAAGGAGCAGGGATTTTCTCAGCGGATTCTGGAATTATACAAGACCATGGAAGACACCCTGAAAGAGCAGGATGGACAAAGTATTATGTTTGACCGGGCACCGGAAGGAAAAGTGATTTTGTTCATGGGCAGCGGGGAAGAGGAAATCCGGAGAAACATGGATGTGTTTGCCGGACAATTCCGGGAGATCCTGCCGGAGTATGAGGATGTGACTTATTTTGGCAGCGTTGGAGTGCCGGTGATGCGCCTGAGAGAATTAGGCGAGTCTTATGAAGCTGCCAGCCATGGATTTTCCTATCGTTTTCTTACGGAACCGAACCAGATTGTGGATAACCATACCGTATTTGACCAGGCAAGGAATGAAAAAAAATTTTCCTGCAGTATCGGTTCTGTGGACATTCAGAATCTGGACAAACAAAAGATTGAGAGCTTTTTAAAGGGAGGTGAGATGGACGAGATTCATTTTTTTGTGGAAGAATATATGAAAAACACAGGAGATGCCGGCAAAAATTCTATGATCTTCAGACAGTATATCGTAATGGATATGTTTTTTGCCGCCAGCCATTTCCTGACGCAGATTACCGATGGCAGAGAACAGCTGGGAGAGCCTTTTGAGTCTCCGGAGCAGATGCAGAAAATAGTCAGTGATCTGGAGGCAACGGTGGTTTATATCAAGGAACTGTTTACTAAGGTCATGCAGGTAAGAGACGCCCAGACTACAGAACACAACAGTGATGTAGTAGAAAATGCGAAAAAATACATCAGTGAAAATTACCACGATGAAGAACTGACCCTGAACACTGTTGCCCATGAGGTAAATGTCAGCCCGAACCATCTCAGTGCCATGTTCAGCCAGAAGACCGGCCAGACCTTTGTAAAATATCTTACTGATGTGCGGATGCACCGGGCCAAAGAATTGTTAAAATGTACTTCCAAGCGGAGCAACGAGATCTGTGAAGAGGTAGGATATCGGGATCCTCACTATTTTTCCCATCTGTTTAAGAAAAATGTAGGATGTTCCCCGATACAGTACCGCGAGCGGGGAGGAAAAGAGTGAAAAGAAAATTTTGTCAGATACTGGAGCGGTATAAAGATTTGTCTATGACCAGCAAGATCAGTCTGGCTTTTATCAGTATGCTGCTGCCTTTTGTGATCCTTATGGGTTTTTGGTTCACGAATATGTTAAAGAGCAATGAGTTTTACAGAAAGGCTTCCCAGAATACTTCCGTAATCAGTGAATTCAGTCTTGATTTTAAGAAAAACTACGACTACAAGATCTATCTGATCGTTGTTGGGAACAAAAGTTATGAGAGCCAGAAACCGGTATTGGATATCAATAATGCCAGAGCCATTCTGGACAGTGTGAAAGCACTTACGCTGAGCCGGAACAGCCCGGACATTATCCACAATATGGAGAATAACCTGGATCATCTGGAGCGGTATACAAAGGCCATACAGGCAAACATTGAATACGGAGGCCGTTATGATGAAAACGAGGAGCTGTGGGAGACAGGAGTACAGTCCATTACTTCTAATATCCAGCAGAATATGCTGGAACTTCTTTATTATGAAAACAAAGAAAGCACCCAGATTTACCAGGATGTGAACAAACGGACGGTACAGATGATAGCAGGAAGTGTGTTTATCATCGTGATCCTGGTTATTGTGGCTATTGTTATGATCACCTATATACCAAGGACAATTTCCCGACCGGTAAGGGAACTGTGCAAAGTGACAGAACAGGCGGCAGAAGGAGATCTGACGGTGCGATCCCACATTGCCCATGGTGCCGAACTGAAGGTACTGAGTGATTCCTTCAATGTAATGATTGAAAAAACCAGTAATTTGATCGACAGAGTAAAGGAAGAGCAGACGAAACTCCGGGAGGCAGAACTGGAGATCCTGCAGGTGCAGATCAACCCCCACTTCCTTTACAATACACTGGATACTATTGTGTGGCTGGCTGAGGCTGGCGATAATGAGCAGGTAGTCAATATGGTAGAAGTGTTGTCTGACTTTTTCCGGGCATCGTTAAATGGAGGAAAAGATATTGTGACACTGGAGGAAGAATACCGCCATGTCAGCAGTTATCTGCAGATCCAGCAGGTGCGTTATAAGGATATACTGGAGTATGAGATCAAACTGCCGGAAGAACTGGGGCAGGTGAAGATCCCGAAAATTACATTGCAGCCATTGGTGGAAAATGCGTTATACCACGGTATCAAGAATAAACGGGGAAAGGGACTGATCAGAGTCTATGCCTATAAAAAAAATGATCTGTGTGTGATCGCCGTAGAAGACAACGGCCGGGGCATGACACCGGAAAAACTGGCTGAAATAAAAGCAGGTCTTTTACGGCAGCGGGAAGAGGAAAAAGAATCATATGGTCTGTATAATGTGAATGAAAGGATCCGGCTTAGATTTGGAAATCAGTACGGTCTTTCCTTTTACAGTGAAGATCATGCAGGTACAAAAGTGGAAATTTATCTTCCTGTTCGCCATGAATCATAAAAAAACCAACCTGTTCATAAAAAAACCAACTTATTTTTCACAGAAAGTTAAAAAATAACAAAACAATCCCAAAAAAAAGCATTCTTTTTGGGGTTGTTTTTTGGTATTATATCACTATCAAATAAACGAACAAACTAAAGGAGGGTTTATT
>PPYE01483614.1_pt1 | contig 12244 bp, 9 predicted proteins | sample 1559881 | NCBI WGS metagenome assembly PPYE01 (sample SAMN08240022, study PRJNA423297) | Human gut metagenome, whole genome shotgun sequencing project.
AATACCAAACTTTTGACGTTACCGATATGCTTGCAGACGGTAAAAATATCATAAGTGCAGTTCTTGGAAAAGGACATTATTCGGGCTTTTGCGGTTACAGCGGTGCTATGATATACGGCAAAGAGAGTTCGTTTATTGCTATGCTGAATATTGTCTACACTGACGGAACAAGCGAGGTTATCAAAACAGACAGTTCGTGGGAGTTTACTGATAAAGCACCGATAAGCGACTGTGATTATTTTGACGGTGAAAGCTATGACGCAAGGCTTGAATACAATCCCCTTGCGGACGATAAACGCTGGGTTAAATGCGGTATCAAACAACAACCTAAAAAGCCTGTCCCGACAAACGGCACACTATCCGATACTGATTTTAAATTAACCGCCCAAAAGGGTAACACTGCAAAAATTATAAAAAACTTTGTCGGTAAATTCGTGTGTGAAAATCCGAAAAATCATTTCGTTTATGATGTCGGTCAAAATATGGTCGGAACAATAAAATTGAAAGTTAAAGGTCAATGCGGTCAGTCGATTAAAATTCGTTACGGCGAAATGACGCATAAAGACGGCTGTATTTATATAAAAAATCTGCGTTCCGCCGCAAATACCGATATTTATACACTTTGCGGACGTGATACGGAGGAGTTTATTCCTACTTTCACGTCACACGGTTTCAGATATGCGGAAATCAGCGGTAACGGTTGCGATATATCAAAAGATATGATTATCTCGGTTGACGGTCTTGCAATATCGAATATTGATATTGTTACAGGTGAATTTGAATGTTCAAATCCGCTTATTAACAGGCTTCAGCACAATATCCGTTGGGGTGAAATCGGCAATTTTCTGCTAATTCCTACTGATTGTCCGCAACGCAACGAGCGTATGGGTTGGACGGGTGATATGCAGGTTTTTGCAAAAACAGGTGCATATAATATGAACATAAAGTCGTTTATCGACAAATGGCTTGATGATTTGATTGACGCACAAACTATGTACAATAAAAACGGTGCTGTTCCCGATACCGCCCCACTCGGAGGTGATAACCGCATTGACGGTTGCGGCGGTTGGGGCGACGCCGCAACGATTGTGCCGTGGGAAATGTATGAAGCATACGGCGATATACGCATACTTAAAAAATGCTATGATATGATGAAAAAGTGGGTTGAATATCAAAACAGCACTGACCGCCGTAATTACGGTGTACGAACGGTTGACGGCAAGGAAGTACCGGAACAATCCGACCTTGCGACAATTCCGTATATTCAAGTACAGCAATGCCGTGGCGACCACCTTACTTATGACAATTCCACGCCTTACATATATTCCGCAACGGCATATGCCGCACATTCTGCCGACATACTCCGCAGAACCGCGTACATTCTCGGCAAAACCGATGATGAAAAACGATATACTGAATTATTTGAAAATATAAAACGTGCATTCAATGATGCGTGGGTTAATGATGACGGCTCTGTTTCGTATTACGGCGAAGTGAGTTCACAGACCGCACATTGCGGCGAATCGGTCGCACTTGACGGAAGTGTTACGCGATATACATATTATGCCGAAAACACTCCGCACTGTCCGAGTCAAACAGCATATGCACTTGCAGTTGACTTTGACCTTATCCCCAAAGACAAGCTTAAAAATACAAGAAAATATTTCAAAAACTCAATATTGAGAAACAACGGCAAACTTACAGTCGGCTTTCTCGGTATATCACATCTTGCACCTGCACTTTCAAAAGTCGGTCTTGATGATGTTGCTTTTAAGTTGCTTGAACAGGAAGACAATCCGTCTTGGCTTTACAGTGTCAAAAACGGTGCTACAACCATATGGGAGCGTTGGAATTCGTATATTGCCGAAACAGGCACTTTCGGCGATGTTTCAATGAATTCGTTTAACCATTATTCTTACGGTGCGATAGGTCAATGGTTCTTTACCGATATACTTGGTATTTGTCCCGTTGAATTTGGGTATAAATCATTTATGCTTTCACCGAAATTCGGAGGCGGTTTGACTTATGCCAAAGGCAGTTTTACGTCACCTTACGGTAAAATCAGTTCTGCATGGAAATTGCATGACGGTAAATTTACGTATGATTGCACTGTTCCGACTAATACAACCGCAACTTTGAAATTGCCTAACGGTGATATTCATACACTTGTAGGCGGTAGTTATCATTTTGAAATCGATGTTTAAGTGTGTTGAACAAGGGGCGACCGATGATCGCCCCTACGGAATTGATGTGGGAAAAGGGACGTCGTGGGCGCCGTCCCCTACTCACACAAACGCAAAAAAGGCGACCGACGGTCGCCCCTAATCAATCAGTCGTCTATATTCCTCTTTCATATACCCTGACAAATCTTCCAAATCAAGTCTAAATTCCACGAATCCACGAGCATAGTATGACAAATCATACGGTTGAAAGAATATAACCAAATCATCGTCTTGAATATAAAAATCCGTCTGATGTTCCTGTTTTATTTCAGGCTTTGCCCACAAATCCTTATATTCTTCCGAATGTTTTTCCATTTCTTCATTAATCATTCTGTTAAGCGTACTGACATACCCGTCATCAGCAAACAAATCCGCAAGTTTCACTTCCTTTTCACCAGACACATCTATATTTACGGGAATATGCACCGTTGTACCTCTTGCACCGCCGGTATAAATATATTTTTCTTCAACCACACTGATAAAATCATTTTTATTATAAGTTTCCTCCCAACCTATCTCCATAACGCACTTATTCCCCATTTGCAAATTATCCTTACATTCCTGTGCTTTGGAATCAAAAGCAACAAGGTCACTGTCTATGGACTGTTGTATTTGTGCGTTGATATTTTTTTCAAACTCACTGTTTTTCATACCGCTGAATTTAACTGTTTCGGCATACACCGTTGAAAAATCGGTTTCATATTCCTTTATACTGCTTTCTGTGCGGATACGTTTCATATCGCACCCGCACAAACAAAGAATCACGAGGATTACAGCTATTATACGTTTCATTATCAAGCCCCTTATTACAGAATTATACAAATCAAACCGTTACTTCCGTCATTAATAATCCTCTGCAAAGTTTCTTTTAATTTCATTCTTGCCGATTCAGGCATTCTTGAAAGTTTATTATGAAGTCCCTCATTTACAAGCTCATAAAGCGACTTACCGAATATATTCGACTGCCAAATTTTTGTCGGATCTGTTTCAAATTCCGACAGCAGATAATGCACAAGCTCCTCCGACTGTTTTTCAGTACCGACAATCGGACTTACTTCCGTTTCAATATCCGCACGAATCATATGTATAGACGGTGCGGACGCTTTAAGTTTAACACCGAATCTACCGCCCTGTTTAACGATTTTCGGTTCGTCAAGAGTCAATTCTTCCGTTGACGGTGACACAATTCCGTAACCCTTTTCCATTACCTCGTGAAGTGCGAACGATACCTTATCATACTGTGCTTTCATCTGTGCCAGCTCCGACATAAGCGTCATAAGCTGATGTTCGCCGTCAATTTCAAAGCCGGACATTTCACCAAGCACACGATAGAAGAGCTCCTGCGGAAGTTCCATACACAGCTTAACCGTACCGTCACCCAAATCCATACCCTCGATATACGAACGCTGAACAAAACCGCACTCACCCATACCGTCCGACAATGCACGCACATCGCGAATACGGTTTACGTCCTCGATTTTTTCGATTATCGCACCGTATATCTCTTTTTTCAGCCAATGCTCACTGTCAAGTTCTTCAATCCAATCGGGAATTTTAATATTAATTTCTTTAAGCGGAAATTCAAACAACACCGTTTCAATAATATTATGTATATCCGCCGCATTAAGTTCTTCACAATTCACCGCCACAACAGGTACACCGTGCTTTGCCTCAAGTTCAGCCTTTAAATTCTGTGCACTCTGTGAATTAGGCGCTACCGAATTTAACAGTACGATAAACGGCTTATTAATCGCTTTCAATTCATTTATAACTCTGTTTTCGGCGTCAACATAATCGTTTCTGTCAATCTCCGTAATCGTACCGTCAGTCGTAACAACAAGACCGATAGTCGAATGTTCGCAAATAACTTTTTTCGTACCTATTTCCGCCGCCTCATTAAAAGCAATCGGGTGGTCAAACCACGGAGTTGTAACCATTCTCGGCTCGTTATCCTCCACATATCCAAGCGAACTGTCCACGATATAGCCGACGCAGTCAATCATTCTCACCTTTAAATGTGCATTATCGCCCAGGGATATTTCCACTGCCTCATTCGGTATAAACTTCGGCTCTGTCGTCATAATCGTTCTGCCGCCGGCGGACTGTGGCAATTCATCTCGTGTTCTCTCTGCCTGATACACATTTTCTATATTAGGTATTACAAGCAAATCCATAAACTTTTTTATAAATGTAGATTTACCTGTTCTGACCGGTCCGACTACACCTATATAAACATCTCCTTGACTCCTCTGTGCTATATCACTGTAAATATTGTATTCTTCCACTTTTTGTTTCCTCCTTTTGTCCAAAATATATGTTATATGTATATGCACGATAACTTATAATATGTATACCAAATATAAAGCAGATACCCCTTAAAGGTTTTGTCTGCAATATTTTTTATATTTTTTTAATTTTTTGTTTGAACATTTGGACAATGTGGTATATAATATATGAGAGAGAGGATTTAAACAAAGGGGAATTTGAATGAAAAACATAAAAGCAATTATTTTAATGCTTTTAACATCTGTTATTTGCTTTACTTCTTTTTCGGTATATGCTGAAACGAATACGCTAAAAGCCGGTATTCTTGATGATTACAGCTTTGACGGCAACAGTATCAGTGAATATGCCGAAGATAGTATGAATACTATTTTAGATACAACTGCAAGTACAAATTTTATAGCTAACGAAATAAACTTCGATGACACAACTTTTAATAAAGGTATTTCCGACCTTCAAAGCGGAAATATAGATTTTTTATGTATGGTTCCTGTGAGTGATGCCTTTTTGGCGTATGTTGACTATACATCATCACCTATCGCAACAGGCTTTTTAGGACTTTATACCACTGATTACAAGCAATTATATTTTGAAGAATTTGATACATTCAATCAAATTAAAATCGGTTTACTTAAAAATTCGTATATAGAAAAAATTCTTTCCGATTTTTCGGCTGCAAATAATTTTACATACATCCCTGTTTATTACGATACTGTGGACGATATGTTAAGTGCCGTAAAAAACAATTCAATCGACGCAATTTTTACACCTACAACAAACAATCCCGACGGATTAAAGTTAATAGCCAAAGGCGGCAAATTGGACTACTACTGTGCCGTAAAAAAAGGCAATACCAATCTTCTTACAAAGCTAAACAGCGCTATAAATCAATACAAAATACAAAATCCGTTCTATCTGTCAATGGAATATACAAAGCTGTTTAAACGTCCTTACAGCAACTCAATAGGCTACACGAAAGAAGAACAGACAGCAAAGGAAAATCACCCTAAACTTCGCATACTTGCGCCCGACAACAATTATCCGTCATCATATTATGACAAGGACACGGGCGAATATAACGGTATATACGAAGATATTATCAAAAAAGTTGCCGACAATGCCGGTTTTGAAATTGAATTTATCTCGTACGATCAATCCGAAATGTCAATGAACGGAATTGTTATGGGTAAAGCCGACATAATTCTTACGGTTTCAGGTTCAAAACAAGGTCTTACCACTGCAACACTGCCTTATACAAAGGTTTCATACTTGCCGTTAGTGAAAAAAGACACGAACATTTTTGAGGACAGTGAAATTCACGTCGGCATATTGGCAGACGATTCATGGATTACAGATTATCTTGACGACAAATACAAACAATGGTCTGTCGAAAAATATTCATCCATTGACTCACTTTTAACGGCAGTCGAAAACAACACTGTTTCAGCTGTACTTGTTTCGTCGACAGATTTACAAACAAAAATGAGTTTGATTGCACATCCCCAGCTTTCAATATTGCAAGACTTTGACGTCGAAGTTCCCGCAAGTCTCGGTGTTTCCAACCTTACCTGCAATCAGCATATCGTAAGCCTTTTGAACAAGACAATCCAAAATGTAACACTTACAAATTCGGAACTTGAAAGGAAAGTCTACACATTAAATCATATATATGTTCCGACTTTAAAAGATATGTTGCAAACAAACAAGCAATGGGTATTTATAATATTGCTTGTTATAATCGCGATAATCGTATTCATAAAATGGCGTGAATATTATTACAAAAAACTTCTGCATACGGACACACTTACACAAATTCCGAATAAGCAGTATTTTATGAAAACGGCTGAAAAAATATTGGATAACAACAGCGATAAATCATACTTACTCACATCGCTTGATGCAAGAAACTTCAAACTTATAAACGAACGTTTCGGTCACATAGTCGGCGACCAGACGCTTATGAACATTGCCAAGAATATAAAATCAAAATTCCACAAAAACGGGCTTTACGCACGTTCGCAAGGTGACAGTTTCTTAATTCTCGTTGAAGACACTTCACAAAACCGTGAGCTTTTAAAGAGCCTTGTGGACTTGGATATTTCAATACATAACACAACAAATTATAAAGTACCGCTAAAAATCGGTGTTTGCCCTATTCCGCGTTACAACCCCGCTTTGAGCCTGTCGCTTTACATTGACAGAGCAAATATTGCCAAAAAGTACACATCAGCGCGAAATACAAATTATATATGCTATTTCACGGACGATATGAACAAAAAACTTAATATGAAAAATATGATTGAAAGCGAAATGGTTCGTGCATTGAGCAAGGGCGAATTTGTCGTTTACTATCAGCCGAAATACGAACTTGCAAACGATACAATCATCGGTGCGGAGGCTCTTGTGCGTTGGAATCACAAGGAAAAGGGTATTATTTCACCGGGCGTATTTATCCCTGTTTTTGAGCGCAACGGCTTTATTGTTGACCTTGATTTCTATGTATATGAACAGGTTTTGAAAATGCAAAAACATCGCCTTGATATGGGTAAAAAGGTTATTCCTATTTCAATGAACGTTTCAAGATGTCACCTTTCAGATACGAATTTTGTTGACAAGCTTGAGGCGGTTGTCGCAAAGTACAAAGTGCCTAAGCAGTATATTGAAATGGAAATTACAGAAAGTATATTCAGTCAAGAGGACAGCTCGGCAATCGCACTTATATACAATTTGAAAGAACACGGTTTTACAATATCAATGGACGACTTCGGAAGTGGTTACTCATCGCTTAACCTGCTTAGAAAAGTGCAGATTGATACACTTAAAATCGACAAAGTATTTATCGACAGTACCGAAGATGTTCAGCGAAGTCAAGTTATTGTTGAGGAAATTATTAATATGGCATCAAAAATTCACGTTAAAACAATCTGCGAGGGTGTCGAAACACAAAGTCAACGTGATTTCTTAAAAAATGCAGGCTGTAATATGGTTCAGGGTTATTTCTATTCTAAACCATTGCCGTATGAGGATTTTTCCGATTTACTTAATTCGTCAAAATGAACATTGACATAATTAAATATATATGCTAAGATAATAAACAGCAAGGGGGCTTTTTACAGTCCCTTTTTATCTATAATAAAAAGGAGTATAAGAAAATGGCAAAAATTCAGATGAAAACACCGCTTGTCGAAATGGACGGCGACGAAATGACAAGAATCATATGGAAGATGATTAAGGATATTCTTCTTACACCTTACATAGACTTAAAGACTGAATACTATGATTTGGGTCTTGAACACAGAAACGAAACTAACGACCAAGTTACAGTTGACAGTGCGAATGCAACAAAGAAATACGGTGTTGCGGTTAAGTGTGCGACAATCACACCTAACGCTGCAAGAATGACAGAATATGACCTAAAGGAAATGTGGAAATCGCCTAACGGTACTATCCGTGCCATGCTTGACGGTACAGTTTTCAGAACACCTATTCTTGTTAAGGGTATCACTCCTTACATTCCGACTTGGACAAAGCCTATAACAATCGCACGTCACGCATACGGCGATATTTATAAAAACGTCGAAATGCAGGTTAAAGCCGGCAGTAAGGCTGAGCTTGTTTGCACAGACAAGGACGGAAAAGAAACTCGTGAATTAATTTACGATTTCAGCAACGAGGACGGTATTATTCAAGGTGTTCATAACAGAGATGAATCTATTGCCAGCTTTGCAAAAGCATGTTTCAACTATGCTCTTGATATGAAGAAAGATATTTGGTTTGCAACAAAGGATACAATTTCAAAGAAATATGACCATCGTTTCAAGGATATATTCCAAGAAATCTATGATAACGAATATAAAGAAAAGTTTGAGGCAGCCGGTATCGAATACTTCTATACATTGATTGATGACGCGGTTGCAAGAGTTATCCGTTCAAACGGCGGATATATTTGGGCTTGTAAGAACTATGACGGTGACGTTATGTCAGATATGGTTGCGACAGCTTACGGCTCACTTGCTATGATGACATCAGTACTTGTATCACCTGACGGTGTTTATGAGTATGAAGCTGCTCACGGTACTGTTCAAAGACATTACTACAAGCATTTAAAGGGCGAAAAAACTTCAACAAACTCTGTTGCAACATTGTTTGCTTGGACAGGCGCACTTCGTAAGAGAGGCGAAATGGACGGTCTTGACGACCTAATCAAGTTTGCTGATAATCTTGAAAAAGCTACAATCCAAACAATCGAAGAAGGCGTTATGACAGGCGACCTTGCCGCTCTTTCAACTCTTGAAAATAAGCAAAAGGTTGATACGGAAGAATTCTTGCTTGCAGTAAACGAAAGATTGCAAAAGTTAATGTAATTTAAGACAAACAAAAACGACTGTTTTGAAACAGTCGTTTTTTTATATCTTTATGTAACCTAACTTTACTAACATATTCATACAATCAACCACAGCGGCAAAATATACGGTACGTAATCTTACATTATCAATACCCTGTATGTTTTCAAAAAAATACTGTATACGCTCCTCATATCCTTCAGGTATACCTTTTCCGCCGTCATAATAATGGTGAAACATATCCGAAAGAGTTGCACTGAGTTTGTTAAATACCTTGTTATATTTACTGTCGTTGCCCTCAAGATGTAACATTGCCACTTCAATACGCTCGTCAAAAAATTGGTCATTAAATCCAAAAATCTCTTCCATAATACAAACCTCCATAAAAAAAAGTGCGTGGCAAAACCACGCACTAAAAACGCAGCTTTGCTTGTATTCTTGCGACAGAAATTACACCAAATCAGTATATATCAAAGAAAGCTTACGTTTTTTACTAACGTAAACTGATTTGGTATTAAATATTCATTTCTATCGCAAAATTATTATATCACACTTTTCTATTTTTGTAAACACAAAAAAGACGGTTCATACGAACCGTCTTAATATACAATTAATTAGTCTACAAGCTCAAGAATTGCCATAGGTGCACTGTCACCGCGACGAGGACCTGTTTGGTAAATTCTTGTGTAACCGCCGTTTCTGTCAGCGTACTTAGGAGCTATTTCAGAGAAAACCTTTGTTACAACGTCTTCTTTTGTGATAAACTCCAATGCCTGACGACGAGAATGTAGTGTATTTGTCTTACCAAGAGTAATCATTTTCTCTGCCATGCTCTGAGTTTCTTTCGCTCTTGTTAAAGTAGTTTCAATTCTGCCATTTTCCAAGAAGCTTGTTACAAGGTTACGCAACATAGCTTTTCTTTGGTCTGTTGGGCGATTTAACTTTCTTGTTCCCGGCATTACTGTTACCTCCTATTAATCTTCTTCTTTTTTAAGGTAAAGACCTAAACCATTCAATTTGTTTATGACTTCTTCAAGCGACTTTCTACCAAGGTTTCTAACCTTCATCATATCTTCTTCAGATTTGTTTGTAAGGTCTTCAACCGTGTTAATACCAGCACGCTTTAAGCAGTTATATGAACGAACTGATAAATCAAGTTCCTCGATAGTCATTTCAAGAACCTTTTCCTTCTTGTTCTCTTCCTTTTCAACGATGATTTCAGTATTCTTAGCGTCATCTGAAAGGTCTACGAACAATGAAAGTAGGTCGTTCATTATCTTAGCAGCCAAAGACACAGCCTCATCAGGCTTAATTGTTCCGTTTGTCCATAGCTCAACTGCCAACTGTTCTCTATCTGTATATTGACCTACACGAGTGTTTTCTACTGTATAATTAACCTTTGTTACAGGAGTATAGATAGAATCCACAGGGATTACTCCGATTACCGGCTGCATTGCTTGCTTGTTCTTATCAGCACTTACATAGCCTCTGCCCTTTGATAGAGTAATCTCAATATAAAGATTTGCATCATCATTAAGTGTTGCGATATGAAGATCCGGATTAAAAATCTCAACATCTTCGTCACGCTTTATGTCACCTGCTGTAATTTCCTGTGCGCCCTTTGCCTCGATGTAAACAGTCTTTGGAAGATCACCGTGAATCTTCAAAGCAAGCTTTTTAATGTTAAGTATAATCTCTGTAACATCTTCTGTAACACCGGGTACAGTTGAAAATTCGTGCTGCACACCTTCAATTTTAATTGAAGTAGCAGCCGCACCAGGCAATGATGAAAGTAAAATTCTGCGTAGTGAGTTACCAAGAGTTGTGCCGTAACCGCGCTCAAGAGGAGATACAACGAATTTGCCGTATCTGCCGTCGTCACTCATTTCAACGCATTCTATATTAGGCTTTTCCATTTCTATCATTTCAGAACCCTCCTTCATAATTAGAGATGACTTCGGAGCAGTCTAAGCTCCGAAATCTCTCGAAAAAACATATATATATATCCACGTACCGAGGGTAACATATAATTATTTAGAATAAAGTTCGACGATAAGGTGTTCCTCAACTTCGTAGTCGATGTCATCTCTTGCAGCCAATGTGATAACCTTACCTGTAAGTGTATTCTTATCCATTGAAAGCCACTTTGGAACAACCCTGTTTGCGTTTGTTTCAACGATTTCCTTAATTCTAACAGAGTTCTTACTCTTTTCTCTAACTGCTATTACATCACCCGGCTTAACAAGGTATGACGGAATATCAACCTTTTGACCGTTTACTGTGATATGACCGTGATTAACAATTTGTCTTGCTTCACGTCTTGTATTAGCCAAACCTAATCTGAAAACAACATTGTCAAGTCTTGACTCAAGGATTTGAAGCAACATTTCACCTGTGATGCCCTGTTTCTTTGTAGCCATTACATAGTACTTTCTGAATTGCTTCTCAAGTACACCGTATATAAACTTAACCTTTTGCTTTTCATTAAGCTGCAAGCCATATTCAGACTGCTTTTTTCTGCCTTGCTTTGGGTTTCTGTTTGACGACTTATCAATACCCATTGTTGCAGGGTTAATGCCCAAAGTCTTGCATCTCTTTAACACTGGTTGTCTGTTTATTGCCATGTTAATTTTTCCTCCTTTACAATAATATACAAATCAGACTCTTCTTCTCTTTGGTGGTCTACAACCGTTATGAGGAATAGGAGTTACGTCCTTAATCATTGTAACATCAAGACCTGTTGCTTGAAGTGCTCTGATTGCAGCTTCTCTACCTGCACCTGGGCCCTTAACGTAAACTTCTACTGTCTTCATTCCATGTTCCATAGCTGCCTTAGCTGCTGTTTCTGCAGCTGTTTGAGCAGCGAAAGGTGTGCTCTTTCTTGAGCCGCGGAAGCCTAAACCGCCGGCACTTGCCCAAGATATAGCATTACCAGCTGTATCTGTAATTGTAACTATTGTATTGTTGAAAGTTGAACGGATATGAGCCGCGCCTTTTTCAATATTCTTTCTATCACGACGTCTTGTACGTGTAGTCTTCTTTGCTACCTTAGCCATTTAGCTTAGTCCCTCCTTTATTTCTTCTTACCTGCAATCGCTCTTGCAGGACCCTTACGGGTTCTTGCATTGTTCTTTGTGTTTTGTCCTCTTACAGGAAGACCTCTTCTGTGACGGATACCTCTGTAACATCCGATTTCCATAAGTCTCTTGATGTCAAGAGCCAACTGTCTTCTAAGGTCACCTTCAACTGTGTATTCAGCGTCGATAACTTCTCTTAGCTTACTTACATCTGCTTCTGTAAGATCCTTTACTCTTGTGTCTGGGTTTATACCTGTTTGAGATAGAATCTTTTGAGAACTCTTTAATCCAATGCCGTATATATAGGTAAGACCAATCT
>PPYE01740714.1_pt1 | contig 12243 bp, 11 predicted proteins | sample 1559881 | NCBI WGS metagenome assembly PPYE01 (sample SAMN08240022, study PRJNA423297) | Human gut metagenome, whole genome shotgun sequencing project.
GCATATTTCCGGCGGCAACTGGGCTTATACAGCCCTGCGGCAGATGGATCTCAGCCATAATGATCTGTCGGGCGCGCGGCTGGATGGAGCGGATCTCTCCGGCTGTGATCTCCAGGACTGCGATTTTACCGGCTGCAGCATGCGGGAAGCGGTTCTGGCAGAAGCGGATCTGCGGGGTGCCGATCTCCGGGGAGCGGATCTCTGGGGAGTGGACCTGCGTTCTGCACGCATCCATCAAACCCGGATTGATCTCACAGAAGCAGTGCGTCTGGCAGAACAGTCCGGCTATCTGGTAGAAGTATAGGAGGTAATGTCTATGAATAAAAAGCGTTTTCTCACCCTGCTGCTGGCAGGAGTCCTGTCCCTTGGCCTGACCGCCTGCAGCGGCGGGGACGAGCGCGGCAGTTCGTCCACCGGGGACCAGAGCTCTTCCAGCACAGCGGAGGAACCTTCTTCCGGAACAGAGAACAGCAGCAAGGTGGAAGGGTTCACACTGGATACCCCCACCACAGCCGATGAAGCAGCGGAGTATTTCAAACAGGCGCTGCTTGCCGGAAATGTGGACGCGATCCAGAAGGTGACCAGCTGCACCTATGAGGACTGGGACGATGTGACCTTTGACAGCATCGAATATCAGACCATTGCCCAGGACCCGGTAAGCTCCCGGTATCAGTTCACCTTCACTGTGAGCCAGAGCGACTGTGAAACCTTCCCCACCGGTACCTATGAGCGCATTGTGGAGGTCACCAATGTGACCGACTATTCGGAAACCCCGGTGGTGACCATGCTCTATGACAAGAGCTGGAATTACTATGAGCTGTTCCCCTATGATATGGAGCAGCCGGGCTATGATGTATACAGCCAGATGAAGCGGTTTGTGGACTTCATGGGGAATATGGCGTTTGCTTCCCCGTCGGAGCTCACCGAGGAGCAGATGGTGGAGTATGCCATGGTGACCATTTTTGACGATTACAACGGGGAACGGGAGCTCTATTCGGTGGACGAAGTGAGCAAGATGGTAGAGACCCTCTTTGGCGTGAGCGGTGTGGATGCTTCCAAGACCAAGTTCTATAACGAGGAAGAGGGCGGCTGTGAGATGCTGGGCCGCGGCGGTATGTGGTATTATACCTGGACCAGTCCGGCTGTACAGGATGCCTCCACCGGACGCTATACCCTGGACATCACTTTCTATTCCGACCCGCTGCGCACGATCAAGGAGAAGAGCATGCGCTATACTCTGGAACCGAATGGCGATCATTATAAGTTCATCAGCGCAGTGGAGATCTGAGCAGGCTGAAAGGCAAAATATTCCGGTTTGGAATCCGGAAAAACGCTTTATTTTTCAGCATGAATAGTATATAATTGTTTCAGTACCCTGAAGATGCTTTTTTTATGGAAAGGAATATCACAGAAATTCTGGAGGGAAAAAGTATGAAACGATTTGCAGCAATGATGCTGGCGGCACTGTTGGCCGCAAGTTCGACAACGGTTGCATTTGCCGCAAAGAATTATGATTATATCGAGTTCGGCGGCTGGGTAACGCTCGACTATGACGCCATGGATGGCGGCAATGTTCTGGTACCGGGCAACACCTACACCTTCCCGATCCTGGACGGCAGCAGCAGTTTCAATGAAGAGTCGGCTGACATCTGGAGCATTACCGCTTCGGAATATGTGCCGCTGGACGATGAGGGAAAGCGCGGCACCGAGAAGTTTTCCTCGGTGAGTGTGGATAAGGGTTCGGACGGCAACTACTACCTGACAGTGAAGGTAAAGCAGAACCGGGATACCTACTACTCGGAGCAGGAGGCCTATATCCTGCTGAAGGTCAAGGAAAAGGGCCTTTCCAGCGAGGATAAGGAGATCAACAAATCCATGGCGGATGAGCTTGAGGCCAACACCTACGCATTTTCCCGCTATGCCGGCCTGCCCTCCGATGTGGATGTAAGCCTGCGCAACCTGCAGAAGTATTCTGCGGAATCCCCGGTTGATTTCAGTGATGGCTTTATTGACGGCCTGAACCGGAATGAAGTGGATGAAACTGACGGCGATGACACGACCCTGAAGCTCAAGTCCGAGGACCGTGTGACCTATACCACCATCTCGGTGGAGGAATTTGAGATTGCTTCCACCGACTATGATGTCATTGATGACGATGAGTACGATGTGGATAACTCGATGCCTCTGGTAATGGCAGGCGGCGATGTATCCAAGTCGAACCTTTCCTTCGGCAATACCGCAGAGTATCTGGCAAAGTTCTCCTCTTCCAAGGAGAAGCCCTACAACCTGTCCTACTCCACTGTTACCAACTCGGATGTAGCAGGTGCCAACCCCAATGCGGATCTGGTCTGCATCTCCTTCCCGGGCACCCCGATGTTCGCTGCCAACTCCTATCTGGTCATCAAGGATAAGGATATGAAGTACCTCTATGAGGTGGATGGCGATGAACTGATCGAGCTGAAAACTACCACACAGGATGGCTATCTGGCATACCGGACTGACCGTCTGACCAGCTATATCGCTTCGGACCGTCCGCTGAAGAACGCGGTTTCTTCTTCGGATAAGGAGACCAGCTCTTCTTCGTCCAGCAGCTCGACCTCGAGCAGCACCACTTCCGGCGGCAGCACATCCAGCAAGCCGAACCCGGATACTGGTCGATAAATTGCGGAGCAATTTATCGACACAGCGAATTTGGCGCTGATGTGCCAAATATCGTGGAATGACGCGAATCAGCCCTGGCTTTGCGGAAGCGGGGCGACACGGCGAATTTGGCATTAACATGCCAAATGTCGTGAAAGTGTCATTGAAAGGCCTTTGCCAAGGCCTCCGGCACAAGTTCAGAATGATCCAGGCAGGACTTCCTTTTGGAAGTCCTGCTTTTTATTTTCCCATGGAATGGCGAATTTTTATGGCATGAAAATGATTACAAAATGGTAACAACCTTCTATTGAGCCGGCCCGGCTGCTCCGGTATAATGGACTCATCGGGCAGATCGCCCGGAATATGCAAGGAACGCCGGGTCAGCCCGGCAGCAACATAAGGGAGGAAATCGAAGATGAGAGAGAAGAAGATGCTGCGCCGGACTGCTGCCGGTATGATTGCCGCCGTGCTGATGGCTGGCGGGATCAGCACAGCGTATGCCGCAGAGACCCTGGGACTGTCCCTGGGGAACGATGGGGCGGTGGCAGCGGAGATCAGCCTGCTGCAGCCGGACAGCACCTATTACTTCCCGGTGCAGTACACCCGGGAGGATGGCCGCCTGGTGCAGGTGCGTGCTTCAGAAGCAGATGCGCTGGAGCTGGAAGTGCGTTCGGGTGAGGCACTGGACGGGGCGGAGATCCGCACCTGGAACGGACGGTGCTATGTGCGTCTGGAAACCGCCGGGGATATCCGGGACGGCGAACGCTACACCACTGAGCTCACCCTGCGGTATGACCGGGGCGGGGACGAGGAGACACTGGACTTCGCTGTTACAGCGGGGCTGCGTGCGGCGAGCCTTTCGTCGGTACAGGCCGGGGAACCCATTCCGGTCAGAACCTATATGCCCCTTTACACCGTAGCTCAGCAGATGGAACTGGCCCGGCTGAACCTCTGGCGTCCGGTGACCTTTGTGGGAGAGGGCTGGAGCTTTACCGGCACTCTCACTGCCAAGGGGACAGTGGATTTCTCGGTGACACGGGAGAGCATTCCGGCAGTGGAACGGTACCTGGACGGCGCACCGGCAGCCTATCTGGGCTTCCCGGGCGGCGGCAACTTTGAAAACGGAAAGCTGACCATCGACCTCAGTCAGTTCCGGGAGGAATTTGACGGCACTGTCTATGCCTACCGGTACCTCTATGGACGGCTCTACCGGATTCCGTCCAGCTATGATGCCGAAGCGAATACCATCACCCTGTCGGTGACCAACCTGGGACGGTATGTCCTCACCGATGAGAAGATCCCCGAAGCCACCATCGTGGACTGATTTTCGCTGCCAATAACAAACACCCCTGTGGGAACCCGGTTCCTTACAGGGGTGTTTTTGTGTGGGAGCGGTTTATCGCTTTATCACAAAAATAGATCGAAATGTATGCGGGTTTGTCAATAGTTGCCAGTGTCCGGGTGTGTTATAATTGGTATATAGAATTCTTGCGGAAACAGGGAGGAGAAATCAAATGGGAGGAATGGAAGCCTGCATCGATGTCCGGCGGGAAATGCGGGTCCTGGCCTGGGTCGCCGGTGCGGAAGTGCTGCTGGCAGTGATGTTCCAGTTCTATCCGCATGGCCTGCAGCTGGGGACAGATCCGTTCAGTCTGGGGTATCTGTTCGGGCGCTGGATGTGCGCGGTGGAGGCTGTGGCACTGGTGCGGCAGGTAGGCCACATGGACCGCCTGGCAAAGAAACTGTCCGGCCTGGACGGCTATCTGCTCACCGAGCAGCTCAGGGTGGTGGAACGGGTACGGAGGGACGGCGCCATCTGCCTGCGGGCAGCGGTATTCGGGCTCTATCCGCTGGTGTTCCTGGGGATCGAGTTCCTGGCCTTCCACAGCCTGAGATCCCTTGCCGGTTATCTGCTCAGCCTGGGGTTCTATCTCTGCTATGAGGCGGCACAGCTGCGGTTTCGCCGGAAACTCCGGGGACTTATGAATGCTCTGGAAGGAGGCGGATTCTGATGGAACAGCAAATTCGGGAACAGATCGCCCATCTGCAGAGGGAATCCCGGTTCCTGCGGAATCTGGCAGGCGGGATTCTTCTCTACTCGGTTGTGACCTCCTACTTTCTGAAAGTTCAGTTCCTGTCGCCGCTGGGATTCCTCTTCGCCGTTTTCCTCTATCTCAGTGCCCGGGATATTTATAAGGACGCCGATGCCCAGCAGCCGGAAAACTGGAGCAGTCCGGAACAGTTCCTGGAGGTCAGCCGGCAGATCCGGGAGGAAAGCGTCTGGAAGCTCCACACACGACTGATCCTGCTGCTTACCTTTTATGTGATCGATATGATCAGCTACCCCACCGTCGTTCTGGCAGTCAATATGGCAGTGACGCTGGCACTCTGTGCCCTGTATGAGTGGGGACTGCACCGGTTTGAAAAACGCACCGGCATCTGAAAAAACAAGGAGGGGATTTGATGAGTCAAATGGAACTGCGTTCGGTACCTGCCCTGAAAAAAGAGATCATCCGTCTGGCACTGGCTGCTGCGGTGCAGCTTCTGTTTGCCCTCTGGTTTTATGCCTTCTGCTGCGGCTTGCTGAGCCTGGGGCCGCTGCGCCTCCCCTATGGAGTAAAGGGATATGAATTCGGCGGCATGGTCTGTGTGCTCAGCGCTTTTATGCCGGTGCGGACGGTGTGGAATCTCAACGAGGCGGTGGACGAGGCCAAAAAGCACGAACCCCTGGATTTTGACGCCCTGCTTCCCCGGATGGCGGGGATCTGCCGCAGGGCGCTCCGGGAGCTCCCCAGGGCCCTGGTGGTGATCCCACTCCTCTTTCTGGTGGAGTGGATGCAGGCCGGCACCCTCAACTCCATTCCCATGGCAGTGGTCTATGCCCTGCTGATCCTGATGGACTTTCTCCTGTTCCGGCGGTTCCTTACCCTGCTGCAGACCCCGTTCCGGAATGGGGACAGAGCGGCGGAGGGGACAGCACCGGACGGCAATCCGGTTCTCCGGAGCCGGGAACAGACCGATGATCTCCGCTCCCTCCAGAACGGCGCCCGGAACTTTATGATTCTGGGGGCTGTGGAGCTGATAGTAGTTGCTATACCGCTGGTTCAGGCAGGACTTTCCTTACAGATGATTTCTCTGCGCCCCCGACTCACAGCCAATATCCTTACTCTACTGGTTTGCGGATGGCTGGGAGTGAAGATTATCCTGCACAGCTGGGAGGTATATCAGCGGGCGGGCGTGCTGCACTCAGACGATGGAAAAGACCTCATCACCCAGAAGCTGGGCGATCTGGCGGCGCAGCTCGGGACGGCACGGGAAAAGATCATGATGACGGCACTTATTGCCCCGCTGGCGCTGCTGGCGGATGTGTTCCGAAGCGAGTCGGCGGCGGCTCTGCCCTGGTTCGGGCTGGCGGTGGTGTACTACCTGCTGTTTGAGCTGCTCTGGCGGCGGTATAAAAAGCAGGTGGATCGGGTGATGGCAGAGGTCTGACCAGTTGCAGAAGAAAAAAGGCGGACACAGCTGTGTCCGCCTTTTTTACTCTGAAAAGGAATCAGTCGGCAGGGAGAAAGTCATCCCAGAATACCTCCTGGAGCAGGAACTCATCCGAACCCCCGGAGGTGCCCAACATCCAGTACCGGAGATACCGACCATCACCCAATTGGGGAACCTGCTGCAATGCGGCCTCATTGTGCTTCCAGCTCAGGTCGGCGCATACCACCGCATATTCCTGCAGATCCAGTTCCCGGATCTGGGTTTCGAGCGCTTTGCGGTGGTACTCCGCAACGGAATCCATGTCATCGGCTGTGAGGGTGGTCAGGCTGTGGAGGGTGTATTCGGTCATGTAGAGCCCCTCCTGAAAGTTCTTTTCCTTATTTTCCGCGGCAATGCGCAAGCTCTCATCCTCCCCTACCCGGGTCATCAAGCTTTCAAAGTCGGCCTGGGTAAGGTCCAGATACCAGCCGTAGACCTGGGCCTCCAGCTGGTTTTCCGGGGTGTCCTCCAGGATCAGGGTACGGTCCTCCGCAGTACAGACCCGATCTGGTTCTTGGCTCGGGGCAGTCAGTTCCGACGGGTCGATGTACCGATCCCGGATCAGATCAGCTTCCGTGCTGGAAATGCTCTGGGAGCTCTCCTGGGAGGAGCCGGTCGGGGTACAGCCGGATGCCAGGGCAGCAAGCACCAGAATCATCAGTATCAGGAGCAGTAGCTTTTTCATAACGATCCCTCCTTGTGCAGTCGGTCAGGCTGGACTTCTTCTCTTCATTATAGCACAGGGAACCGCCCTGCAGCAATCCGGTTACAGGGCTAATCAGCGGTGGAACAGCTTGCCGAACCGATCCAGGAAGGTCTGTTTCGGCGGTTCGTAGGCCGGGAACTCCGGCAGATGTTCCATGAAATACTCCTGGGAGGAGAGAGGCGGACGATCCACCTGGGTGGCGTCCACATATTCGCCGCTGGGCAGCAGCCGGCGGGCTTTGACATTGTCCGAGAGCAGCACTTCCAGGTAGTGGGAGAGCCACTGCTTGAGATCGGGGTCCTCCACCGGACAGGCAATCTCCACCCGGCGGTTCTGGTTGCGGGTCATGATGTCCGCCGAGGAGATATAGAGCTGCCGGAGTTCACCATCGCCGAAGCAGTAGACCCGGGAGTGTTCCAGGAAGCGTCCCACAATGCTGGTGATGGTGATGTTTTCGGTCTTGCCGGGAATTCCCGGCAGCAGGCAGCAGATGCCCCGGACGATGAGTTCCACCCGGACCCCAGCCTGGGACGCCTGGGCGAGCTTGTCGATGAGTTCCCGCTCGGTGACCGAATTGACCTTGATGATGATATGTCCCTTCTGACCCCGGGCGATTTCCCCGTCGATCATGCGCAGCAGATGGTCCTTCATGGTGAAGGGAGCCACCAGCAGCTTCTGATAACTGCTGTACAGGTCGCCCATGAGCATATTCTGGAAGAAGTTCACAGCGTCTTCGGCAATGACCGGGTCGGCGGTGAGCAGCGCAAAGTCGGTGTAGAGGGCAGCGGTCTTTTCGTTGAAGTTGCCGGTGCCGATCTGGGTGACATAACTCAGTCGTCCGTTCTTTTCCCGGCGGGTGATCAGGCAGATCTTGGAGTGGCATTTGTAGCCTTCGATGCCGTACAGCACCCGGCAGCCGGCTTCCTCCAGTTCCTTGGCCCATTCGATGTTGTTCTCCTCATCGAACCGTGCCCGGAGTTCCACCAGCACGGTGACCGACTTGCCGTTTTCCGCCGCGGTACACAGATGCTTTGCCACAGCGGAGTTGCCTGCCAGCCGGTAGATGGTCATCTGGATGGACAGCACCTGGGGGTCATTGGCAGCTTCCCGGAGCAGACCCAGGAAGGGCTGCATCGACTGATAGGGATAGAAGAGCAGGGTATCCCGCTGCTGGATCTGGGGCCAGAGGGGATAGTCCTTGGAGAGATAGTCGGGATAGACGGGGGTATATTCCGCATAGTAGAGGGAGCGGTCGCACTTGTCCAGTTGATAGGCATACTTGAGCACCAGCGGACAGGAACAGGTATAGGTCTGCTGGGAAGTGAGCTTGAGCTTCTGTTCCAGCAGCTTGCGGATCTCAGGGGCATCGCTCTGCATTTCCAGCCGCACCGGAGCCAGACGGCCCCGCTTGCGCAGCGCCTTGACCATGTAGTCCCGGAGATCCTCGCCTTCCTCGTCATAGAGCCCGGCTTCGGCGTAGTTGATGTCGGCGTTCCGGGTCACCGAAACAACACACTGCTCGGTGATGTGATAGGCCTTGAAGATCTTCCGCAGCTGGGAGAGGATCACTTCCTCAGTGCGGACATACTGGGCATTCTCCCCGGGCAGCAGGATAATGGGCGGCAGGGATTCGGGTACTTCCACGATGCCCAGCAGGGTGCGGTCCCGTCCCGAGAGCATGGCGGCAGCATAGAGCCCCTTGTTCCGGAGGTGGGGGAAGGGGTGGCTGCGGTCGATGATCTGGGGAGAGAGCAGCGGGAAGATCCGGTCCCGGTACCAGTCCTGGATATAGGTGCGGTTCTTGCCCTCCAGTTCCTCGGGCTTCCATTCCCGGACGCCCTTGTTCTCCAGCTCGGCAGAGATCTCGGAAAAGGCGGCGTCCCGGTAGCGGATCAGCGGACGTACCGCTTCATAGATGGCTTCCAGCTGCTGCTGGGGGGTCAGACCGCTCTTGCTGTCGGTCTGTTTGGGGAAGGTGAGCTTCAGGTCGGTGAGGCTTCCCACCCGCACCATGAAGAATTCATCCAGGTTGCTTGTGAAGATGGAGAGGAACCGCAGGCGTTCCAGCAGCGGGACATGGGGGTCCATCGCCTCATCCATGACCCGGGCATTGAACTTGAGCCAGCTCAGTTCCCGGTTCTGGGTATAGCTTAAATCCCAGGTTTTATCAGTTTTTGACACAGATATCCCTCCCTGACGCCGTAACGGCTGATGTAGAGCTGTTCCTTGCAGAGCTTATGGGTGACAGTGGTCATGACGATCACGCCGGGCAGAATGGTATGCACCCGGTCAGGACAGTTTTTGAGGATCAGTTTCCGGGCGGTATTCTTCCGGTCCAGCAGCATGGCGGCAGTACGGTCCAGTTCTGCCACAGTGAGCAGACGGTTGCTTTCCGGCTTTTCCAGATACTGATTGGCGATTTTCAGCACAGCCCGGGCAGTGCCGCCGATGCCGCAGATAAAGGGCGAGGGCTTCTTGGGAAGATCAGCCGTGCGCAGCTTCTTGCGCACTGCCGAGGTGAGCTCGTCAATCTCAGGACGGCTGGGCCACAGCTCGGACACATAGCGGTTGTAGAGGTTCAGTGAGCCGATGTCCAGGCTCTGGGCGGATACGATCTTGCCGTTCTCCAGCCGGACGATCTCGGTACTGCCGCCGCCGATGTCAAAGACAGCGCCGCCTGCCAGCGGACAGGTGAGCATGGCGCCGATGCAGCCATAGCGGGCTTCCAGTTCACCCGAGAGCACCTCCACTTCCAGGCCGGTATTCTCCCGGATGGCGGCGAGGACTTCCTCGGTATTGCGGATATTGCGCAGGGAAGCGGTGGCAAATACATGCACCGGCACCGGGCCGAACTGAGCCAGCAGCCGCTGGAAGCCCCGGAGCACGGAACAGGCCACCTCAATGCCCTCCCGGGTGAGTGAGCCGGAACGGATATAGTTGACCAGGCCGGCCATGCGTTTTTCCGAGAACAGCGCCTGGAAGCCGCCCTGTTCCTGTACATCATAGAGTGTCATGCGGATGGTGTTGGAGCCGAGGTCCACCACAGCAAAATTGATCTGCGGTTCGGCAGTTCTGGTAAGTTCCATAGTTATGTAATCCCTCATTTTCTTTGTTCATTGTATCGGCAGCGGATGTCCGACAGGATATATTTGTGTTAAATATGGGTAAAATGGGAAGATACTGTCAAATCCCGGCGAATGGTGCAAAAAAACGCAAAACTCCGCAGAGGGAGTGCCGCTGCGGAGTTTCCTGCAATCATGGGAAGATGGAATTAGGCATCATGCTCGCAGTAGAAGCACTTGCAATGAGCATGGGTATCATCAGTATAGACAAATCTCTGCTTGAGACCGGTTTCGATGGTGGTAATGCAGGCCGGATTCTTGCAGACCGGAGGCTCGGGAACAAAATCAGGTTCCTCGGCGCGTACCGGAGCCAGCTGGTTCTTGACACCCAGCAGGGTGAGGATCAGGGCCATACGCACATACATGCCGAACTTTACCTGCTTGAAATAGCAGGCCCGGGGATCATTGTCCACTTCGGGAGTGATCTCATTGACACGGGGCAGCGGATGCAGCACGATCATATCCGGCTTTGCCAGAGCCATCTTGGCGGGGTCGAGGACATAGACATCCTTCAGACGCTCATATTCCGCCATATCCAGGAACCGCTCCTGCTGGATGCGGGTCATGTACAGCACATCCAGTTCGCCGATGACCTCCTCCAGGCTGCGTACCTCCCGGTAGTCCTGATGGCTGGGCTCCAGCACTTCGGTGATGATGTGACGGGGGATCTGCAGCTCCTCCGGGGAAATGAAGATGAAGCGTACACCCTCATACCGGGACAGAGCCTTGACCAGCGAGTGAACGGTGCGTCCGTACTTGAGGTCGCCGCAGAGACCGATGGTGAAGCCCGAGAGCTTGCCCTTGAGGGAGCGGATGGTCAGCAGGTCGGTGAGGGTCTGGGTGGGGTGCTGATGACCGCCGTCACCGGCATTGATGATCGGAACAGGAGAATACATCGAAGCCACCCGGGGAGCGCCTTCCTTATTGTGACGCATGGCAATGATGTCGGCATAGCTGCCCACTACCCGGACAGTATCCGCTACGGTTTCGCCCTTGCTCACCGAGGAGCTGGATGCGGAGGAGAAGCCCTCCACCTTGCCGCCCAGACGAAGCATAGCCGCCTCAAAGCTCAGGCGGGTACGGGTGCTGGGCTCATAGAACAGGGTAGCCAGGATCTTGCCGCGGCAGCATTCCGCATAGGCAGCGGGGTCCCGGATGATGTCGTCAGCCAGGTTCAGAACCCGGTCGATCTCAGCTACACTCAGGTCGGTGGAATCAATCAGATGACGCATAGATAAGTTTCTCCCTTCGTTTTACGGTGTTTGCGGCGGGAAAATAAAAATGGCAGACCCAGGTTGTGCACAGGGACTGCCGTTTGACTGCTTGAGCGGCCGATGCTTCCCCGCAAGTGAAGAAACATGGCGTTATTTTCCCTTTTTAGCCTCTCTGTGCTAGATTAAAGGTTGTTTTGATTTGTTTCATTATACTCCCAGTTTCTGCCCCTGTCAATGCCGACAGACCAGTTCCGGGAATTTTGTGGGACTGCATAAATCGAAAGCGGAAATTTCATCAGCTGTTGACACTTTATCAGGTGAAAGTTATACTGAAAACAGACAGAATCTGGATACAAGCCCATCGCTGAGCCGGTGGGGAAATGGATAAAGGAGGCAGGATAGTATGATTCAGTGGCTGGAGGAAGAGAGCGGCGAGGGACGGTTTGAGAGTGTCTTTTTCCGCAATGATGAAAACGAAGGAGAACTGATCGTTTACGCAGACAGCAGCAATCCCGATTACAGGGAATGTTCCGAGCGGTGTGTGGAGGCGCTCAATGCCCTGCCCGAAGCGGCAGTCCGGGAGATCTGCGGGCAGCTTGCGGCGTGCGCGGAGGAGGGCGGTCTGGACGAGGCAGACGGGCTTTCCGATCCGCAGGATATTCTGCGGTACTGCTGGTTTGCGGCACTGTATGTGGATATGGCAGAAGAAGAGGACGAAGTGGGCTATGTCGTGGAGGGCGAAGGCGACTGGGGCGAGCCGGTGGGCTTTGCTGTGAAGGGCGACCGGGTCACCTATGTGGGCCCCGATTATCTGGAGGCCATGGAGAATCCCTACTGACGCCCCGGACGATAGTACGGCCCTATCTCTGATTTCAGGAAAGGAGCGAGTTCGATGAAAATCCGTTCATGGTGCCTGCGCATGGCAGCCATGCTGTTGGCTCTGGGACTGGCTGTGATGCCGGCAGCGGCAGAAACAGTCCTTGTGGACTATCAGGATACCTATGAATACAGCTACACCTGGCGTGTG
>PPYE01001006.1_pt1 | contig 12242 bp, 9 predicted proteins | sample 1559881 | NCBI WGS metagenome assembly PPYE01 (sample SAMN08240022, study PRJNA423297) | Human gut metagenome, whole genome shotgun sequencing project.
CATTTATGATATGGAGGAAACATGACAAAAATCAAAGATTATATTCAGCTTCATCTGAATATCCTGCTGTTTTCTCTTACCAGCGTTTTTTCCAAGCTTGCATCGGTTTATTATAATAAAGAAGGGCTTCATAGTCCTCTTCTCTATGTATTTCTTTTTCTTATGATCGCAAACTGTGGGATCTACGCCATTGCATGGCAGCAGGTGATCAAAAAATTTTCCCTTTCCACGGCCTACGCCAACAAAAGCGTCTATCTTCTGTGGTCCCAGGTATGGGCTGTGATCATTTTTCACGAAAATCTTTCGCTTCAGAACATCATCGGCATCCTGATCGTTCTGATCGGAGTCTGGATGGTGCAGAGATATGAATAGAACATTTATGCTGATCATGCTGGCCGGAACCTTTTTTTCGGCAATTTCCCAGGTACTTCTGAAGCAAAGTGCCAATATGGAATACAAAAATCCCCTCCGGGAATATCTGAACTGGCGGGTGATCCTGGCCTATGGTATCTTTTTTGGAGTGCTGCTCCTGAATACCTGGTGCTACACCAAAGTGGATATGAAATTCGGACCGGTGATCGATACTGCCGCCTATGTTTTTGTCCTGCTGTTTTCCTGGCGGATCCTGAAAGAAAAGATTTCCCGCGGAAAGATCATCGGAAATCTGATCATTATCCTGGGAATCCTTGTTTATACCTTATGATCATAAAAATGCCGGCAGCTTTATATTCGCTGCCGGCATTTTTTTATTTTTTCTTATTTGCTGCGGATACGGTTGTGTATACACCATCTTCATCGAATGTATAGCTCTTTCCGTTTTTCTCAATAGTACAGTTTTTGTACATGATCCCTGTTTCCGGATCAAAATAATATCTCTTTCCGTCCAGTTTGAGCCAGCCTCTCTGCATCTTTCCATTGGAGCCAAAATAATAGGTATGGCTTTCATTGTTTCCGCTCCATGTATAGAATACCTTTTTGACCATAACGCCGTCACCGCCAAAATAATATACATCATTCCTGCTGTTCATGTACCGCACGTGTTTCATCATGTATCCGTATTTGGACTGAAAATAATAATAGTCCTTTCCAACCTTTTTCATGCCCTTTAATGCATGTCCGTTTTTGTCAAAATAATATTTTTTCTCCTTATAGGTGATCCAGGTATTTTTCACAAGGACTCCATTTTTGTCTACATATCTGGAAATATTCTTGGAATCTCTGATCAGCTTTGAACGGCACATTCCTGCGGTCTTATGGATATAATATTTCTTATTTTTCACCTGAACCCAGCCGTATTTTTTGACACCATTGACATAATAAAATTTCTTTCCGTTCTCTGTTGCCCAGCCGGTTTTTCCCTTATAGTTACTGGTATCCGGTCTGGTGGATGCCTTGTATCCGGTCTGTGCATGCCATCTGGGTGTGATGATCTTGGTATAATCAACATAACCGAAGTCAATATCTACAGTAGAATAAGACGGGATTCCCGCAACCAGACCCTTGGTGGTATTCAGATATCCGCCACCGTCACCATCGGTGGACTGCCAGATGGTATATTTGTACTTTTTCTTGTCAGGAGCCGGGATCGTATCACCATACCGCGCAAGCCATACATCATAACCTGTCATCTTGCTCCAGTCAAGCTTGTTGTCATACCAGTCTGTATTACAGTAGATCATTGGATGATATCCGGCTTTTTTTACCTCATTGCAGAAGGTCTTTGCCAGATCCGCGATCTGTGATGCGGAAAGATTGCGCATCTGATCATATTCAATGTCATAAACCACCGGATAGGATACTTTATATCCATCCATTTTACGGATGGCGAGCTGTGCTTCCTTCAGTGCCTGCTGTGTGTTCAGCGCAAGGCTGTACACATAGGTTCCTGTCGGAACTCCTGCCTTCTCTGCCTGTTTCATGTTGTAATCATATGTCTTATCCAGATGGTTCAGACCATAGGAGATCCTGACAAAGGCAAAATCTACATTAGATTTTTTGACCTGGCTCCAGTTGATGGTATCCTGCCACTCAGAAACATCGATTCCACGTGTGACAGCACCTTCCAGCTTCTGGCCGTTTCCGTTATAGCAGACACCGTTGATCTTCTTCCAGGCCTTTGAGCTTGCCCTGGAATCCTGTGTTGCCTTCCCGCTGGGGACCTTTTCTTCCTCAGCAACTGCCTCGCTTCGGTCTACGCCTCCGCCGCCCATGGCCATCGCTGTAGTTCCCATTGTTCCGATTCCCAGCAGTGCTGCCATACAGCCTGCCACCAGCCATTTCTTCCAGTTTTTCATTTTAGTTTCCTTCCATAAATTATGTTGTTTATTTGTGCATGACTTTTATTATACATATGAAAAAATGGAAAGTAAAGCCATATATGGAAAAAGACCGATGTCAGCTTCATACAGCTGAACATCGGTCTTCGGCTATTCTATATATTTCTTTCTGGTACTGTTTGATAAAGATCACGGAACTTCCGGGTCTGTAGGATCAAAGTTTCCGGCTCCACGGAAGGTTGCCAGCGGTCTGCGGCCTAACGGTCCCTTGAAGGATTCATTGTTAACGTAATTTCCGCTGCTGTAAATGTGGATCGTAGAACCGTTACAGTTCTCAAATACCCACTTCGCATCAGCCACACAGGTACGGATACATCCGTGAGATGCAGGCTGACCAAGCTTCAGGTACTCGCCTGCCGGAAGATTATAAACACTCCTGGTCGATCCGGCTACGGAATGGATAAAGATTCCTCCCTGTCCGCATCCGTCAACATGTGTTCCGTACTGTCCCCAGGACGGTCCCATCAGTGGCTGCCATCTCAGACTGCGGGTCAGTCTGTATGTACCATCCCATGTAGGTGTTCCGGAGAGACCTACAGAAACACGGATTGTCTTAACCGGAATGGTCTTGCTGCTATTTGTGTATACAGTCATAACACCGTTGGTCTTATCAACCTCCAGGTAATATGGTCCTCCGTAAATACTGGAAACATCATTACGGCGGTAACCATCCTTATCAAAGTAATACAGTTTTCCATCGATCCATCTGCTTGTATTGGTCAGATACTTGGAACCGCTGTCCGGATCGATATATTTGACCTGATCATAGTAATCGCTGACGATCACCCAGCCGGTGGAAAAACGTCCCTGGCTGTCCAGATAACCATTTACGGAACCACGCTTCATGGATTTATTTGTCACAACGGTATAGTTCTGCAGATAGTACCAGTATTTACCTACCTTCTGCCAGCCTGACTTTTTCAGAACACCGTTGCCGCCTGCATAATACCACTTATTCTGGTAACGGATCAATGTACTCTTGTACATCCAGCCTCTGTGCGCATTGGCATCTGATGTTGCAAAGAAATAGTATTTTTTGCCGATCTTTGTTTTTCCTGTTGCAAGCTGTCCTGTGCTATTAAAGTAATAGCTCTTTTTGGAGGACTTGTTTGTTATCATCTGGCTCTTATAGTGGTTTCCGTTTTTGTCAAAGTAAAACCATCCGAAGAACTGGCCTTTTGCGTCGGTCACCTTCTGCCAGCCATATTTTTCAACAACTTTTCCTGCTGTGCTTCCGAAATAATAAATCTTGTTGGATGCACCCGGGCAGCCATGCCAGCAGTTCTTCCAGGAAACTCTCTGGCCATTGCCTCCGAAATAATATCTGCTGCCTTTATACTTCACAAGTTTTTTTGTAATGATGCGGCCCTTGCTGTCTGAAACATAATATGCGTTATTCTGCGCCTTCGCCATTGTATTCGTCATAACATAGCCGCTGGCATTCAGCATATATCGATATTTCTTGGACATTACAGGTGATACATAAACTCCATGTTTCATGATCTGTCCACGTGTGGCAGCCTTCGGACTACAATAGATAAAACGTTTCTGATTTTTGCTGTTTAAAACATATGTCCATCCGCCATAAAAAAGCTTTCCTGGAATCTCTCCTGCCTTTGATGCCGGCTGGAAGTAATACTGATATGTTGTGGAACCGGTTGTCAGCTTCAGGATTCCTGTTCGCGGTTTTCCGTTACGCATCAGTGTATAATAAGCATTTCCGATCTTCTTGATCTTGCCTACAAGGTTCTGAGCCTCTATGGATTTGTAATCACCCTGGGAATTATAATAGCGGAAAACAGTTCCTGTCCATAACCAGTAATTTCTCTTCTGCTGGCCAAGATTGGATGTCCACGGTGTGATCGCTTTTCCGGTGGAATCCGAATACAGGGAAGCCTTGGAACTTTCGAGGAAATACCATTCTGTCTTCTGTGTTCCGGTATAACCTGCTTCACCTGGTTCACGGGTCATGCGGCCGGTTACCAGATATCCGTCTTCATTAAAAAGATAATACCCCACATGTCCGTTGGTATTGATCTTAAGAAGACCATCCTGCGCAGTAAAATAATTATCTTCGATGGAACCTGTTTCTGATCCCTGAGAAGCGTTCCCTTCATCCTGGGCAAGAGTCTCTGCGTTATCTACGCTCTCTGATGTTTCGACTGCCGTCTCTGTTTCTGCGGGTGCTGTCTCTGCGGATGTCTCCTCTGCAGACACTACATCTGCGGATGCTGTCTCTGCAGAAGCTTCTGCTGCGGATACTTCCTCTGTAGAAACTTCTTCTGCTGCACCTTCCTCGACTGCAGTCTCCTGCTCTCCTTCTGCTGACTCATTCTGGAGTACCTGAGCCTGCTCACTCTCTGCTGCACCATCCGGAAGCTCTTCAGTCTGCTGTACCTCCTGTGCTGCTGCAGCTGTTTCATCAACTGTTGTTTTCTGCTCTTCTTCGCTGCTTTCTGCAGGATCCTCAGAAGCTTTTCCCTCCGGGGCTGCAGATGCAGCAACCTTCTTTTTGCGGAGTCTGTAAAAACCGTTTGTAGAAACCCAGTCACTTGTCTTGGCAACGACTACACCGTTTACCAGTGATGCTCCGGTAGCAGAAGTTTCCTCTGCCTTGTTGTTCTCTACTTTGTTCTGTACTGCGGTATCTGCTGACGGTGCATCCAGTTCCTGTGCATCACCTGCACTGAAATCATCGCCCGGATCTGTACTGTCTTCTGTTGTCGCATCCGGTGCTTCTGTAGCCTCCGGTGCTTCTGTAATTTCCGGTGTCTCTGTAATCTCCGGTGTTTCTATAACATCCGGTGTCTCTGCGGGGTTCTCCGGTGTAACAGGTGTTTCTTCTGAACTGTCTGTACTGTCAGTACTACCTGTCTGATCCTCTTCTGTCTCCGGCTGCTGTACAGTCGTTCCCGCTTCATCACTGAATACATCCTCAGCCGGATCGCCGGCTGTCTCTGCTGCCATCTGCACGTCTGTACTTCCCAAAGCCGCAGCGCCGGCTTCCAGAGTTCCGCCCATGCATAATGTCAGACTGAGAAAAATTGCCACAACTCTTCTCTTCACAATAATCCCTCCTGATCATGCTGCTGTAAATAATTATTGTATCTGTTACGTATCATTCGCCCAGTCCGCCTTCGATAAGAGCCACAAGCGCATCTATCGCAGCCTGTTCATCCTCACCCTCGCAGACCAGTGTGATCTCATCCCCGCTTTTAACACAGGCACCCAGAACACTCAGAACACTTTTGGCATTCGCTGTACCTCCGGCATACTGAAATGTTATGGACGATTTGTATTTTATTGCCTCGCCGCACAAAAGCCCAGCGGGACGAAGATGAAGCCCTGACGGGTTCCTGACCGTTACCTTATAACTTAACATTGCTGCTGTCTCCCTTTATATTACTTATCCTTCAAGCCTTGTCCAAAGCTGTGATTACTTACTGACTGCTGCTGTCTACATTGGAAACCTTGGAGATTTTGATCTCGGCGGTTACATCCTCCAGCAGCTTGTAGCCTTCCGGAAGGCTGATTTTGATCGGTACTTCGTAGCTGCCCTCCTCCCAGTCATCCATGGAAAGTGCTGCTCCTACCGACTTCAGATCAAATTTGGAAAGATCTCCGTCTTCCGCCTGCACCTTCAGTTCAATATCCGCAACTTCAAATGCCAGCTGCAGATCATCAGGCAGACCCTTTACTTTGATATCCTCTGTCGGGAAGCTGTATATCTTACTGCCCTCCGGCAGGATATTGACTGTGATCCAGAGGTCTGTACTGGATCCGGATGTCAGCTTAAGGCCATCCGGAAGAAGTTCTGACAGGTTTACTTTCTTTTCCACGTCATTGCTCTTTCCTGAAATATCCACATTCTCATTATCAAGATAAATAGTATTTCCCTGAAGTTTCAGATTGTTCAGTGCTTCTTCACTTCCGGCTACGCTGAAAGTCTCCGGTACTGTCGTGACACTGTCCACAACATAACCTTCTGCCGGTTCTCCCGTATATCCCGCACTGATCCGTATATCAGAACGCACCTTCCAGAGCTTTGCCGTGACATTAACCTTTCCGTTGTTGTCAAATTTCAGATAGCTCATGGAATTTGATGAAAGTGTATCCTGATTCTTATCTGTGATGGTCAGTTCTGCGCCTGTGATCGTCGTATCCTGGTCGATTCCCTCAAGCTTTGAACTTACATCCACACTCACACTGTCTATCTTACCAACCAGGGATTCCGGTCCTGTAATACGGACTTTCTCCGGATTTGCGGTAAGCGAAGCAACCTCCAGCCCCTGTGCAGGCTTGCTGTCATCACTGGTAACATTGATCGCAAATTCCTTGGTCACCTTTTTTTCCAGATGGACACTTAGATTCTGCGGTGACACCCGGATATTCTCCGGAAGTATCCCGGAACAGGTTGCTGTAATGGGGATCATTACAGGGTCTGTATCGGTAGACTGAGCCTGCTGCAGGTCTGCAACTGCCTTAATATCACTTGAGGTGAGACGGTTGACTGTCTTCCGCTCACCTGTAATATAAACACGTACTGAATTTTCACGATCATCCTGCATGACCATCTCGCCCAGCTGATCCACATAAGCTTCATTGATGATCTGCACGTCTGAGATCACAAAGCCTTTCGTAATGATAGGGTCATCAACATTTACTACGATCAGCCACACCAGGATTCCCACAATGATCGACATGATTTTCAAAGGGATGTTCTTAGTCAGATTTTTCTTCATGTTTCACTCTCCCTTTCAGCAGATTTCTCAGCTTACCGTTGTCAACAACCTTTTTATTCTGAGCAGAAACAAGTACTTCACGAAGCTGCTTGCTGTTAAGCCCTCTGGATAACTCACCGCCTCTGGCCACAGAAACCTGTCCTGTCTCTTCCGAAACAATGATCGTAAGAGAATCCGTAGCTTCGCTGATACCCACACCTGCTCTGTGTCTTGTTCCCAGCTGTTTGCTCAGTTCCATATTATCTGAAAGAGGCAGATAGCAGGTTGCTGCTACTACGCGGTTCCCCCGCACGATCACCGCTCCGTCATGAAGAGGTGTATTATGCTCAAAAATATTGATCAGCAGCTGACTGGTAAGGATACCGTCAATATTGATACCGGTTCTCACATATTCATCAAGCCGGATCTCTTCCTCGATCACGATCAGTGCTCCGGTCTTAACTTCACCCATATCAAAACAGGCCTTTACCAGTTCGTTGATAGTCTTGTCATTGAAACGCTCCTGCACTTCCCTGCCGGAATCAAAGGGAATAATGTTGGAAACAAACTTCTTCTGTCCCAGCTGCTCCAGCGCCTTCCTCAGCTCCGGCTGAAAGATTACGATCACACCGATCACCAGCACATTAGCCAGGTTCCGGAAGATCCAGAGGATCGTATTCATTTTGAAGATATATGCGACCAGGATAAATCCAAGGACGATCAAAATGCCCTTCAGAAGGGTATATGCACGTGTAAATTTGATCCATGCCATAAACTGATATACAAAAAAGGAAATCAGTCCGATCTCAATGATATCTATCACGCCAAATCCCGGAAGGGAAATCTTCCCCAAATATCCGGCCACAACTGTCAGCACATTCTGCATAAGTCTCCTCCTTTCTTCCTGATCTATTCCAATCGTTCCTGTTTAAAGATCCTTCAGAGATTCCTCCAGCTGTTTTTCGAAATCGATCTTGTCCAATCCCTGCGGTTTCTCACTTACTGTATTTTCGGAAACCATCTCCGGCATCTTTACTGTATGCATTTCGTTCTTCTCAGGAAATACATCATCATTGAAAGACACAACATTGTCTTCTTTTTTTTCTTCTTTTACCGGCTCCGCATTGATCTTTTTGATACTTCTCTCAGAAGTGGCGACCGATGCCTTCGGAACGGCCTTTACGTAGTAATAGTACTCATCATCCTCATATTCCAGACGTTCTGTTCTGCTGTAATCTCCGCCAAAAACAAAGAACTCCAGAACAAATCCTGCCAGTACGGAGATCACTGTGGACAGGATCATCGGCACCATGGCTACCGTAATACTAAGGCAGAAATCTCCGGCAAGGATAACCAGGATATAGATCACGCCGCCGGCAATGACAGCGATCCTCCATGCATAATCAAACGCCCGTGTTCTCAGAAGGTTCACAAACAGGACCACTGCCACAAACGCGATCACCGTGATCCACATTGCCCAGTTGTGGACAAGTCCGTCAGAGATCAGCTTCAGTTTTTCAGTGATCTCTGCGGCAGGATCACTGAGTGCCGCCGACTGTGCATGTACAAACCGTATAAAATAATAGATCACAACACCGCATCCGGCCGGAAGCGCTGACAATGCGCTACCCAGCAGGCCTGCTCCGATCGGCATAAGTGCAGGAACACCAAATCCGAAGGAAAGTGGTGTAAGGATCATTGCAAGATTCTGTGACCTGCTGAATCTGAGGAACAGGATCAGCATTAACAGAATAAGAAGCAGCATAAATCCTGCCGTTTCGATTCCGACTGCATAACAGTGCCCGATCATCAACGCAAATCCCATAAACATCATCACGGAAACCGGAAGGATCGAACATACAAGCGCCAGGATCAGGACAACAAAAATATTATCCAGCTGTTTCATGTAGCCCATATTGCTGTTGATCCAGAGAAAATAGGCAAATGCCAGAACAAACTTCAGGACCGGCAGTATATATACTTCATATTGTCCGTAAAATCTTTTGATATTCTGTTTGATCTCAAGTAAAGCTGTCATTTTCTATGTCCTCCTGCATTTCTCCGGACCGGATTTCTTTTTTCCTCCCGCCCGTAGATTTTTTCCAGTCTTGTAAGATCCTGATAATATTCCCTGACACTTTTTTTTGCCCGGAAATATTTCACAGAATACTGGATGTAGGTCAGTATCGAATATACAACAAGCACGATCAGATAACCGACGATGATATAGATCCCAACCTCGACCAGATTAATCTTATTCACATTATCCATAAGATATTCGCTGAAATATGCGGCAACGCCTGCAAGTCCCAATACATATCCGATCGTTACCAGAAAAAAGTTTCTGATCAGTGCAAGTCCAATATAATCACTTCGATAATATCTGCTCACCGGAAGATACTTCCTGCCTTCGCCATGTTCATACATAGCCAGACGGTTCATGATCTTCACTTTTTCTTCATTTACCATAAAATAACTCCTCATAAGCTTTCTTTATCAGGAAAATCCCCAATATATGATCCGCATTACGCTTTCCATACAGTTATACTGTTTAACTGCAATCAAATTTATTGTAGCATAGTTCCATACCTATGAAAAGTGTTTTTTCGGCTGTTTCATGCCCTTCCTGCGCATATTGTCAGAAAATAAACTTTCTCTGCACCGGCCTCAAGAAGACACATTGCCATGGCATCTGCCGTACTTCCTGTTGTGTATACATCATCCACCACAAGTACAGAAAAACCCGGGATCTTTTCGGTTACCTGATATGCATTTTTCAGGTTCTGACGCCTCTGTATGGCATTAAGTTTTTTCTGAGATCTTGTGCTTCGTATCTTCTTTACCAGATGCTCATTCCATGGGATCCCCGTAAGAACACTGAGCCTTTCTGCCAGATATGCTGCCTGGTTAAAACCTCTCATCCTTTTTTTTCTGGGATGCAGAGGAACGGGAACGATCAGATCAGGCTTCCACCGTTCCAGATATTTTTTTCCGAAGACGCTCATTGCCTTTGCATAAAAATCCCCATATTCCCGACATCCGTAATACTTAAATCGTACCAGAGACTGTCTCCAGACCTCTCCGTACCAGAAAATACTTCTGCCCTCCGTAAAATGATGGGCACCCTTGCGGCAATCTTCACAGTATTCCTCTTCCATTTTTACCGGTCTTCCGCATTTCATACACCTGGGACCGGATATAGGCCTGACCTTTCCGGAACACTCCGGACAGATCAGCCGGTCTTTTTCTTTCAGTATCTGATGACACAGCGGGCATTTTTTCGGGTAAAGCATGTCCAGTAAAAAATCTGCTGTTTTTTTCAAGAAAGTCCTTTCTCCCCGATGGCGCTCTCCTTCTGTTCAGATTCATCCAGCTCCCGGATCCGTCTGTCCAGAGAGCTGTATCTCTGCTGCTGTTTTTCATTACGGATCATCTCCGCAAAAGTGGTCTCGCTGCCTACTACGGTAACACATTTTCTGGCTCTGGTCACTGCTGTATACAGAAGATTCCGATTCATCAGCATCCTTGGTCCGGAAAGGATCGGAAGGATCACTGCCGGATATTCTGAGCCCTGGGACTTATGTATGGTCACTGCATAGGCAAGTTCCAGTTCCTCAAGCTGTTTGAAGGAATATTCTGCCTGTCTGCCATCCTCAAATTCCACGGTAGCCGTTTCCGCAAATTCATTGATCTCCGTCATAATACCGGTATCTCCATTAAACACGCCCACACCTTTATCCACAGGAATCTTGTATCGTCCAAGGATTTCCCACTCCAGCTGGTAATTGTTCTTCACCTGCATCACCTTATCCCCTTCACGGAAAAGGCGCTGTCCGATCTCTTTCTCCTTTTTCTTTTCATCCGGCGGGTTCAGATATCTCTGAAGGATCTGGTTCAGCCGCTCCACACCTAAAAGTCCCTTACGCATAGGCGTGAGCACCTGGATCTCATAGGGCTTTGCATCTACATAACGCGGAAGCTTCTCCTGGATCAGTGCAATCACCACACGGATAATGATGTCCGCGTCATATCTTTTCAGAAAAAAGAAATCCCGGCTCTTGTTATTGATGGTCACCTGCTCGCCCCGGTTGATCTTATGGGCATTCACCACAATATCACTTTCAGATGCCTGGCGGAAAATCTTTTTCAACTCTACTACCGGAAAACAGCCGCTGCGGATAATATCCCTCAGAACATTTCCCGGGCCTACACTGGGAAGCTGATTTTCATCACCTACCAGGATCAGTCTGGTCCCTGCTGTCACTGCAAGAAGCAATGAATGCATCAGTGCGATATCTACCATGGACATCTCATCAATGATGATCACATCCGCTTCCAGCGGATTCTCCGAATTCCTGTCAAAATGAACGGCACGGCCTTCCTGCTCTTCCTCCGGCATTCCATTCAGCTCCAGAAGTCTGTGGATCGTCTGAGCCTCGTATCCGGTAGCCTCTGTCATTCGCTTGGCTGCACGGCCGGTGGGAGCTGCAAGCCGCAGCTCAGCGCCTTCCTCTTCAAAATAACGGATAATCGCATTGATCGTTGTAGTCTTTCCGGTTCCCGGCCCGCCGGTCAGAATGAACAGACCATGACTGGCAGCTGCCGCCACTGCCTGTTTCTGCATTTCATCTAACCGGGTTCCTGTCTCCTTTTCGATCCTGTTGATCCGTTTCTCCATCATCTCCTCATCTTCCGGGCAGAGGATGTTCAGCTCACAGAGCATTCTGGCTGAATTCAGCTCAAGATAATAATATCGTGTGGGATAGACAACTGCACCGTCTTCTGTTTCTTTCAGGATCAATTTCCGGTCTACTACCATATCCATGAGATGTTTTTCCATGTAGGAGGGATCTACGCCCAGAAGTCCGGATGCCCTGGAAAAAAGCTCCTCCTTCGGAAGATAGATATGGCCTTCTCCGGAAGCCTGCAGAAGAGTATACAACATTCCGCTTCTTATCCTGTAATCTGAATCTGTATGGATCCCGATCCGGGAAGCGATCTCATCTGCGATACGAAATCCCACACCACTGATATCCTCTGCAAGGCGATACGGATTCTCCTGCAGGACTCCATACACAGTCTGTCCGTATTTCTGATAGATCTTTGCACCAAGATTCAGTGATATCCCGTATTTCTGGAGAAAGATCATAGCGCGGCGCATATCTGCTTTCTCCGTCATCTGTTC
>PPYE01433961.1_pt1 | contig 12242 bp, 12 predicted proteins | sample 1559881 | NCBI WGS metagenome assembly PPYE01 (sample SAMN08240022, study PRJNA423297) | Human gut metagenome, whole genome shotgun sequencing project.
ATCTGTCTGGGAGGGGGCTAAAACAGTGGCTTGACCAGTGAGGCGATACTTCATATTACCTTCACCATTTCATTCAACGGAGTGGAATTATATTGATCAATGTTTTCTTTTGTCAGAGGAAGAACACGTATTTCAGAAATATCAATCGTTTCTAGATCAGGATCGTGAATGGCAATGTATTGACGGTCATAGTATTCATAATATCTCTCATGCTGATAAAGTGTTTGGATAGATAGATATACAGTTATATATTGATCGATGTTTTTTGTCAGGCACGCTTCATTGTAAGCAAGCTGTGCAAATTCAGATAGTTTTCTTTTAGATATTCTTTCGGCTAATGCGCCAATAACAAATTCCGGAGTAAATATTTCAGGAATCAGGTCTTTACGTTCCGCACTACACAACAAAGGAATAGCTATAATATATCTCATTTGCTCTTCGTTGTTTTCAATAAAATATTGGGCCAGTTGTAATGCGATTTCACGATATTTAGGAAGGTAATTATTTATTATCCCCATCAGGAATACACGAAAATCATTGTGAAAAATTGCGTACTCACCATCGTTTTCACATCGGTACACTAGTGGATAGAGACGATTAAAAATCTGACACCAGTCTGAATTTGTCAAGTGATAGGAAAGCGCATTTTCTAATATTGATGTTTTAACTCGCCCGTTCATCAATAGCAGCGGACATGCAACTATTGATTCGGGAAATGGAATCCCTAATCCCATTTCAGAGAGTTCCTGTCTTACATAATTCCAAATATGTTGATAATATTGTTGAATATCATGACTGATACCACTTTCTTGAAGGTGAGTAACTGCATCTTCGTATGAAGCGGTGCTGACAAGTTCTTCAATTGCAAATACGGTAGACAAGTTGTTACCTAAAGTATAGTGATATATAAGCTCTGAAAGACCAACTTTCTCATCAGAAAACTGTGGAGTTCGTTCCTCGATGAGCTGTTGAATATCAACAAGACAAAGAGGTGGAACATTAATACGCATCACGGAGTCACTAGTATAAAGCCAGGAAGGATATTGTGCTTGATATAAGTCAGCTGCTTGGCCAACGATTACGATGCAAACACCAGCAGGAATTTCTTCCGGGATATACAATGAATGAAGAAATGTTACATGCCCCTTCGCACGTGCTGCATGGTCGATTCCATCAATGCATACCAACACTTTTTCACTTTTTTCGAGTGCTTCGCTACCCAAAATTCCCAACAACCGGCAAACATGCTGTCTGAGTTCTGCCGTAGAACAAAACTTATTATTCAGTGGAACATGGCATTGCTCAAGCCGTCCTTTAAAATTTGCACGAAGTTGGATTAACATGGTTCCCCATAAATTTTCTGGGGAACACATTCCCTCATCCAGGCCATAGAAATGCTGATTTGGCGATATAGGCTTAAATGTATGAAAGCGTAGGCTGAACAAGTTATATTTCGATTGAAGGTAACTTATAATGCTTGTTTTTCCACAGCCTGGTTCACCAGAAATAAAAACCACTTTTTTATCAGTAGCTTTCAAGTCCTGAACCAGTTGGCTGCAAAAAGACTGTCTACTAGAGAAAAAAGGACTAGGAGGTATAAGCCTATGCTGACTCGGGAGAACATCATTTTCAGTTCCGAGAACATCATAGACATCTTCGATTGAAATCTTTTCAGATGGACGTCGCGTAGTTGCCCATATTCTCATCTGTGCAGCTAATTTGACGAACAACTCTCTGGCGAGAGACTCTGAGCAGTCAAAGGTTTGAGAAATAGAATTTATGATTTCGCTTTCGGATTCTTCAAGGCTTAATTGATTGGCACGAATATCAAAAGCTTTTATAAATTCAATTATATCTTTTTGCTTGATCGGTTGTGCGCTCTCGCAAAGCTCAGCCCACTGCATGGATAAGTTGATATCATCAAAAGTATGTAAAGAAAGATTGCCACCTTGATCCGAAATTTGCTTGATGATTTTTATAAAAAAATCATCAAGTGGGTATGCTTGATACGCTTTCCCATGGAAGATCCTACGTGTACGATTAGAACCTATAGCGCGATTGGTATATAAAACAGGAGTTTTATATTGTCCAGAAAGAGTATTAGCTTTCTGCCATCCCTGAATTAATGCACAGAATAGGCCCTCTTTTTTATTGGGAGATGGTTTAATTAAGTTTCCAAACGTGAGATTATGTCTGGTATCTGACAATATTTCATGTTTAACTTGATAACAAACTTCTTGTGTTCCGTTTTTGTATCCTACAACTACATCGTCTATTGTGTCGTAATCTTCGCTTTGAAAAATCACATAGTCGATTCCGTTATCTGGATTTAACATTTTGATGATATTATCAAGTCCAACATACCACTCATACCAATAGGGATCGGCAATTCCGGGAGTCGACATATATTTACCTCCGATTACACATTAAAACGTCAAAAAGCAGATTCTACAACTAAGATGTCCGCTCATTAAAATGTAATGAGTATTTGGACTAAGTCACTAGTTTATATGCCCAATGTCCATTAATTTGGCATTTTGCTAATACACCTGTTTTTACTCTCTTATTTAAAATTCTATTTGCAGTGGCCGAAGAAACGCCAAGTAGTTCTCGTACATTCGCATTCATTATATAGTTATGTGTTTTCAGATATTCGTGGATTCTACCCCATCGGGAAATATCCTTGCTTTGACTTCTATCGTTTGAAAAAATAGTCTGCGTGAGCGAGGTCTCAATAGCCGATAGCATAAACTCAATAAATACTGTCGCCTCTCCGGCAGCGTTGCAAGCGTTGATAGCATTGTAATACTCTTGCTGGCGATCATAAATAATAGATTCAACTGGAATCCAGACAAAGGCCGGATTCCAGTTAGAAAGTAGAACGGTATGCCACAATCGTCCGACCCGGCCATTGCCATCCGCAAAGGGATGAATTAGTTCAAATTCATAGTGGAACACACAACTTCGAATCAGCATGTGAATAGAGCTATTTTTTACCCATTCCAGAAGTTCCAATACCAGATCAGGGACATACTGCGGTAGTGTCCCAAAGTGTAGCACATGCCCTTCACTATCAACGACCCCCACAGGACGAGACCTGAACATACCGGACTCTTCTAAAAGCCCTCTAGTCATAATAGCGTGAGCATCTAACAGATCATCTATCGAATAAGGGTCAAGATCTTCAAGCCGATCATAGATTTCATAGGCGTTCTTGACTTCTGCAATGTCTTTTGGGGGAGCTAAAACATGTTTGCCGTTAAGAACCGCTGTTACTTGTTCCAAGGAAAGTGTGTTCTGTTCAATGGCAAGCGAACCATAAATGGTACGAATGCGGTTGTTGCGACGCAATGCTGGGTTAGCAATAAGTTGTGGGTTACCATTCAATCTACCTACCAATTCAGCAATCTCAGCCACGCGGTCTATAATTTCATTTGTGATTTCAAAGGATGGCTTTTTGTTGTTCATTTCAAATACCTCGTGGTAGCGAATCGTTTTATCTATTATATCATGCATCGTTCATCCCATCTATCAAAAGAGCGCATAAAATGAGCGATGAAAAACATCCAATATGCAAATGGAACAGAAAATCTGTCCATCATATAAGCTGAAAAGCAGTCCACTACCCTTTTCTTTTCCATCTGCGCTTCTTGGCAGCTTCCTCTTGTCTGCGCCGCTCCGCAGCGGCTTCCTTCTGGCGGACTTTATCAAAGATCTCACACAGCTGAGCATCAAAAGCCTCTTCATCAAAGGTTTCTGGATGATCGGTTGCTTCCTGCACAAGAGGTTTGACCTCTTTGCGCCAGATCTTCAGTATGCTGGCACGGCGCTCTGTGGTCATACCCAAAGAACGAGCAAGTCTACCGTTCATCCGTTTGTTGACCTTATTGAGAACATCAACTGGGGGCGGAACTTCCCGTTCACTGGCTCTTTCCTCTTTGCGAACCTCACGGCAGGTGCGTAGCCCTCCATTAGGGCTCTTTCGGTTGCAGCATTTTGCACCTGTATTCTTGGACAAAAACAGCATCCCGCAATGTTGGCATTTTCGGGCGGTTTCATGCTGGCTGCACAGCTGCACAAATTCCGCCATGGCAACAGCCGGAAGATTGTCCGCAACAAAATAGCTGCGGCTGGCGATATCAGGATGTCTTCTGGAGGAGGCTTTTTCCTGCGGCAGAGACAATCTCCCCAGCATGCGCAACCGCAGCTGTTCGTATAATTTCTGCCCGGCTGCAACACCGGAGTGTCTCACCAGCAAAGCATCCCCGTAGAGCTGGTCGGCGCTTTTGTCCGGGTGAAGATCCGCTTCCACCAATGTGTACTGAACCAGGCTGGACAGTTCCGGCTGGAAATCCGCCAAAAGACGGAATTGTTCGGCCATCATTTTCAGAATGGTCACCGATGCTGCGCACAGTTCCCGATCATCCATCCCGGCATATGATTTCATGATAAAATCGGGGGTGGGGAAACTTTTCATATATCGCTCCACACATTCACTGCACTGCACCAGCGCATTGCACCAATAGATCTCATGATGCAATACTCTTAAAAAGCCGTTTTGTTCCATGATACTGCGGTCAAGATCGGTCAGCCTTGTCATGTCCAGCGTTTTAATGGCTTGCAGATAGTAATCCGATGCGGCGTTGGTGCAATAGTGAGCCAACAAGGCGGCCATGGCCGGATAATCCGCTAAAGAATGTTTCACATCATCATACAGCTGCGCTACCTGACAATAGGCTGTTTGTTCCGGAGCGGCCAATCCCTGGGCAATCGTGCGGGGAGTGCGGTTTGATGTCCCATCTGTTGATGTAGGAGGCTCCTGTCCAGAGGATTTTTTGGCAGGGCGGGTAAATAGATTCAGCGGAAACCATTTCTTGAACGACGGCTCACTGGATTCCTTCTCCGGCTGCGGCGGTTGATAGTGGCGCCAATCCACCTGTGTGAGGAGGTCTGTGCGGACGGTCATTTCGTAGTCCTTGTATTGTTCCAGAAGGTTCTGGGCTTTCTCGTAGAAAGCCTTCCAGGAAATGTCCAGCACAGCAAAGACCAGATCTCCCAAATCGTAGGATTCTTCCAGCCATACTCGGGGCTGGTTTTCTTCCACATACTCCGGGATTTGCAGCTGATCTTTGATTTTCTCCAGACGCGCAATTACGGAAGATCGTCTGGCATCCTCTGGTGAGGCTTGTCGGTTTACGGCTGCCTGCCGCTGCCTTTTGCTGGGCATCTGGAACGGAATGAAAAGATTCGCTTTTTCAAAGCGAAAGATAAAATTTGTCGGCATGAAAAAGTCCTCGATAATTGTCGAAATTTGGCGATAAAATATCGTAAAAGCGCGAAAAAGGCGTATGCCTTTACGCCTTTTTCTCATCGTAACACGCGGCAGGAATCACGTCAAGATTCGAGGATTCCTGACGATTGTCCCCATGCCTATCTTTCAGAAAAAATTTACAAAAACATTCCCCGGAGAGTAAAATACACTCTCCGGGGAATGCTTTCAATTAACCATAAATCAATAAAACCGCAACTGTTCCTCCTTGCATGACTTTACCACCCGTTCCTTTAGCACATCCTCCGGCAGGATCTGCCCGCAGAGCAATGGCGAGTTCGGATCATGCGCTTGCGTATTGCGGGCAACAGTTTTCAGACTGTGCGTAGCATAACAATACTTGCAACCATGACGGCAGGTGTCGTACATACCAATGTCGATGCTGGCCATGCAGCCGCATTCCGGGCGCTGGTTCTTGTCTTTCTCCAACGCAAGGCGGCACCCGGCAATCTGTTCCAGCAAGGTGCGGTCAATGCAGTGGCCGTGGGCAATGCCGTATGGTGATAGGTCTATTTGTTCTGCGCAGGTTTCCAGCGCAAGGTTATGTCTGCCCGCAATATCGGCCAACCGTTGGGCCAGTTCTACAATTTCCTTCTCTGTGAGGGCCGCAAAGCCCAGGCCGTTCATGTTAGACTGGGTGTTACGGTAGAGGTCCACAAAGCTGATGATGCATTTGCGGGTATAGCCCTCCAGCCGTCGGGCCAACTGGCTGAAAAAGGTAATGTGATAGTCCATCGTGTACCGGTTGGTGAATAAAATAGGGTCATACCGCCAGATCACCCGTTCGGGACCAATCTTGCGGGAAAGTTCCTGAAAAGCAGGCAGAATCACGTCGTTCTTGCTGGGTACACCCGGTTCCACGTCTTTCCCATAGGGGGTCAGGGTTAACTGAAAATAGAACGGGTACGCCCGCAGTTCCTCCAGCCGAGACATCAGCGGCAGCGGATTCTTGGTCCAGAATACGATGCCATCCACCACATCCGGTGACAAGGAAATGCGGCTCACCTGATGGAAGTTCATGGGGTTGCGGACACAGACATAGCCCTCCCGGATACGGTTGCAAAACCAATCGGCATAATAGGCTGGAATATCGGTCCGCCTGCTGGCGCTGATGATCAAAGAGTTCACCTCCGGGTTGCATTGGACTGATTACGGGGCAGCATTTCCGTCTGTGATGCGGTTCACTTCCCGCAGCAGATTATCCATATACAGTTTCTGCTGTCGTTTCAGATAGCCAGGGACAAAGGGGCGCATCCACCAGCGCTTGCCGTTGACGGTTTCCACGCAGGTCAACCGGGAACCACTTTCCACAGCCTCGAACCGTCCCTCCCAGGAGCCGGACATGTTCCCGTTTTCCATGGTGAAGGCCCAAAACTGTTTCGGTTCACAGGACGTAACCGCAAAATGGGTGGCATAACCGCTCTTGGTATGCTCCACAAAGTGGGCTTCGTTCAGAACTTCCACCCGCGCCAGATCACTGCGCCAGTCGGTGTGCGACAGGTCGGTCACGATTTGCCACAGCTGTTCTACCGTACAGGGAAACGAGCGTGTTACTTTAGAAACCGCCACATAATCACCCCTTCTTCTTTTTCAGCTTCAGACAGACACCGTGGCCATCAGCTGCCCCTTGCAGCAGCTTCACGGCAGCCGCAGCCCGCTCTTTGACAAAACATTCCGGCTGCTCCTCCAGCGTGGCCACAACTTTTTTCAAATCTTCCAACGGCAGCAGGTACACCGCCGCGCAATAGAAGATCTTGCGGCGGCCATCGTTATAGTTGGCGAGCAGCTTATTCAGAATTACCCGCTTGGCCCGCAGTTCGTCTATGTAGGCATCCAGCCCCAATTCCTTTGCGCGGTCCAGATCGACGGCACGGCGGCTGTGAGGCACAAAGGAATCTGCCGCATCAAACTCGTCATACCGGGCACAGGGGTAAGAGGCGCAATCACTGCAAAAGGTATGTCCACCTTTGTCCAGTGAACACCGGGCGATGGCACAACTCTGGTTTCCCGGTCCGCCTCCGCAGCCAGGGCAGTAGCTGCCTACCTGCATGGGGCAGAGCAGGCAGTTCAGACCGCACAGGCTGAACTCGGTATCTTCCCGCGTGAAGCCTTTCATACCTGATCCGCCTTTCGCACCGGGTGGCGTACCACGGTTTTCAGACTTTCCGGTTTGCACCGGCGCACATCGCTCAGGTAGATCTCATGGTGGAATCGGTTTTCACCAAAGTCCGCCGTGTATCCGTGTGCTTTGGCATATTCCGCCATAGCGGCTACCGTGGCTGGTTCGTCATCGTAGGGGCCGATGTGCATACACTGGACGCACAGACCTTCCTCCCAGGTGAAGAACTCCACCGGGGAGCAGTCCAGTTTCTTTTTGCGGGAAGCCTCCTGCACGGCCCAATCAAACTCCGCCTTGGTGACGAAGTCCGGCAGACGGATCAGAGAAATCCAGCAAAAGTCCTCTTTTCGGTTGTAGTTCACACCACGGACGCCTTCCTGCCACCACAGGCCCTCCAGCGGCGGCACCACATAGTCGAAATAGCCATCCATCTTATGGCTGCCCATCTTGCTCATTTTGATGGTGTAGGCCACCGCATACAAAAGGCCGATAGCCTGTTTGTAGGCACCGTTTTCCTCGTTGGGATCGCCATGTCCGCGCACCGCCAGGAAGTTCATGGCAGGCACCGTGACGATACCCGGCGCTTTGGGCGGCAGATAGAATTCCTTGTATTCTTTCTTGTAGTCGAATGCCATACTCATTTCCTCCGTTTTGGGGATGCCGCCTTGCGCAGCGCTTCACAGGTGATTCGGGTCAATTCCACCGCCATGGTGGGGTCGTCCACGTCCTCTATCACAAAGGAATCGCTTGCTCCTTCATGGGACGGAGCCTTTGGCAGGTCGGGAAAGGCTGCTTCTCCTTGTGGAGTGATTTTGATAAACAACTGGTCATCGCAGATGACGGCGAAGAAAGTCCCGTCACAGAACAGGCCGTATTCTCCGAACATTTTGCGGGCACGGACGCTTCCGGCACCGCGCAGCTGCTCCACCACATACTCCACGTAATCAGAATGAGATGCCATAGTTACCTCCGTTTCTCGTAGCGCTGGGCAAGCTGACTGACAAGAGACCCCAGCTGTTCCCGCAACTCGGTAGGCTCCAGCAGCTCAGCGCCATCCCCAAAGGTGAGAATCCAGCTGATTACACTGTCCGCGTCCGGGAAACCCCGACGGAAAAGCAAGGAGCCGTCCGGCTGTACGGCAAAGCTGTCTGCACCGTATTCTTCCACCAGCCGCCAACGGCAGGCCGGGGCAAATCGGACGCACACCTGATATTGGGCGGGGTAAATCCGCTCCGGGTTCAGATCCGGCAAAGGGGCTGGGCGTGGTATAAAGGGATCTCCGGCAGAAAGGTTTGTCATGCGGTTGAGCTTGAACAAGCGGAAGTCCTGCCGGGTTTGACACCAGCCCCACAGATACCATGTAGACCAATGAAAAACCAGATAATAGGGCTCTACGCTGCGCACCGATGTGCCCTTGGGCGCGTCGTAAGTGAAATGTACAAGGTGGTGCTGCTGCATAGCGCCGGGTGCCGCTGACGCTGTCCAGACTGCGCAGCCCCGCCAGAATGGCCTGCATCTCCGGGGCGGTGAGCACCGTGCGGTCCACCCGGTATCCCTCCATAATGGAGATCCCGCCGCCAGCACCCTGTGTGGTGGTGATGGGGATGCCTGCCCGACAGAGGGCTTCAATATCCCGCTGGATGGTTCGGCGGGACACTTCGAACTGCTCCGCCAGTTCCGGCGCGGTGACCTGTTCCCGCTGAAGAAGGATAGACAAAATGCCGATCAGCCGATCCATTTTCATGGCTATCACCGCCCTTTGTTCTTTTGCCTGTATTATACCATAGGAACCGGACAACTGTCTGTCATGTTTGGCTTTGCGGGAATGTTTTTTCTGCGGGAAAAGCCTACCCATCGTCTTGCAATCCTGCTCCAAATACGCTATGATGGTGCTGTCATCGGAGGACAGTACACCGTAGTGTAGGGGATCGTAAGCAAAGGCTTGCAGGCCGCCTGTCGGATAAGATGTCGAGTGAGCTCGGTTATTGCAGTTGCTGTAGTGATCGGGCGTTTTTCTTTAGGAGGGCAATAATGCAACACACATCCGTCAGTTTGATCCCCTTGGAGGCCGCCGACCGGGAACAGTTCATCCTGGACAACCAGCGGGCCTTCTGGTATGGTGCCATGCAGGAGTTTGGAATGCGGGACAATCATCTGGACAGCCAGGGCGAGATCATCTCCCGCAAGACCATCGAAGCCTGTCTGGATGCGCCGGACAGCGAAGCCTACCGCATTATCTGCGACGGGCAGAAAGTAGGAGGCGTGATCCTGAAAATCGATCAGGCCACCAACCACAATGAGCTGGATATCCTGTTCACTACCCCGGAAGTCCACAGCCGGGGCATCGGATACGGCGCATGGCAGGCAGTGGAGGCACTGCATCCCGAAACCAAGGTGTGGGAAACTTTTACTCCGTATTTTGAAAAGAGGAATATCCACTTTTACCTCAACAAATGCGGCTTCAAGATCGTGGAGTTTTTCACCACACAGCACCCGCTCGATCTGCCGCCCCAGAACGACGAGGAGCAGGACGGCCCCGACGAAATGTTCCGCTTTATCAAAGTCATGGAATGAGAGGTGTACTATGAACCAAACATCCCAAAATTCCGAGATCCAGGTCCGGCTTCCCGGAAGCGGTGAACTCTGTACCTTCCCACTGGATAGCAGCACCCGCTTCAGTGATGTTTTCCGTGCCCTGATCGGCAAGGGCTGCTTTGCCTGTCCGCAGGGGGAGCATCCTGTTTGGGTGCTGCTGTGCGGCGACCAGGATCTGGTCACTTGGGCCTCTGAGGAGAACGCCTTCTATGACCGGTTTCCCTTTGGGGAGCCTCCCATTGCCAGCGTTCCCGGCTGGATCACCAAGGAGGTCCATTTCACTTCCTATCCCGACCCGCTGGCACGGGCCAAGGCAATTTATCTGTACTTTGAAGGGGCCAAGTCCTTTATGGGGCATGAGGGATTTCTGCGGGAGTACAAAAGCTATCAAGTCTCTCCAGAGCAGGAGGCACTCTGGCAGGCTGAGTGCAGCGGTGCCCGACAAGGCTGAAAACAGATGGAAATATACCGGCGCCACCGGTCAAAGGATTGTCCTTTGGCCGGTGGCGCTGTTTTTGTTTATGCCGAACCGGTTCCACGGCCCCAAAATCGGGAAAAACACGGAAAAAACGGCGAAAATTTTTCAAAATGCCAAAAAGCCAATAAAGTGCGATGTATCGAAAGATAAACGTGTCATTTTTACAAAAATAACGTGCAAACCCATCTTCACACGAAAACGATCCCAAATGTATAGCTTTTGGCGTCAGGACGTGATATTCTGTTGCCACGGAACCTTGAAAACTGAATACCCGGCCGCTGAAGGAGATACGATCTTGCCATGACCCGCAGGGCGAGCGAGACGACGTTGGGGAGACACCCGGACAGGAACGGATTCAGCGGACCGGCCTTTTATTTGAACTTCATGAAGGAGGCACTTTTGTGAATGAACAAGAGATCCTCTGTTTTGCGGATATCCAGGCAGAGGAAGTGAAATGGCTTTGGTATCCTTACATCCCATACGGGAAGATCACCATATTACAGGGCGACCCCGGATGCGGCAAGACCATGGCAGTGCTGTCATTGGCGGCGCTGCTCTCCAAAGGGGAAGGCCTTCCTTTTGAGGAAGCCGCCCGGGAGCCCATCAACATTCTGTATCAGACTTCGGAGGACGGCATTGCCGACACCATCAAGCCGAGGCTGGAAAGTGCAGGAGCCAACTGCACCCGCATCAAGATCATCAATGAAGAGAAGCGAGCGCTGACCTTCGATGATCCACGGCTGGAGCAAAGTATCCTGCAGGAGAACGCCCGGCTGTTGATCCTCGACCCGCTCTCGGCCTACATCGGCCCTACGGTGAGCATGAATCAGGCCAACGAGGTGCGGGGCGCTTTCCGCAGTCTGTATGCCATGGCCCAGCGCACCAAATGCGCCGTACTCATTGTGGCGCACATGAATAAGATGAGCGGTATCAGTGCCCTGTACCGCACCAGCGGTTCTATCGATATTGCCGGAGCCGTGCGGTCCATTCTGACCGTAACACGGTACCAGCGTTCGCCTACACAGCGGGTGCTGGTGCCGGTAAAAAGCAATCTGGCTGCTGCCGGTCCGGCGCTTCTGTTTGAGCTGAGCGACCATGTGGAATGGCTGCGGCAGCTGGACGAGGACGCAGAATCCCTTTTGAACGGCTGCGATGGTCTGACGGAAGCCCCCACCAAACAACAGCAGGTGGAAGAAGAACTGCCCCGGCTGCTGGAAAAAGGCCCGGTATCCAATCAGGAGATCATCCAGCATTTCAAGAACAAAGGCATCCAGGACCGGACGGTGAATCTGGTCAAAGGCAGGCTGAACATCCGCAGCGTCCGCAAGGGCGACAAGTGGTACTGGCAGCTGAATGCATGAACCAAGGCAACCATGCAAAAGGGCGCGCCGCTGCTGCCTCTTGCGTTGTTGCATACTTACCCACAGTAACGAACCAAAAGGAGAACCCATGAAAAACAAGACCAAACAGCGGACCAAAGAAGTGAAGGTCCGCCTGACCGAGGGAGAGCTGGCACGGCTCAACGACAACGTGGCCCTCACCGGGCTGTCCCGGGAGCAGTATCTTCGTCTGCTCATCATCCACAAGACGCCCACGGCACTGCCGCCCGCCGATTACCGGCTGTTGCTGCGGCAGATGCAGTGGATGGAAACCCAGCTGAAAGAGCTGGCAGGCAACCAGTCCACCGACGAAAGCCGGGAGCAGCTGGACTACACCCTCCA
>PPYE01321114.1_pt1 | contig 12238 bp, 10 predicted proteins | sample 1559881 | NCBI WGS metagenome assembly PPYE01 (sample SAMN08240022, study PRJNA423297) | Human gut metagenome, whole genome shotgun sequencing project.
CCCGGTACGTTCGTCCTGGTCGTCTCGTCCGCGATGATATATCCCTGTTCATTTCTCTCCACCTGTCCTTCAAAAACTGCGGTGTCAGGCACTCGGCCAATCGCTACGAAGACGCCGTCGCAGGCGATCTCCCTCTCTTCCCCCGTCTTCACATCGGCCAGACGAACTCCCGTCACCTTCTTCTCGTGGAGAATCTCTTCAATACGGCTGTTCCACAAAAACTCGACCGGGCTGTCCTTCAGCGCATTCTGGTATACCATGGAGGCGCGCAGTGCGTCTCTCCGGTGAACGAGATATACTTTCTTACAGATCTTTGCCAGAAATAACGCATCCTCCGCCGCACTGTTGCCGCCGCCGGATACCACGACAGTCTTGTCCTTATACCGCATTCCATCGCATACCGCGCAGTATGCCACTCCGCGGCCGCGCAGCTTCTTCTCTTCCGGCAGTCCCAGTTCTCTCGGTGAAGCGCCGGTGGCGATCACCACTGTCTTTGTGAGAAGCTCACCGCCTGTGGTCGTGATCTTCTTCGGCTCGGCCTTAAGATCCACACGGATCACCTCGTCAAACGCAGTCTCCGCTCCGAAACGGTCGGCGCCCTTTTTCATCTTTTCTCCCAGCTCGAAGCCGTCGATTCCGTCTTCAAATCCAGGATAATTATCTACCTGGCCGGTAGTCGCCATCTGACCGCCCGGCGACAGCTTTTCCAGCACCAGAACCGACATGCCGCTTCTTGCGCAGTAAAGCGCCGCACTGTAGCCGCCGGGACCTCCGCCAATGATGACAACGTCATATATTTTATCGTTCATATCGTATTCTCCTCTTGTGAACAGTTATCGTTTCGTTTTAAACCGCGCCGTTCTCTTTCAGCCAGTCCTCAATCTCTGTCATGGAACCCGGATTGATAAGAGGCTCGCTCGCCTTGCCGCCCTGATATACGATCAGTGTCGGGATCGTCTCGATCTCGTGCTTCTCCTCCAGTTCCGGACTCTCATCGATATCAACCTTGCCCACCAGAAGCTTTCCTTCATACTGTGCCGCCAGACGGTCCACCACCGGCCCCAGTCTGCGGCAGTAACCGCACCACGGCGCCCAGAAATCCAGAACCACCGGTTTTTCCGCCTGAAGTACCTCTTTGTCAAAATTATCTTTATTAATTGTCATGATATCCATCGTTGCTGCTCCTTTCCCTCTGCTGTAACTACTGTTATTTTCTCAGATACAGTTCATACTGTAATTATATTAGTTACAGTATGAACTGTCAAGGGGTTTTTCATAATTATTATCAATTTTCTATTTATATTTTCCATCGTGACAGCCGCGTTCTCTTGCCACCCCCCTCTCCGCTTGCTATAATTATGGTATCCAATTTCTGAATAACATCATCGAATCAACACACACTGATAAATTGAAAGGAGCCTTCATCCATCATCGGCAAAGCTGTCTCACGGATGGAACAGGGCAGAAAGGCGGTATCCATGTCAGTCATTAAAATAACCGGTGCGTATGAGGGCAGCCTCAAACACATTTCCCTGGAAATACCGAAAAACAAGCTTGTCGTATTCACCGGTGTCTCCGGCTCCGGCAAGTCCACACTGCTCATCGACGTCCTGTTTCAGGAATGTCAGAGACAGTACCTGGAAGCCATGTCATTACAGGGCATTCAGAAGCCGAAGGTGGAACGCATACAGGGCGTGTCGCCTGCGATTGTAATTTCCCAGACAGACAGTAATAAAAATCCGCGCTCCACCGCCGGAACTGTGACGGATGTCTACACCGATCTGCGCATGATCTACGAAAAGCTGGGAATCCGGACGTGTCCCTTCTGCGGGGAGACCATCTCAGCCGCCGACTGTAAGGAGACGACAGAAAAGATCGGACAGGATTTCCACGTCTATATGGACTGCTGCCAATGCGGCAGGCGGATGGACAAAATTACCCGCACCTTCTTCTCCTTCAATACGAAAGAGGGGGCCTGTCCCACCTGCGAGGGGCTGGGGCGGATTCACGCCATCAAAAAGGCGGCCGCCGTCGACGAATCGCTGTCTCTGGAGCAGGGCGCGGTACGCTGCTGGGAAAAGCAGTATGGAGTCTACCAGACCTCCATCCTCTACCGCGCGTTTCAATATTATGGACTTCCCGATGGCTCCAAAATTCCGGTCAATCAGATGCATGAGCTCCAAAAGGCGCTTTTATATGAAGGAGTAGAAAGCCCCCTGATCAAACAGGCCTATCCTGATCTCAAACCGCCCAGGACGACAGCGGCCGGAAAGTTTGAAGGAGTCTTCCCTATTCTTCTCCGGCGTCTGTCCGAAAAGAATGGAGATGCCGGAATTCTGGACCCATACTTCGACGTAATCGAATGCCCGGACTGCGGAGGAGAGCGGCTGTGCGAACTGAGCCGCAATGTAACGGTTCACAACCTGCGTCTGCCTCAGCTGTCCGCCTTTTCCTTTGAGCGGCTGTATCGTTGGATCGGCGAACTCCGGGCGTCTCTGACAGAACGCTGTCTGGAACTGGTAAACGCTTATCTGCTGGATATTGAGACTAAATTAAACCGTTTTATCCGAGTGGGGCTGGGCTATCTCACGCTGGACCGCCAGGTCATCACCTTGTCAGGCGGAGAGCTGCAGCGGCTGCGTCTCGCCGCCACGCTGGATTCCGATTTGTCCGGAATCATCTATATTCTGGATGAACCGACCGCCGGACTTCATCCGAAGGATACTGCCGGAATGATGGCTGTTCTGAAGAATCTTAGGGATTTGGGCAACACCGTCCTCATCATCGAGCACGACGTCGATGTCATGGCGTCTGCGGACTACATCATCGACATGGGCCCCGGAGCCGGAATACACGGCGGGGAGGTTATTGCCGCCGGGACTCTGAAAGAAATCATGGAGCAGCCCCATTCAGTGACAGGTTCTTACCTCGCCGCTCCCCACCCCGGCCGGACTACGTTTCGAAGCCCCAAAGGCACGATATCGGTTTCCAATGCTGAAAAATACAATCTTCAGCATATTTCCGTCGACATTCCGACCGAGTGCCTCGTTTCCGTCACAGGTCCCTCTGGTTCTGGAAAATCCACACTGATCTTTGAAGTACTGGCAAAGGGAAATCAAAGTACAGAACAAAACCGCGTATCAGGGCTGGAGCGTTTCGACCGGATTGTGGAGATTGGACAATCCTCTGTCACCAGAATGAAGCGCTCCAATGTGGCGACCTTTTCCGGTGTCTACTCGGGGATCCGTTCCGTTTTCGCCCGGACTGACGGCGCAGCATCCGCAGGACTGACGGCCAGGCATTTCTCCTTCAATACGTCAGGCGGCAGATGTGAAAACTGCGAAGGCCTGGGTTATGTCGATAATTCCATGCTGTTTTTCGCCAACACCACCGTCGTCTGCCCGGTCTGCGGCGGTAACCGGTTCCGTCCGGAAGTCCTGGCCGTAACGTATAAAGGCCTGTCCGTCAAAGACGTGCTGGATCTCTCCGTAACAGAGGCACTCTCCGTATTTTGTGACTGCCCGAAGATTACCGGAATCCTGGAACTTCTTCAGGAGGTGGGTCTGGGCTACCTCCAGCTGGGCCAGTCTCTCACCACGCTGTCGGGCGGCGAGGGACAGCGGCTGAAGCTCGCAAGAGAGCTGACCGAGTGCCGTTTAAACGGGCGGAACCTCTATCTGCTGGATGAGCCCACAACCGGCCTTCATCCAAGGGATATCGAACATTTCCTCATACTCCTGGACTGCCTTGCTGATGCCGGAAACACCGTGGTCGTCGTGGAACACAACCAGCAGCTGATTGAAAACAGCGACTGGGTCATTGATCTCGGCCCCGATGGCGGAGATTCCGGCGGACGTGTCATGTTTGAGGGAACACCGGAGGAGATGAGGCTGCGCGGAAAAAGTATTACAGCGAAGTATCTGCACCGGGATCTCCCCCTGCATAACGGTCATTGGTAATGAATCTCTTTACCGATGTTGAAATGCGTGCTCCTGTTCGTTATAATGGTTCATGAACTTTAACGAAAGGAGAACGAGCCGCCATGCCCCTAGTAGCAAAAGAATGTGATGAGAACCTGTTAGAAATCGTTCACGGCTTTCAGAAATGCAGAAATGCATTTACCGCCATTGGCGATGAAACAAGACAGCTGATCCTGCTGGTGCTGTTGGAAAGCGATCTGTCCGGAATCCGGGTCGGTGAAATTGCAGAGAAAGCACATCTTACAAGACCCTCCGTTTCCCACCATCTGCAAATATTAAAGGAATCCGGGATTGTTGCAATGCGGAAAGAGGGCACGAAGAACTACTACTATTTAAGTGTAGACGGAACGCAGTGGAAAGAGATTGCTGATTTGATCAACCTCATTTATGCGAGCATACGTCATATCAGTTTGCAGCCATAAAAAACAAGTCGAAAGGTGATTACTATGATCTTATATTTTTCAGGGACAGGAAACAGCGAATACGCTGCAAAGAGAATTGGCAGAGAGCTCCGGGACGAGGTCCTCAATTTGTTTGAAAGAATCCGGAACCACGATTATTCAGAAATACACTCAGACAGCCCGTGGGTCGTCGTCGTCCCTACTTATGCTTGGCGGATTCCGCGCATCGTACAGGAGTGGCTGGAAAACGCGGCGCTGACCGGGAACAGGGACATTTATTTTGTGATGACCTGCGGCGGCAGTATCGGGAATGCAGGCAGATACTTAGAAAAGCTTTGTGCTGCGCGGAAGTTTCACTATCTGGGATGCGCCCAGATCAAGATGCCGGAAAACTACATTGCGATGTTTTCCACACCGACACAGGAGGAGGCAATGGACCTCATCCAGCAGTCTGAAGCTGTGATTGACAAAGCCGCCCTTACGATGAAGAGAGGCGAGCCCATTCCACAGCCTGCCTTAACCGCTCAGGATAAGATAAGCAGCGGGATTATAAATGATATTTTTTATCCGGCGTTTGTTCATGCAAAGAAGTTTTCCGCTGCTGATACATGCATATCCTGCGGAAAATGCGTCAAAGTCTGTCCGCTGAACAACATCCGGCTTGAAGCGGGAAAACCGGTATGGGGAAAGAACTGTACGCACTGTATGGCCTGTATCTGCCGCTGTCCGGCCGAGGCCATAGAATATGGGAAACACAGTAAAGGAATGCCGCGGTACGTTTGTCCAAAGACGATGTAGGCGGCACTCCTCTTACTCTTACTCTTACTCTATTGTCTCATCATTTTCACCAAAGGTCTCCACGCGAAACACTACGGGGCGTATTCCATCCGTGCAGCAGACGATGGTCTGTCCGTCTTTCCGGTTCCACGGCTTATACGTCCCGCCTGCTGCTACGCTTGTGACACTGTGGTAAATGTCAATCCACGCCCAGGGACAGAATCCCTCGGGCATCTGCGCGCCTCCCTCAAAGACAAAGCTGTCTCCCACGTTCAGCAGGGCACAGGGCCCTGCTTCCCTGCCTTCCGTTAAGTATTCATCGGCAAAATCCGGATAAAATTCTTTTCGAAGAACCGTTATTTTTACTCTTTTCATCTTACACCTCTGTCTGCTGTAATCGTAAATTCTCCGGGTACATCAGGATTGTCCCAGGCCGGATGTTCATCAAATCTTTTCAGGATAAACTTGTTGTTTATGACGGCGTTAATAATCTCGCTGATGGTATATTTCCTGTAGCTGCACCGCGGCATCTGCTGTCTGACACTGTCTTCGTAAAAACGTGCGTGAGCCATCTCTCCCTCAAAAACAGCAGTTGAGAAGTAGCTCATGGATGGCTGTTCCAGATTCAGGATATCCGCAATCTTGGTAAATGGGTGGAAATCGCTGCATATCATCGTTCCGCCCGGCTTCAGCAGCGCGTACATAACCTGCATAAATGCGTCGATATCATGGAAATAATGCAGCACGCCGCCCTCCATAAAAACCACATCAAAGCAGCCTCCGTATTTTTCCATATCGATCTCCAGCACATCGCATACCTCATACTCCAGATGCACTTCTGCGGCTTCTGCCAGCTCCATCGCATACCGCCTGTTATCCTGTGAGATATCGAATACGGTCACTTCCGCTCCCAGCACAGCCAGAGGAACCGCCTTCTTTCCGCAGGAACCGCAGATATTGGCAATCTTTCTGCCTTCATACGTATCAAAATACGCAGAATACTTTTTCAGCATGGCGGCCGGATTCTCTATGATTTTCTCTGCCTTCTTAGAAGGAGGCCCCTCTTCCTTAAGCCAAAACTCGTAAGCGTTATATTCCCACGCGCGTTTGTTTCCGGAGCTGTAATCCATCATAAATCCGCCCTCCCTATTCTGATTTTCCTTCATCTGCGGTTCCATTTCTTCTATAATAATCTATATCATATCAGATAACCGTCCATTTTACTACATCCCGATCATATCAAACGCTTCAAACGATATCACCAGATCGTAATCCTCTTTTGGATTCCTGTATTTTATCTGCACGGACTTTTTCGTCTGGCTGTAATACCAGCCGGATTCCGCCTCCTCATATTTTCTCCGATGGAGGTAATGCGGAAGCTGCGTGCCGGCCAACGTGATCCAGAACGGCGCCTTCTCACGGTGTATAAAATCTATGGACATGGTTTCCACCGCGGTCTGGTAAAGCCCTTCCTGCCGGAAGGAAAGCGTCGTCTGCACGCCTCCCGTCAGCGCAATCCGGGTCTTTAAATACTGGCCGCGCTCATAATCCCTGGAAATCCCATCGTCCTCATACAGGGTAAATTCACAGTCTCTGTCTGCCGAGCAGAGAATCGTAATACCTGTGGCCGTCTCGGCAGCCAGATTCTTCATCTGATTTTCTGCCATCGGGATGACTGCGCCGCCCCGTATAAACAGCGGGATGCTCTCTATCGTGACCGGAATCTCAATCGTCTGGCCGCCCTCGTACACCTCCCTCGTATAGTAATCGTAGAACCGCTCCCCTTCCGGCAGATAGACGCTTCGCACACCGGCACCTTTTTCCACCACATTGGCTACCAGAAGAGCATCTCCCACCATAAAATCCACGCCTTCGTCGTAACACGCCGCGTCCTGCTGGAAAGCGCTGCACATCGGCTCCATAATCGGAAGCCCGGTCTCATGAGCCCGCTCCATCAGAGAATAAAGATAGGGAATCATGCGGTACCGCAGCTTGACCGCTTCCCGGATCAGCCCGGTGTACTGGCCGTACATCCATGGCTCCGTCACGGTATTGTCCGTATTTACCGAATGCACGGAGAACCTGGGCTGGAAGATGCCGTTCTGCACCCAGCGGACCATCAGCTCCGCCTCCGGCGCCGGACCATAGAAACCGCAGATATCACAGCCCTGATTGGCCACACCGGACAGACTCATGCCAAGGATGGTGGCGATATTGTATTTTAGGGAATCCCAGCACGTCAGGTTGTCTCCCGCCCACGTCTGCGCGTACCGCTGGATTCCCGCATGGCCGGAGCGGCACACGATAAATGGCCTGACATTCTCAAAGGTTTCCTCCACCGCCTCTGCGGTCACATGGCACATCAGGTTGGACATGGCTGCCTTAATATAACCGATCGTCGTCCCTTTACCCTCAAAGTCACAGCGGCAGTCCTTGTCCACCAGGCTGTCATACTCGCAGTTGTCATTCCAGACGGAGCTGGTCCCCTTCTCGAGAACTGCTTTCTTTAAAAGCGCCTTCCACTCCGCCCTGGCCTGCGGCTTTGTGAAATCCACAAACACTCCTTTTCCGCCCACCACGTTCCGACACCGGCTTCGTCCGTCACACTGTCCTTCACGAACATATCTTTTTCCTTCATTTTCTCCAAATCCGGATGGGAAAGGAGAATTCCCGGCTTTACATTGGGGGAAACGGTGATTCCCCGCTTCTTCATCTCTGCAAAGAAGCGTTCCGGATCCTTGAATCGCGCTTTATTCCAGGTAAATACACATCGCTTTAAGCCCTCCGCCGTCTCCTGCGAGGTATAACCGGAGGACAGCTGGAAGCCGTCTACAGGAATATCTTCTTCCCGGGTGGTGTCGATAAACTCCAGATGTCTCCTTCGGATTGTAGCCCATGGCATCCTTGGGGCTCATGCACAGATACTTCTGCGCCTTATTCCAATCCCCGCTTTTCTCGCCAAATCCGTAGAAGCAATCGTCCGGTGAGATCTCGCTGGTGTGGATTCTTCTGTGGTTGGAGTCCTCCTGATAGCCTAAATCCACGATATCACCATGGAGAAGCGCTCCTTCCTTATCATAGATGCAGAGTCGAAACGGTTCCTTTTCCACTACTACCCGGAGATTTCTGCCCTGGATAACCGCCTCTTTATCTCCATCCGTTAGCACCGCCTCCGCCGGACTCACCCGTTTCCGGCAGTGTTTCATCAGGCCGTCCATCCGGTCAGCCCACGCCGTCATGACAAGACTGTAGGACTCCTCTGCAAAATCCCCGTCAAATCCGGCCCGGATCCTCACGATCGAATCCGTCAAAAACAGAATGCGCAGTTCCACACAGTTTGTCCGGATCGAGAACCCGTGCTCCCGTTTGCTCACCTCATACGCCCTCGTACATACCTTCATTCACTCACTCTCCTCTTCTCCTGTGCGCCTCTTCCGCCAAAAACGGGCCATGCCTTCCGCTATTCGCTGCGCCACAGGTCGTCTGAGTCAATCATACGGAAATGGAAAAGAAAAAGCTAGACGAATCCTGCATGATTTCTATCAAAACTTTGCGTATTTTTCTCAATAAAGGATTTTACAGTATATTTATAAATATATAAAATGCTTCCTGCCGGGTGTAATCCGACAGGAAGCAAACGTACTTTCCCGATTTATCTTATTCCTATTTTCTCTTATTTCCTATTTTATCTTACTTCCTATTTTATCATACAGCATTTCAAAATCTTCTACCGCCATAGGCTTCGCATAGAAAAATCCCTGGGCCATCTTACAGCCGATTCCCTTTAGGAACCGGGCCTGGGCCTCATTTTCCACACCCTCGCACAGCACCTCCACATTTAAATCCCTGGACAGATTTACGATGCTGCTGATGATGCTTTTATTGGCGTATGTAATCTCACTTCTCCCCAGAAAGCTGCGGTCCAGCTTGATGATATCGAAGGAGATATCCTTTAACACATTGAGACTGGAAAATCCTGATCCGAAATCATCCAGCAGGATCGGGTATCCGTACTCGCGGAACCGGTTGACCGCATCGCTGATCTCCATTAGATTCTCCACAAAGATACTCTCCGTGATCTCGAGCCCCAGATCCTTGGGATCGACGCCATATCCCGTGACCAGCCGGTGAAAATCATCGACGAAGCCCGCGTTCTTAAACTCTTCCCTAGAGATGTTCACGGATACGGAAAAACTGGAAAGTCCCCGCCGCTTCCTCTCCGCCATATAGCGGCACACCTTGTCGTAGATCAGAAAATCCAGCCTGGTGATATCGCCCACCGTCTCCATGAGCGGGATAAATTCCACTGGCATAATCTCTTCCCCCGTGCTCCGCATTCTAGCCAGCGCCTCCGCTCCCGTAATCTCCCCCGTCCTGATATCAAAGAGCGGCTGCAGGACAAAATAAAATCCATCATCTGAAAAGGCCTGCATGATTTGCTCCGACAGCCTCCGGCGCCTCACATGATTTTTCTCCATCTCCTCCGTAAATATAGCACATCGCGATACAAACGTCGGTTTTAAAGACTTTCTCACCTGCTCCGCCCTGCTGATATAGGGATGGATGCTCTTCGCTCTGTTAGGGATCTCGCAGATTCCGCAGACGAAGCCCGGAAAGCACTTGGGATGCGCCTCCCACTCCCGTGCAAGAAACGCCTCGGTTTCCCGGTGAAACTTTTCCGCCATATCCTCGGCGCTGACGCCCTCGGGTATGGTAAACAGCGCCACAAAATTGTCAGCATACACGCGGCTCCCGCAGAGATAAAAATCACTCTTTCTAAGATGATCCGCAAATGCCAGGAGCATCCGGTTGCCTTCCTGCTCCCCGTAAATGCTGTTGAGCGCCTTAAATCCCAGAATATCGGCGTACAGCACGCCAAAATGGCGGTGCTCCCTGTCCTTTTCTATGATTTCCATCGATTTTTTCAAAAATGTATCGTAATCCGGCAGCTTCGTGACCTTGTCGTACTGCTTCATCTCCTGAATCATGTAGCTCAGGTTGCTGTCTTCCTGTATTTTTAAGATAAACTCGGCGTCAGCCTTCTCCTCCTGGTACTCCCAGAATTCCTTTACGTGCTCCATAAAGTTTCTCTCGTATTCCTCAGAGTAGAAATGTCCCTGCCATCCTCCTGTATTTTCCGCATAAAGCTGTGCCCTGAGCGCTTTCTTGTACATCTCATCGAGGCCGCTTCCCTCATCTGCCTCCCGAAACGCGCCTATGGTCATGGAGTTGAAGATCCTCTCTCTCCGCGCAGCGGTCAGAAGGCGGTCGAACAGGGCTTCCAGGGTTCTCTGCTCACAGGAAGCCAGAAAGACAACTCTTCCTTCGCCAATACTGCCTGCAGCCCCGTCCGCCAGACACGGTTCCCGCTCCAGTAAATTTAAGATCCATCCCCTGGCGTTCTGGCTCCGGCGTTTGATTGCGACTGAGTATTTTACAACACAAAGGCTGTAATGTGCAGCTCCTGCGCTTTTCTTCAGTAACTCTTCCAGCGTATACTTTAGTTCCGCGTTTTCCAATACCCTCACAGCTGCATCTCCTCCACCTCTGTCTGACTCGCGGACCACCCAAAATACTGCCCGTCTCAGACATTTTCATAGTTTAAGTTTACCGCGATTCAAAGCGGTTGTCAAACTTTACAACGGAACGATTTCCCCGGATTCTGCGCAGAAATACAGGAGGCAGCCCGCCTGGACCGCCTCCTGTATCAACACTTTCTATTCATTATTTCACTACGTGGGCTGGCTGATAATCTTCCACAGACTGGATCACTTCCCGCTTGATCGTTCCCGACAGGAAGAACGACATCTTCGCACACGCCGGGCCGATCAGCTCATAGAGCACGGAGGATGACAGGATGATGGTCAGGAGCAGACTTCCGATCTCTGCCGGAAGCATTCTCTGTCCAAGGAACGCAAGACCGATGGCAACACCGGCCTGTGGAATCAGCGCCAGGCCGATATAGCGTTTCATGGTTACAGGCATTCCTGTCATGGAGCATCCAATGTAAGCACCCGCGTATTTTCCAACGATACGGATAAAGAAATAGCTGACTCCTATGATTCCTGCCGTCCGGAGCGCCGTCACATTTAAGTTCATACCGGAAATGATAAAGAACATGGACATGACCGGCGGCGTAAAATGGTTCACCTGCTTAAACAGCTTCTTATCATTGGTCACGTTCATATATGTCGCACCAAATACCATGCAGGACAGAAGGGGAGAAAGTTGGAAGAATGCACAGATGCCCGAGATCCCCAGCAGCATCGCCACCGCCAGAATCAGGCGGTTATCCTTGCTTCTGGCCGGTGTCAGCAGCTTCGACAGCACAACTCCGCATAAAAATCCGAGAACCAGTGCCATGAGATTCCAGAAGATGGGAACCATCACATCCGTAAATGAGATATGGCCGCTGGTTCTCGCATTGACCACCGCCACAACGGCACTGAAGGTCAGAAGGCATACCACATCGTCCAGAGCCACCACCTGCAGAAGGACATTGACAAAATCGCCTCTCGCATGGTACTGATGGATGGTCATCATCGTACTGGCCGGAGCGGTAGCCGTGGCAATGGCCCCCAGAATCAGCGCGAAGTTCCATGACATTCCGAATATCATTCTCATGCTGATCGTCACGAGAATACCGGCCGCCAGCGCCTCGAAGATCGTGATGATAATCACCCTGATCCCTGCTTCCTTAATAACTTCCTTCTTAAAAAATTTCCCAACGCCGAAGGCGATAAACGCCAGCGCGATATCACTCATAAATCCCATATGTCCCAGAATATCCGACGGCACCATCTTTAAGCAGCACGGACCGATCAAAACTCCCGCTATAATATAGCCGCTGACGTTCGGCAGCTTCAGCCGTTTCGTAATCCTGGTGACAATAAACCCCGCGAACAGTATGATAGACAGCGAACAGAGCACTGCTGTAGATTCATCCATTTGACTGTATAAAAGTTCCATAAAAACATCCCCTTTTTCCCCATTATTGTTGATACTATATGATTTTTCTCCTTTCTATGGTACAATTATAGCAGTCATATGTATAATAGCAAATTATGGTATCTATTGTAT
>PPYE01585822.1_pt1 | contig 12237 bp, 9 predicted proteins | sample 1559881 | NCBI WGS metagenome assembly PPYE01 (sample SAMN08240022, study PRJNA423297) | Human gut metagenome, whole genome shotgun sequencing project.
AGACTCGAAAATGTGAAAAATTTCTTAAATTTTGCCGGTCCCCGAAGTATTTACATGAAATGCCCCGGAAACCGGCAATGTCAGCGGCTGATATGGATTACTTTGAGAGCAGCATGCGGTCATTGGCAAACTGCCCTCCGCTGGCCTCCGCAAACTTGGCCAGAAGGTCATCTACGGTCAGGTTCTGTTTTTCACTGCCGGACACGTCATAGATAATACGGCCGTCATTCATCATGATAAGCCGGTTTCCTATCTGGATGGCGTCCTTCATGTTATGGGTCACCATGAGGGCTGTGAGATTCTGTTCCGTCACCATCTCATTTGTCAGGTCCAGCACCTTTCTGGCCGTCTGGGGATCCAGGGCCGCCGTGTGCTCGTCCAGCAGGAGAAGCTTCGGCTTCTGCAGCGTTGCCATGAGAAGGGTAAGCGCCTGTCTCTGTCCGCCTGAGAGCAGTCCCACCTTACTGCTCATGCGGTTCTGGAGTCCCAGTCCCAGTCTGGTCAGCAGGTCGTGGTAATAGTCCTTCTCATTGGCCCTGATCCCCCAGCCCAGCCCTCTTCTCTGTCCCCTTCTGAAGGCCAGTGCCATGTTTTCCTGTATTTCCATGCCGGCTGCCGTTCCCTTCATGGGATCCTGGAACACCCGGCCAATGTATTTGGCCCGCTTGTATTCCGGCTGCCTGGATATATTCACTCCGTCAATCTCGATCTTTCCGGAATCAATGGGATACACCCCGGCTATCATGTTGAGCATGGTGGACTTGCCCGCGCCGTTTCCTCCGATAACCGTCACAAAATCCCCGTCGTTCAGGGTCAGGTCAATGCCGTTTAACGCCTTCTTCTCATTGATGGTGCCTTTGTTGAATGTCTTGCGCACATTGGTCAAAATCAGCATTATGCATTCCCTCCTTCCGAGTATTCCTTGTAGGTCCTCCACTTATTGGCAGCCACCGGAATGCAGAGAGCCAGGGTAACCACAATGGCGGATAAAAGCTTCATGTAGTTTGGATTCATGCCCATCTTGATGACAAAGGCCCGGATGACAAAGTAAATCACGGAACCAATGACCGCAGCCGACAGCTTAAGGGCAAAGTTGCAAAACCAGCCAAAGAGCACTTCCCCGATGACTATGGCTGCCAGGCCAATGACAATGGCTCCGGTGCCCATCTGGATATCCGCGTATTTCTGGCCCTGGCATACCAGGGCGCCTGACATGCCCACCAGACCATTGCTGAGCATCAGGGCCAGCAGCTTGGTCCACTTGGTGTTAACCCCCAGGGCGCGTATCATATCCTCATTATTTCCCGTTGCCCTCAGGGCGCTTCCTATCTCCGTTCCGAAGAACCAATACATCACAGCCACCATAAGTATGGCCGCCGCGATTCCTATGACCTGGGACGCCTGGGCCTGGTTAAAGCCGGTGGAGGAAGAAACCATGGTCACAATGGTCTTGGACTTGAGAAGGGGTATGTTGCTGCTTCCTCCCATAATCCACAGGTTGATGGACCACAGGGATATCTGGGTCAGAATTCCGGCCAGTATGGACGGTATCTCAAATACTGTGTGAAGGATGCCTGTCACAAAACCGGCCGCCATTCCCGCCAGGGTGGCTATGGCCAGAGCCGCCACCGGATTCATTCCCCTGTCCACAATCAGCGTGGCACAGACGCAGCCCCCCAGGGCAAAGCTTCCGTCCACAGTCAAATCAGCAATGTCCAGGAGCTTGAAGGTGATGTACACCCCCAGCACCATGATTCCCCAGAGCACGCCCTGTCCCACTGCATCTAACAGATTGGGGCCCATGCCCTGCATCAGATTCGCCAAATTCATATCTATACTTACCTCCGTTCCTGTCTCTGTCCCTTTGTATCATTTGATTATGTAAATAGCTTGCCCAAACCGCCGTTCCCGGAAGCCTTACGGCTTGAGCAAACCATCTACCCTCTTTGCCGGATGCCAATTTACCCAATGACTGAAAAGAGGGTGCTGCGGGCCAAAGCGGTTTTTACCGTCTCTGCCCCGCAGCACCGCCTGTATCATCTGAGCCGCCCGACTGTTTATCTTGCTCCGGACACATCAATCCCAAGAGTCTGGGCTGTCTCCTCGTTCACTGTCAGCTCGCACTTCTCAGCCGGCAGGTACTCAATCGGCATATCGGCCGGTGACGCTCCCTCGGTGAGGATTTTCACAGCCTGCTGGCCGGTCATGTATCCCAGCTGGTAATAATCAATTCCGTATGTAGCCAGTCCGCCGTTCTGTACCATGCCTGCCTCTCCGCAGATAACCGGCAGCTTGTTGTCTCCTGCCACCATTCCGACTGTGGCCATACCTGCCGCGATTACATTGTCCGTAGGAGCATACACCGCATCCACCGCGCCTACCATGGACTGTACCACGGTCTGGATCTCATTGGAGCTGGAAACCGTATATTCCTTGCTCTGCATGCCTGCCGCCGCAATGGCTTCCTTGGCCATGTCCGCCTGAATCTTGGAGTTGGACTCCGCGGAGCAGTACAGCACGCCAACGGTCCTGGCATCCGGAACCAGCTGCTTAAGCAGGTCAATCTGCTCCTTCACAGGAGTCAGATCAGAGGTTCCTGTTACATTTGCTCCCGGCTTTTCATTGGTGTTAACCAGACCGGATTCAGCCGGGTCTGTCACTGCGGTAATCAGGACAGGCGTATCCTCCACCGCGCCCACCATGGCCTGCGCAGCCGGAGTGGCGATGGCCAGAATCAAATCCTTCTTCTCGTTGGCGAACTTGGATGCCACTGTCTGACATGCAGACTGGTCGCCGGAAGCATTCTGCTGGTCAACCTCGTAAACGATTCCAGCGTCGTCTAAGGCAGCGATGAAACCGTCATTGGCAGCGTCCAGAGCGGTGTGCTGCACCAGCTGGAGTACGCCAATCTTATAGGTGGTTCCCTCTGCCTTCGCGGCAGTCTCACTCTCTGAGGTCTCTCCCTCAGTTGTCTCTTCCGCCTTTGCAGCCGTATCAGCCGCGGTCTCCTTCTGTGCCTCGGTGGCAGCTGCCGTGGTTTCAGCCGTATTGCCTCCGCAGGCAGTCATGGACAGAACCATGACGCCGGCTAAAACCAGGGACATGATTTTTGATATCTTTTTCATAAAACTATCTCCTCTTTCCACTTAAGAATTCGTCCCCTATCAGGACTTTTCCTATCATACTACAAAAAAATTGCGCCGTCAATTTTATTACTTTAAATTTCTGTGATTTTAAAGTAATAAAGTGAAAAATCGCTGTTTTTGCAGTTATTTCCGTTATTATTTATGCATGTCAAGAGGAATAGTGACCGTAAACTCCGTACCTTTGTCCAGTTCGGAGGTCACATGGATGGTTCCATGGTAAAAGTTCACGATGTGTTTCACAATGGACAGCCCCAGCCCCGTACCGCCCTGTTTGCGGCTGCGTCCCTTATCCACCCGGTAGAACCGCTCGAAAATGCGGTCCAGGCTCTCCTTCGGGATTCCCACGCCGTTGTCCTTTACTCTTACCAGCATGTCATCCCCCTGTTCCCCCACCGTAATCCACACCTGGCCTCCGGGCCGGTTGTACTTAATGGCATTGGTGGCCAGGTTGGTAAACAGCTCCTTCATCTGCTGCAGGTTTGCCCGGATGCATAACGGCTTCACATCCACATGGAGAAACACCTGGCAGGAGGCTGCCAGAGGCTTTAAGCTGTCCATGATTTCCTGGAGAAGCACGCTGATTCTCACATCAGAGAACATCACCTCGACATCCATGGACTCCAGGCGGGATATCATCAGAATGTCATTGATAAGCCCGGTCATTCCGGCGGCCTCCTTCTTGATTCTTCTCGCGAAATCCAGTTTCATGCCGTCATCCTGAATCATGCCGCTCTCCAGCAGCTCCGCGTAGCCCTGGATGGAGGTGATGGGGGTTTTAAGCTCATGGGAGGCGTTGCTGAAGAATTCCTGGCGTATCTGCTTTTCCTTTTCTATCTGGCTTAAGTATTCCTTTACATCCTTTGACATATTCATGATAGTCTCGGCGATGACGTTGATTTCAGGATACTGGCAGCTTTCAAACTGGAGCTCCGTGTAATCCCCTTTTACCTTCATCACGGCTTTTGAGATGTGGCGCAGAGGTCTGGTGACCGATGACACAAAACGTCTGGTAGTCACCACGGAGCAGGCCATAGCCATAAGGAAGCTTAAGATGGCTGCCGGAAACAGCATGGGAAGGTATTCCTGTATGCCGGAATAGGGTACTGCCAGACGGAGCACCATATCCGAATAATCCGATCGGCAGGCCACATAGAGCATGGTCTTGCCCAGTGTTTTGGAATAACGCCTGGCATACCCCTCCCCGTGCTCCACAGCCGCCCGTACCTCCTCACGTCCCAGATGGTTGTCCAGATACTCCGCGTCCGCGTCCGAATCCGTCACAACGGTACCGTCCGAATTTATGAGGGTCACCCTGCTGGAATCCCGGTCCGTAAACGCCTCCAGGCGCTCCATCTGCTCCATTAAGTCCCTGTCATAATCCAGGATGCTGTCCACGGCCCTGATGGTGTAGGTCATGTCATTTTTGGAATTTTTTAACATCATTTTGCTGCTGGCAATATAAAAGATGACGCTGTTGATACACAGCGCCGCCAAAAGTACCAGGATAAATCGTTCCAATAATGCCTTACGCATACCTTCCTCCTTGGTTTCCTGTCATGTTATCTCACCATACGGTAGCCCACGCCCCGAACCGTCTTAATACAGGCACCGCCCTCTTCTCCCAGCTTCTGGCGAAGGGTACGGATGTGCATATCGAGGGTTCTGGTCTCTCCATCGTACTCATATCCCCAGATACGGTTGAGCAGTTCATCCCTGGTCACCACCCTGGACTGGTTCTCCAGCAGATAAACCAGCAGTTCAAATTCCTTCAGTGTAAGCTCCACCAGCCGGCCGCCGCTTGAAACCTCCCTGGTCTTGCGGTTGACCTGGATATCCTGATAGGACAGCACATCCCGGTTCTCCTCCCGTTTGGTCCTGCGAAGCAGGCTGCGGATACGGGCCGACAGCTCCAGCACCCCAAAGGGCTTTACCATATAATCGTCTGCCCCGCAGTCCAGCCCAACCACCTTGTCAAGCTCCTTTTCCTTGGCAGTCAGGAGCATGATGGGCACATATTTTAACTGCTCCGTATTCCTTACCTCCTTGATGGCCTCTGTCCCGTCCATCCCCGGAAGCATCCAGTCAAAAATTACCAGGTCCGGCTTTTCCTCCCGCATCCTGGCCAGGCCTTCCTCTGCGGTCTCAAACCCTTCCGCCGCATACCCAAAGCCCTCCAGTGCAATTTTTAACAGATTCCTGATGTTTTCATCATCTTCTATAATATAAATCCGCTCCATTTTCCAACTACCGCCTTTCCCGGCATACGCCTATGTAAACAGCATACCAAACAGAAGTAAAATCCGCCTCATGGGAATGTAAAATCTGTGTAAAGTTTTTCCCCTTACAGGATGTCCTTATACACCCGCAGCACATTTTTACAGAATACAGCCTCTATCTCCGAGGCGGTAAAGCCTTCCCGTTCCATGGCGTCCGCCAGCATAGGCAGCTTTCCCGCATCCCCCATCTCCAGGTTTCCGCTGATTCCGTCGAAGTCAGAGCCCAGCCCGATACAGCCGATGCCGCCGATTTTCCGAATATGCTTCATGTGCTCCACCATGTCGGATATGCGGCTTAACTGCTCTTCCCCCGGTCCGAAATCCCGAAGGAAGGCCGTGCAGTAATTGATGCCCATAACGCCGCCCCTCTCTGCCAGGGCGCGTATCATATCATCTGTCAGGTTCCTTGGATGGGAGGCCATGGCCCTTGCGTTGGAATGGCTGGCCACAAAAGGTTTTCTGGTATACCGGAACACATCCCATATGCCTGCGTCATTCAGATGGGAAATATCGATTATCATTCCCAGGCGCTCCATTTCCTTCACAAAAGCAATCCCGGTATCCGTAAGCCCATGCTCCGTATCCGGCGCCATCCTGAAGGTACCGTCCGCCTCTTCAATCCTGGCATTGGGAAATGCCAGCTCGTTGGGAAAGTTCCAGGTCAGGGTCATCATGCGCACTCCCAGCCGGTACAAATCCCGCAGGAACGCTGTTTTTCCCTGGCAGGTCCCGCCCTCCTCCACCGTGAGAAGGGCCGACATCCTGCCCTGCTCCCAGTTTCTGCGGATATCGTCGTAGGTTCTGACGATTCCTATGATATCCTCATGGGCCTCCATCTCCTGATAAAAGGTGTCCAGAAGTTCCATACAGAATTCAAAGGGGCTTCCCTTGGCCTGTTCCAGATTGACATACAGGGCAAAATTCTGCAGTCCGTAATCCCCTGCCTGCATCTTCCTCAAATCCAGCATCAGCCGGTTCTCAAGGATGGACTGCCTGCCTCCCCTCTCATGGTCCTTAAAAATTTCCGCAATGGTATCACAGTGCATATCCACAACCTTCATATCCCTGTCCTCTTTCCTGTTCTCTGGTATTCCCAATTTATTCCCGGATAACCGAAATTATTCTGTCACTCAGTACTATGTTCCAGTCTATACTGATTGCCTGTTTCTGTCAATCGACAGGATTTGCCCCGGAGAGAATTTCTCCTGCACGGCAGATTGCGTCGTCGATGCGGGGCGCTATGTTTTCCCTGCCTATCTCCTTGTCAAATCCTGCCTTCTCCATCACAGAAAGGGGCTGTTCGTTTACATGGGAAAGAATCATGGTGATGCGGGCCTTGCGGCACCTTGCGTTCAGCTTCTTAAGGCTGTTGAGGGCGGTTGCGTCCATGGCGGGAACGCTTCTCATCCGCAGAATCAGCACCTTCTTGTCCGAATCCAGGGGAATCTGTCCAATCTTGTCCGCCGCGCCAAAGAACATGGGACCGTTCACCTCAAACACCATGACCTGCCTGGGCACTGGTTTTAAGTCAATGCGCTCCCCGTCCGTGCTCTCCTCGTAATCCTCTGCATATTTCCATCCGTAAATATCAGACACATCCGCCATGCGCTTCATGAACAGCAGACAGGCCAGGGCCAGTCCCACGCCGATTGCCATGACCAGGTCGAACACAACTGTGAGGAAAAAGGTCAGCACCAGCACTGCCGTGTCGCTTTTGGGCGCTGTCCTCACCACATCCGCAAAGGACCGCCACTCACTCATATTATAAGCTACCATAAACAGGATGGCGGCTATGGCGGGCATGGGAATCAGGGCGGCATACGGCATGAGGAATACCAGGATCAGAAGAAGCACCGCTGCATGGACCATACCTGCCACCGGGCTGCGCCCGCCGTTCTTTATGTTGGCAGCCGTCCTTGCGATGGCGCCTGTGGCCGGAATGCCTCCGAAAAGCGCTGATGCCGCGTTTCCCACGCCCTGGGCCACCAGCTCCATGTTGGAGTTGTGCTTTCCGCCTATCATGCCGTCAGCCACCACACAGGAAAGCAGGGACTCAATGGCAGCCAGCACGGCTATGGTAATGGCGTCCGGCATCACCCTCTGCACCATGCTGAAGCTGATGGACGGCAGGCGGAATGCGGGAAGGCCGGAGGATATGGTATACAAATCCCCTATGGTATTGACCTTCAGATCCAGAGCCTTTACCAGCACCGCTGCCGCCACAACGGCAATTAAAGACGGGGGCACCTTTTTAAAGAATCCGGGCCACAGAATTAGAATGGCCAGTGACACGGCTCCCACCGCCAAGGCCTGAAGATTCAGGGTATTTATGCAGGAGATAACCTGCCCCAGCTTCTCCATGGTTTCCACCGGCGCTTCCATGAAGGTGAGCCCCAGAAAATCCTTAATCTGGCCGATGAAAATAGTCACCGCGATACCGGTTGTAAAGCCGGTTGTAATGGTATAGGGAATGAACCGGATCAGGCTGCCCAGGCGCAGAAAGCCCATGATGACAAGAATGAGGCCGGCCAGGACGGTGGCTGTGGCCAGTCCCTCCATTCCGTTCTTTATGACGATTCCCGCCACAATGGTGGCAAAGGCTGCAGTGGGGCCTGCTATCTGCACCTTGCTGCCGCCTAAGAAGGAAATGACGAACCCGGCTATGATGGCCGTATAAAGTCCCTGTTCCGGTGTGACCCCGGAGGCCAGGGCCAGGGCTATGGACAGGGGCAGGGCTATGATGGCCACAATGATTCCCGATACCACGTCCTTTGTGAATTGTTCCTTTGTGTACTGTTTCATGGACAGAAACAGCTGGGGTATAAGCGTTTTCATCTCAACTTTATCCTTTTCGTGTTTATAAAATGTTAATACTTTTTTACTATAGCGAAAGGATGGCTTCATATCAATTGTTTTCCGCCATGTTTCCAATATAATACAAAAAAACAGCCGCCCGTGTCAGATCCGGCGGTTGTCTGTTCAGGTATAGGGCCTTTCCGGCATGATGTCCGGCCGGCACGTATCACTCGCTTCTCAGGGCGTCTATGGGATTTAAGTTGGCCGCCCGGCTGGCCGGCATATATCCGAACAGCAATCCGATTCCAACGGACACGCTGAAGGATATGATGACGGCCGACAGGGCGGGGGTGGCAGACACGCCCACCGCGGCCCCCGCCACGGTGGTGGCAACACACCCCGCCAGGATTCCGATGACGCCGCCCATGGAACTGGTCACCGCGGCCTCAATGACAAACTGCCGCATGATGGTTCTCTTATCCGCTCCCAGGGACTTCCTTATTCCTATTTCCCTTGTTCTCTCCGTCACAGATACCAGCATGATATTCATGACACCCACACCGGCCACCAGCAGGGAGATTCCTGCTATTCCTCCCAGCATGCCGCTCATCATGGCAATCTGTTCGTTCAGGGAATCCAGCATCTCGCTCATGGCCGTCACACGGTATAAATCCTCATCCTTAAATGTCTCGTACAGGAAATTCTTGATGACTGTGGTGCACTCGTCCGCCTTGCTGGTATCCAGGGCCGTGAAGGTGTAGTTGTTGATGTTGGCGTTTCTGGACATTTTCACGGCTACGCTGTAAGGAATCCACACAAAGTCATCGGTTCCCCCGTCCTCCATGTTATCCTCGTCCTGGGCCTTAGCCACACCTATTATTTTGAAGGCATAGCCGTCTATCTTAAGGGTCTGCTCTATGGCGTTTTGGGCGCTTCCGTAAAGCTCATTGGCCACGTAGGCGCCTATGACGCACACCTTCTGGCGTGAGACAATATCCGAATACGCGATGTTCCTTCCCGTTTCCAGTTCATAAGACTTGATTTCCAGATACTGTTCACTGCGCCCTGCCACTGAGGTGGATGTCATGGAGTCATCCCCGTATTTGATGGTGGAGGACAATGCCACATTGGGGCTCAGTTCTCCGAACAGGTCTGTATGTTCCTCATAAAACGCGTACATCTGGTCCACATCCAGGGAACGGGAGGCCAGGTTGGTCACATTTACATTGATCTGGTTCACCCCCATGCTGGCGAAGCTCTCCACCACGCTGCCCATGTACCCGTTGACCAGGCTAACCAGTATGATGACTGCGGCAACGCCGATAATAATTCCCAGCATGGTCAGAAATGAACGCATCTTGTTGCCCCAAATGCTTTTCAGGGCCAGCTTAAATGATTGCAGCATAGTCTTTTACATCTCCGTCAAAATTAATCTGCCCGTCCTTTATCCTGACCACACGCCTGGCTTCCATGGCAATGGTGTTGTCATGGGTAATCATCACGATGGTGTTTCCCTCCCCGTTGAGCTGTTTGAGAAATCCCAGCACATCCCGGCTGGTCTTGGAATCCAGGGCTCCTGTAGGTTCGTCTGCCAATATCAGCGAGGGACTTCCGGCCAGGGCCCTGGCAATGGATACCCTCTGCTGCTGTCCGCCGGAGAGCTGGTTTGGCATGTTCCTCCATTTTTCCGACAGGCCTACCTTTTCCAGGGAAGCCACGGCCCGTTCCCGGCGCTCTGCATTTCCTACCCCGGCGTACAGAAGGGGCAGTTCCACATTTTCCAGTATGTTAAGCTTGGGCAGCAAATTGTACTGCTGGAAAATGAAACCAATCATTTTATTGCGGATGCGGGCCAGCTGTTTGTCATCCATGACTCCCACATCCTCTCCTCCCAGGAGATATTCGCCGTCCGTGGGCACATCCAGGGCTCCTATGATGTTCATGAGGGTGGATTTGCCGCTTCCCGACTTGCCTACGATGGCCACAAACTCCCCCCTGACTATCTTCAGGTTGATGTCGTCGTTGGCCCGCACTTCTTCCCCTCCCAGATAGTATATCTTGTGGATATGTCTCAGCTCAATAAGAGCTTCCCTCTGACTGGTATTGTCCATGTGTTCCTGATTCCTCTCTGTCTTACTTCTGGTTCCTTCAGGTCATTCTTTAGCGGTTTTGCCGGCCGCCTTCGGACCCGCCGCGGTTTCCGCCTCCCATGTTTCCGCCTCCTCCTGGAGGACCGCCCATGCCGCCGTCCATCATCATGACGCTGCTGCTGTTTTTGCTGGATTCAGCCACGTAAACCACGTCTCCCTCCGACAGGCCGCTTTTGATTTCCACGAATGTGTCGCTTGTCAGCCCGGTCTCCACCTTCACGGCCCGGAATCCGGCGGGCACCGGTCCCTGCTGCTCCGTCACTGTGTCATCCTTCACATAGACCTGGTTTCCTCTCATCAGGGCGTCCGCCGGGATGGCCAGCACATCATTCGCTTCCTCCAGCGTAATGACTCCGTCCACATTCATGCCGGGCAGCAAATCACCCATATCATCCAGGGTAACGGTCACCGGATAGGTGCTGACCCCGTTGGAGTATGTGCTCTCCAGGCTGACGTTGGTCACTGTTCCTGAGAATGTCTGTCCCTCAAAGGCGTCGGCTGAGACCTCCACCTTCTGTCCCACCTTTACTTTCTTAATATCCAGCTCGTCGATGGACATCTCAAATGTCAGGCTGGACAAATCGTATATGGTGGCCAGAACCGTGGTGCTGGAGCTGTTTTTGGTGATATTGTCTCCCACCTTGAAATTCTTTGTGATGACCTGACCGGAAATCGGCGCCTTTATGGTGTAATTATCGTAGCTGTCCTGGGTGCTGTCCAGCTTGTTCTGGGCTGATTCCACGCTTTCCTCCGCCTTGTCCAGGGCATCCTTATAGCTCTGAACCAGCTTATCCGCTGATTTGTCTGTCATCTTAAAAACAGGGGTTCCTTTTGTAACATAATCTCCTACATTTACCAGCAGGGATTCCACCTCCACACTGGTGGACAGGTCCGCATTCATGGCGGTATCCACCGATGCCTCGAACACTCCGTCCTCACTGCCTATGAATTCCCCGATCTGAACCGTGGCCTTTAAGGATGTGGTCAGGCCGCCGGGGTTGGGCACCTGTATGGTGACTACCCGCACCAGCCGTCCGCCCGTGAGGACGGTTTCCTGGTTTGCCACTGCCTTGACCGTTCCTGCCACCTGCTCTCCTGTATCCGTCAGGGTGACTGCCGCCGGCATGCCGGCTCCTATGACGGCTGCCTCCCCGGACAAAAAGGGAATTCTTATTTCCATAATATCATCGCTGTACACATCGGCCAGCTTGGTATTTCCGCTCACCTTATCCCCGACGCTGATATACAGTTCCTTTATATATCCTGTATCGGTGGCTTTATATGTGTTTCCGCTGTAGTCGCTCAGGGCGTCATTATAGTCTTCCAGGGCGTCCTCATAGGAGGACTGGGACCTGGTCAGGGAATTCACTGAGCTGGTCAGCTGGGACTCCATGCCGGACTTATCAATTTCATAGAGCACCTGGTCCTTCTCCACCTGGTCCCCCTCCTCAAAGCCCGCTGACAATACCTCTCCCTCCACCATGGAGGTGATGCTGTAGGTGTCCTTTGCCTTAAGGGTGCCTGATGAGGACAGCTCCGAGGAAATGTCCCTGCGCTCCGCCGATGCCGTATTATGGGACTGTGCCCGGGCAGCGGCTGCCTTTGCCTTCATCCCCCTCCAGGTCATGGCCACGGCTGCGGCTGCTCCTATAATCAGCAGGAATACCACGGGTTTTACCCATTTCTTCCCTCCGTTTCTGCCTTTTCCTGCCTGTGCCGGGGCGCCGGGTGCTGTTTCCCTCTTATGTTTGCCAGGGAAGGGCATTAAAAAGCGCAGGGCATCTTTCTTTTTTTCTTCCATACCGCACCTCACCCTTAATATTCTATGGCGTCAACTGCCGTATAGCTGCTGCCGCTCTTATTGCATAC
>PPYE01359043.1_pt1 | contig 12235 bp, 7 predicted proteins | sample 1559881 | NCBI WGS metagenome assembly PPYE01 (sample SAMN08240022, study PRJNA423297) | Human gut metagenome, whole genome shotgun sequencing project.
GATACGTATATTACATACTGCCGACTGGCATTTGGGGCAAACTTTCTTCGGGTATGACCGTGCCGGTGAACATGAAGTCTTTTTGAACTGGCTGGCCGGAGAAATTCGTGAAAGGGAGATTGATGCACTGATTATAGCCGGAGACGTTTTTGATGTTTCCAATCCTTCTGCTGCGTCTCAAAGCCTGTATTATCATTTTATTTATCGAGTGACGGCGGAGAATCCCACTCTTCAGATTGTGATTGTTGCCGGCAATCATGATTCTGCGGCGCGGTTGGAAGCTCCTTTACCCTTGCTGCAAGCGATGCGGACGGAGGTTCGGGGGGTAGTACGCAAGTCGGACGATGGGGAAATTGATTACGATCATTTGACGGTTGAGTTAAAGAACCGTGACGGGGAGGTGGAATTGCTTTGTATGGCAGTTCCTTTTTTGCGGCAGGGAGATTATCCGACAGTCCCGACAGAAGGTAATCCGTATGCGGAGGGAGTCCGGGAGCTTTATACGCAGCTTTTGCAAAGGCTATGGAAGCGACGGAAAGAGAATCAATCTATACTTGCTATCGGCCATTTACAGGCTATCGGTTCGGAGATTGCGGAGAAAGATTATAGCGAACGTACAGTGATTGGTGGTTTGGAATGTGTGTCACCTGATGCATTTTCCGAACAAATTGCTTATACGGCTCTTGGTCATATTCATAAGGCGCAACGCGTATCCGGCAGGGAGAATGTGAGATATGCCGGAAGTCCCATTCCGATGTCTTTTGCAGAGAAGCATTATCATCACGGGGTCGTGGAAGTGACTTTCGACGGAGGGTGTGCGGTAGATATAATGCGGGTGGAATGCCCGAGGTTAATACCTTTGATGAGCGTGCCGAATGGAGAACCTGCGTCTCCGGAAATTGTGTTGGAAATCTTGAAAGAGTTGCCGGTAACGGAAGGAGCAGAACCTTATCTGGAGGTAAAAGTGTTGTTGGATGAACCGGAGCCAATGCTCCGGCAGGAAGTTGAGGAAGCATTGGCTGATAAAAATTATCGGTTGGCGCGTATTGTCTCTACTTATCGTAATGAAACGGGAAATGCAGAGAAGGAAAATGAGAATTGGAAAAGAGGATTACAGGAAATGTCTCCGTTGCAGATCGCTCAATCTGCATTTGAAAAGATTTATCAGGTGGAAATGCCTGAGGAGTTGACGGACTTGTTTCAGGAAGCCTACCTGGCTGCTACACGTAAAGAGGAGGAAGAATGAAGATATTAGCGATACGATTGAAAAATCTTACTTCGATAGAAGGAGCGGTAGAAGTTGATTTTGCAATGGAGCCGTTGAACTCGGCAGGAATATTTGCGATTTCAGGTGCTACGGGAGCTGGCAAATCTACTTTATTAGATGCATTGTGTCTGGCATTGTATGATAAAGCACCTCGTTTTGCAAATTCGGTAGAAAGTATAAATTTGGCGGATGTAGGAGATAATCAGATTAATCAGTCGGATGTAAGGAATCTGCTTCGTCGTGGTACGACCGACGGATATGCAGAGGTTGATTTCTTAGGAGTCGATGGTCATAGATACCGTTCTCGCTGGTCGGTGAGACGGACAAGAAATAAGGTGAGCGGTTCCTTGCAACCACAAACGATGGAAGTGAAAGAGCTGGATACAGGGAAAGAGTTTCAAGGAACCAAAAAGGAACTGCTGGCTCAACTGACAGAATTGGTGGGTTTGACGTATGAGCAGTTTACCCGGACTGTCTTATTGGCTCAAAATGATTTTTCTACATTCTTGAAATCGAAGGGAGTCGCAAAAGCCGAACTGCTTGAAAAATTGACGGGAACCGGTGTTTATTCCCGTATTTCTCAGGAAGTTTTTTTACGAAACAAGTTGGTACAGGAAGAAGTGACTACGATTCGAAATAGAATGAGTGTAATCGACCTCTTGCCGGAGGAAGAACTTCTTGCTTTACAGAAAGAAAAAGAATTGCTGATTGCGAAACGTGCAGTGGGGATTCAATTACTGGCGGAACAGAATGCCCGGTTGAACATTGTCCGTTCGTTAAAGATGCAGGAGGAACTTTGGAAAAAGAAGCAACAGGAAGAACAAGGCGAAGAGGCAAAGTTGAGACTCCTGCAGGAAACACTGGCTTCACAGGAAGAAGGGTTGGTACGTTTTAAAGCACAATGGGAAGCTATACAACCGGATTTGAAGAAAGCCCGTCAGTTGGATGTGCAGATACAGTCTCAACAGGAAGGCTATAATCAGTTGCGGCAGATATTGGAAACAGCTTGCGGGCAGGTGGCGGAGCAGGAAGAGAAGATGCGGATGGCAACGAAACAGTTGCAGGGGGCTTATCGTTCATTAAACCGTTTGTTGACGAATACGGAAACGGAGTCGTTGCCGCTTGAACAAGTAGAGGATATTCTACAGCAGGAAGAAGATAAACTGAAAGCCGCCATAAAAGCCAATGAGGAACGACTGGTCCGGCTAAATGCTTTTGATTATGTATCATTAGACGAAGAACAGAAGAAACTACAAAAAGAACTGGTTCGTCAACAGAATGTCCGGCAGTTGACTGAGTCGCAGGAGAAAGTGAAAACAGAAATAGTAAGACTGGAGAAAGAAACGGTTGATTGTTCGACGCAGTTAACAGAACAGGAAGCGACACGAAAAACGATTCAGCGTCTTTATGAAAATGCCCGTATGGCAGTGGGAAAAGACGTGAAAGCATTGCGTCAACAGTTACAGGAAGGAGAAGCTTGTCCGGTTTGCGGCAGTACGTCACATCCTTATCACCGGGAACAGGAAGTAGTGGATATTCTTTTCCGAAATATAGAGCAGGAGTATAATACGGTGGTGATTGCCTGTCAGCAAACAAATAATCAGCATATAGCCCTGCAACGTGATCTGGCGCATCAAAAAACTGTTGCCGGACAGATCAAAGAACAGTTATCAATATGGCAGAAAGAAGAAATTCATGCAGGAAACGAAGAACAGATACAGAACCGTTTACAGGAATTGGCAAAACGTATTCAGGAGTATAGTAGTCTCTATACGGAGTGGCAACAAAATGATGAGACGATAAAGAAGATACGTGTCCATAGTGAGGCTTTGCGTGAAAATGTTTCCCAATGTCGTTTGACTATGCAGCAAGTTTCGTCCGCTAAAGAACAGTTGGCACTATTACAAAACGCTGCTTCTGCCGAACAGAAACGCTTTGAAGTAGTAGAGAAAGCGTTGGATACACTTCGTCAGGAACGGTCGCAATTATTAAAAGGAAAGAGTGCGGATGAAGCGGAAGCCGCTGTAGCCAAAAGGGAAAAAGAGCTGACTCATGCTTTAGACGGGGCTCGGTTGGGAGTAGAAACTTCGCACAACCGTCTTTTAGGTTTACAAGGGGAAATGAAACAGATTGCCGCAACTGTCGGGGAATTGCAGGAGCAACAGAAAAAGATTGAATGCAAAAAATAAAGTAACAGCCGAACTGATAGCTAAAGAGCTGGCCGAAAAGCAATTGATTGCCGAACGTTGGGCTAAACTGAACAAGTTGATCGGTAGTGCCGACGGAGCAAAGTTCAAAGTTATAGCACAAAGCTATACATTGAATTTATTGTTACTTCATGCCAACAAGCATTTGTCTTATCTATCCAAACGCTATAAATTGCAGCAAGTACCCGGCACTTTGGCGCTTCAGGTGATTGATTGTGATATGTGTGATGAAATACGGACTGTATATTCTCTTTCCGGAGGAGAGTCGTTTCTGATATCTTTGGCATTGGCACTGGGACTGTCCTCGCTGTCGAGCAACAACCTGAAAGTAGAATCTCTTTTTATTGACGAGGGATTCGGCTCTTTGGATGCCGATAGCTTGCGGACAGCTATGGAAGCGTTGGAACAATTACAGATGCAAGGAAGGAAAATAGGAGTAATTTCTCATGTACAGGAAATGAGTGAACGGATCTCCGTCCAGGTGCAGGTGCATAAGAAAGTCAATGGAAAGAGCGTGCTTACCGTCGTAGGGTAAGCACAGTGATTTCCGGCCAGGCGCCGAAACGGAAAGGTAATCCCACGTAGCCGATTCCTACATTGACGTAAAGCCCGCGAGTACCTTCCAAATACATCCCTCCCCATTCCGGATAAATATAAACGGAAGGGGAATAATTGCCCAGTTGCAACTGCATGGCGTGGGTATGTCCTGCCAACATTAAATCTATATCCGATTCCGGAAGTACTTCCCGTCTCCAATGTGTCGGGTTATGGCTTAAAAGTAGCTTGAACATTCCTTCGATTCCTGCTTTCGCTTTTGGAAGGTCGCCATGTTGCGAAAAGGGAGGTTCTCCTTGGTTTTCTACTCCGATAAGGGCGATGCTGTCATTGCCTTGAATCAGAAATGTATGTTCGTTGTTTAATAACTTCCAGCCCATAGCTGCCTGCCTTTGTTTAAGTTCGATCAGATTATTGTCCTGATCTTGTTTGCTTTTCCAATGAAAATAAGGTCCGTAATCATGGTTTCCAAGTATGGAATAAACTCCATCTCCGGCTTTCAGGCCGGCTAGTATTTCCTGGAAATCATTCAGCTCGACAGCCCGGTGATTTACCAGATCTCCGGTGAAAACAATCAGGTCGGGTTGCTGGGCATTCACTAAATCCACTAACTTCCGAATAGCAGGAGTGTTTCCTTGCCAACTGCCGATATGAAGGTCGGATAACTGTACAATACGATAACCGTCGAAAGCCTGCGGGAGTCGGGGAGAGGTGTAAGTGACTTCTTTTACTTCAAACCGGGTTCGTCCGACAAAAGAGCCGTAGAGAATCATAACAATACTAAGTACGGCCAGTGTCAGTCCGGTGCATATAAACGGTGTGCGCGGCCAGCGAAGCCATTTATGAAAAGGGATTCCGAGTACGGTAAATAAGACCAGCAATAGTTTGGGAGCTGTAAACAGGAAAAAGATGATAGAGAACCACCCGATGTCCTGTGTATGGCGTTCCGCAAAAGCATTGTTGGCAAAGTAAACCAAGTAAAGAAGCCCTACGGTTAGCAAGAAACTGGGTACCCAGTAAAGAACGCGTAACCACCATTTTGCGGTGAGACGAACAATGAATCTCAAGTAAAGATAGAGGTCCGGAAGTACCAGAAAAAGTAGGAGGAATATAAATAAGCGTTGCAACATATGTGTCTTTAGTTATAATGGATATTTACATTAATTCGTTTAATTCACTTAAATTCTTTTTGATTTCGTGGATACGGTTCAGGAATTTCTTGCGATAAATCCATAGAATGAGTATAAGACCTCCTCCCCACAACAGGATGAAGAACAGAATCATACCTATTCCGTATTGCCATATCTGCCAGTAGACGAAAGAAAGAATGGCAAGTATCAGGAGGAAAGCGGTGGCAATCAGCCGTTCTCTGATTGTCCAGTGATGAATGCGGTTGACACGGGCAATCACTTCCACAAGAGGCATTTCGTCTATTTGAGTCCGTTGAAGAAATCGCGTGGTGGCGATATCCCAGCAAAGAGCGGGAATCCATGCCAGAAGGATAATGATGTAGATCGGGTTTAATCTGTTGTGCAGTATCACTTCCGTCAAAAATAAGATTAATATCGGCAGGGAAATCAGGATTAGCCTGATGTTCAGGCGGGCAATGGCATGGATACCTTTGTCGGCGTGTCCTATCAGCCTTTCAAGTTCGTCTTCTTTGATGAGTTCTTTGTCCTTTAAGTGCTCATCGAGGGCGTTCCATGATTTTTTCAGTTCTTCCAGTTCCATATATCTTATTCCTCCTTTTTCATTCTTTTAAGTTTGTCTTTGATACGGCTTAGTTTGGTAGCTATGTTAGTCACCGTCAAGCCGGTAATTTCCGCTATTTCCTCGTAGCTTTTATCTTCAAGGTATAGCAGGATGATTGACTTGTCGAGTTGTCCCAGTTGGTTAATCATCTGGTAGAGTTGCTTCAGCATTTCATTGATAGGGTCATGTGCTTCTATTGTCCGGTCAATGTCTTTGGTGAGGCTGATAATTTCCGGTACATTCTTCTCTTTACGATAAAAACTGATACAAGTGTTCAGGGCGATACGGTAAATCCATGTCGATATTTTACATTCTTTCCTGAATTTAGGATAAGCTTTCCAGAGGTTCAGTACTACATCCTGATAGAGGTCGTTGAGCGGAGCGTTGGGATGAGTATACAGATAGCATACTTTGTAGATTACCCGCTCATATTCGCGTATAACCGACAAGAACTCTTGCTCAATAGGGTTGTTTGCCTCTGTTGTTGGTTCTCTCATGGATTTTAGGATTGCTTTTCTGGTTAGTTAGTCGTGAGAAAAGGAGAAAAATCACACGAAGATGCAAGCTATTGCAGATTGGCTGCCAGGAATTTGCGCATTTCTTCAATACTTCTTCTCCGGCGGCGGGCATAGTCTTCGAGTTGGTCTTCTCCGATCTTTCCGACAGAAAAATATTCGGATACAGGATGTGCAAACATCAGGCCGCACACCGATGCATGAGGATACATTGCCCCGTTTTCAGTCAGTGAAATGCCGATCTGTTTCATGTCCAGCAGTTCGTCCAGCAGGAAGTTGACGGACTGATCCGGCAAAGAAGGATAACCGACGGCAGGACGGATGCCTTGATATTTCTCGACTAATAAGTCCGCCATGCCTAAATTTTCGTCTTTCGCGTATCCCCACGCTTCTTTTCTCACATACTCGTGCATTTTTTCTGTGGCTGCTTCCGCAAGTCGGTCAGAAAGGGTTTGTACGAGCAAATGTTTGTAAGGATCCTGTTCGTATAGTCCTTCCATGTCTGCGTCAATGGAAGAAGCGAAAGCTCCCAACGTATCCGGAATGCCGGAAGAAAGCGGACGGATGAAGTCACTCAGGCAAAGGAAAGGACTTCCGTCCTTCTTAGGTGTTTGCTGACGGAGTAAGGGAAAGACCATGAACTGATTCTCTGCTTTTTCAATTACCAGATTATCCCCGTCGGAGTTTGCCTTACACAACTTGAAGATTGTTCTGACCTCATAGTCCCGGTCGAGTACATCCAGCATACGGTTTGCCTCCTTGAACAGTTGCATGGCTTCCGAAGCCTTGTTACGTTCCTCTACCGGAAAGGAGGCCAGCCACATGGCACGGCAGGCATCGCAACCATGAATATTGGCGATAGCTGCATAGCGAGGTTGGAATCCCCAGGCATGGAAAAAGTAAATCCAATTGATGTAGGGGGTAACGGTATGTATTTTATAAGATAGAATAGTGCTCATAAGTTTGCCGATGACGAATTATATTTATCTGAATCTTAATTCTTGTCCACGATAAGTTTCGTCTATTTTTCCGTTATCGTATAACAGGTGACCGTTCACAAATGTTTTCTCCACTTTCCAGTTGAAGGTATGACCTTCCAGCGGACTCCATTGGCATTTGCTTACAATGCAATCCGTTGTTACTGTCCATTTGGAGTTGGGACGTACTAATACAAGGTCTGCCTGATAACCTTTATGGATAAATCCGCGATTATTTATTTCATACATTTGAGCAGGCGCATGAGACATCTTTTCTACTATTTTCTCGATAGAGAAGATACCTTTATCTACAAGTTCCAGCATACTGGCCAGAGAGAATTGGATCATTGGAATTCCGGACATCGCTTTCAAAGCGCCTCCCTCTTTTTCGCTTAGCAGATGCGGGGCATGATCGGTCGCAATGGCGTCGATCAGACCGCTGTTGACAGCTTCCTGCAAAGCCTTCCGGTCTTCGGCTGTTTTAATGGCAGGGTTACATTTGATGCGTGCGCCTAAAGTCTGATAATCATCTTCCGTGAAAAGTAAGTGAGAAACACAAGCTTCCGCCGTAATTCGCTTCGTTATCAAAGGAGCGTCGGAAAATAAATCCAGTTCTCTGGCTGTGGAAATATGCATGATGTGCAAGCGGGCATTTGCCTCACGTGCCAGTTGTACTGCCAGTTCGGAGGAACGGTAACAAGCTTCTTCCGAACGGATAACCGGATGAAGGGTCAAAGGCACATCGTCCCCGTATGCTTTTTTATATTTGTCTGTATTTTCTTTGATAATTCCCTGGTCCTCACAATGGGCGGCGATAAGTAAATCGGTTCCGCCGAATATATTGCGCAGGCTCGCCATGCGGTCTACCAGCATATTGCCTGTGCTTGATCCCATAAATAGCTTTACGCCACAAACACGGTGTTTGTCCAGTTGGGCAAACTGCGGGTAGTTATTGTTGGTTGCCCCGAAGTAACAGGAATAGTTGACGGCCGACTTCCCGGCCAATAAAGTAAGTTTCTCATCCAGAGCCTCTAACGTTGTCGTCTGCGGATTCGTATTCGGCATATCCATGATAGAGGTAACGCCTCCGGCGGCCGCAGCACGGCTTTCGGTAGTTATATCCGCTTTATGAGTCAGTCCCGGGTCACGAAAATGCACGTGTTCGTCAATTGCGCCCGGCAAAAGATAACATCCGGTTGCGTCTATGATTTCATCGCAAGGTGTAGTTGTTTTTTCTTCTCCGGTCAGTATTTCGGCAATCTTCTCGCCTTCGATAACAACCGAACCCAGAACTTTTCTTCCTTCGTTGACTATAACGGCATTTTGAATCAGTGTACGTTTCATTTCTTTTGGGGGAATTTGTGGAACCAACTATTTACTTTTAATTTAATCACTCCGAATACGGCCTCTCCGAAGATACTGCTGTTCATTTTCGAAGTACCCAACTCGCGATTGATGAAGATAACGGGAACTTCGATAATCTTGAAACCACATTTATAAGCGGTAAATTTCATTTCGATCTGGAAGGCATATCCCTTAAAACGAATGTGTTCTAGATCAATCGTTTCGAGTACCTGTCGGCGGTAACAAACAAATCCGGCAGTGGTATCGTGGATAGGAATACCTGTAATGAACTGCACGTATTTGGATGCGAAATAAGACATCAGTACTCTGCCCATAGGCCAATTGACTACATTCACTCCGCTGACGTAGCGGGAGCCGACAGCTACATCTCCTCCTGCTTCCGCACACGCCTGACACAGACGGGGCAAGTCATTCGGATTATGACTGAAATCAGCATCCATTTCAAAAATATATTCGTACGAATGTTCCAGTGCCCACTTGAATCCGGCGATATAGGCAGTGCCCAGCCCTAACTTTCCTTTGCGTTCAATCATAAAAAGACGTTCGGGAAATTCTTGTTGCAAAGTCTTGACGATGTTTGCCGTTCCGTCCGGCGAACCGTCCTCTATTACCAGAATATGGAATATCTTAGGAAGTCCGAAAACGGCACGGATGATATTTTCTATGTTCTCCCGTTCATTATAGGTAGGGATAATTACAATGCTATCCGATATTTGCATATAAATACTATAAATTTTAGAAACAAAAGTAGTTCTTTTCCTTTAGTTACGAACGGACTAAGGATAATTTAACGTGGAAGTATATGGTAAGTTTAGCTTTTTAGTACTAGTATTTAGATGTTTTTGCCCTTAAGGACTAAGTTCTTTTATGCAAGATTCTATTTGTCTGACAATAGTTGAGTTTGCGTTTGACAGTTGTTGAACTTTCGTTTGACAGCTGTTAGACGAAAACTCAACAGCTGTCAAACGAATAAAGGATAGTATATTGAGAAGTAAACGAATGGGGAAATAGAATTAAATTCAAGCGGTACTGCCTTTAATTTCTAACGGTAATGTACAAGGTGCTCGCGTTATTTTTGTACTTTTGCGGGGAAATTTTTATAGGTATGACGATAACTGAGTTGCAACAACTATATGCTGCCCATCCTAACATGGCAATGATGAAGCGTTTGTTGAAGGATACTTCTGTTCAAACTATTTTTTGTGGAGGATTATATGCGTCTGCTGCTTCGCTTTTTTCTTCTATATTGGTGCAGGAGGGAGGTTGTCCTTTTGTCTTTATTCTGGGCGATCTGGAGGAAGCGGGGTATTTTTATCACGACTTGACGCAAGTGTTGGGGACAGAAACTGTACTTTTCTTTCCTTCTTCGTTCCGCCGTTCCATTAAGTACGGGCAAAAAGATGCGGCAAATGAGATTCTCCGCACGGAAGTATTGAGCCGTTTGCAGAAAGGGGAGAAGGGCTTGTGCATCGTCACCTATCCGGATGCATTGGCGGAGAAAGTCGTATCCCGTAAAGAATTGAGCGATAAGACTCTGAAACTGAATGTCGGCGAGAAGGTAGACACGACCTTTATCACGGATGTGTTGCATAGTTATGGTTTCGAATATGTGGATTATGTATATGAGCCGGGGCAGTATGCCGTTCGTGGTAGCATCATCGACGTCTTTTCTTTTGCTTCGGAATATCCTTACCGCATTGACTTTTTTGGAGACGAAGTAGAGAGTATCCGTACCTTTGAGGTTGAATCCCAGCTATCTCGGGAGAAGAAAGAAGGAGTGTCTATCGTGCCCGATTTGGCTGTGACGGGAGATGTTACTACCTCGTTTTTGGATTTCATACCGAAAGAGACTACCTTGGCAATGCGTGACTTCCTTTGGTTGCGTGAACGGATTCAGGTCGTGCACGATGAGGCGTTGACACCGCAGGCGATAGCCGTACAGGAAGTCGAAGAAAATGGCGGTATTACGTTGGAAGGCAAACTGATAGACGGCAGTGAATTTACCGTGCGTGCACTTGATTTCCGCCGGCTGGAGTTTGGTAACAAGCCGACCGGTACTCCGAATGCCAGCGTCACTTTTGATACTTCCGCACAGCCTATCTTTCATAAAAACTTCGACTTGGTAGCCGGCTCTTTCAAGGAGTATTTGGAAAAAGGATATACCCTTTATATTTGTAGTGACAGCATGAAGCAGACGGATCGTATCCGGGCAATCTTCGAAGACCGGGGGGATAAGATCAAATTTACTCCTGTAGAACGTACTGTGCATGAAGGTTTTGTTGATAACACATTGCGTCTCTGTTTCTTTACAGATCACCAGTTGTTCGACCGTTTCCATAAATATAATCTGAAAAGCGATAAGGCTCGTTCAGGTAAAGTGGCCCTGTCCTTGAAAGAACTGAATCAGTTTACTCCGGGTGATTATGTGGTGCATACGGACCACGGTATCGGACGTTTTTCCGGATTGGTGCGTATTCCGAATGGAGATACTACGCAAGAAGTTCTGAAACTGGTTTTTCAAAATGAGGATGTGGTGTTTGTCTCGATTCATTCTTTGCATAAGGTCTCTAAATATAAAGGTAAGGAGGGCGAAGCTCCCCGCCTTAATAAGTTGGGAACGGGGGCATGGGAGAAACTGAAAGAGCGTACAAAAACCAAAATCAAGGATATTGCCCGCGATTTGATTAAGTTGTATTCGCAACGTCGTCAGGAGAAAGGCTTTTCTTATAGTCCCGACAGTTTCTTGCAGCGTGAGTTGGAAGCGTCTTTTATTTATGAAGATACACCCGATCAGAGCAAAGCTACTGTCGATGTGAAGACCGATATGGAGAGTGACCGCCCAATGGACCGTCTCGTCTGTGGGGATGTAGGCTTTGGAAAAACGGAAGTGGCTATCCGGGCAGCTTTTAAGGCGGTGGCGGACAATAAGCAGGTTGCAGTTCTGGTGCCGACCACGGTGCTTGCTTATCAGCATTTCCAGACCTTCCGCGAACGTTTGAAGGGATTGCCTTGCCGGGTGGAATATCTGAGCCGTGCACGTACGGCCGCACAGGCAAAAGCGGTGCTGAAAGAATTGAAGGAAGGTGATGTCGGTATACTTATCGGTACTCATCGTATTTTGGGAAAAGATGTCCGGTTCAAGGATTTAGGATTACTGATTGTTGATGAGGAACAGAAATTCGGTGTTTCCGTCAAGGAGAAGTTACGTCAGTTGAAGGTAAATGTCGATACATTGACTATGACTGCCACGCCCATTCCCCGGACGCTGCAATTCTCATTAATGGGTGCGCGAGACCTGAGTGTGATCTCTACACCGCCGCCTAACCGTTATCCGATTCAGACCGAAGTGCATACCTTTAATGAAGAAGTGATAACGGACGCTATCAACTTTGAAATGAGTCGTAACGGACAGGTGTTTTTTGTCAACAACCGGATAGCAAACCTGCCCGAATTAAAAGCGATGATTGAACGCCATATCCCTGACTGTCGTGTGGCAATTGGACACGGGCAGATGGAACCTGCCGAACTGGAGAAAATCATTTTTGATTTTGTCAACTATGACTATGACGTACTCCTTGCAACTACTATTATTGAAAG
>PPYE01740977.1_pt1 | contig 12234 bp, 11 predicted proteins | sample 1559881 | NCBI WGS metagenome assembly PPYE01 (sample SAMN08240022, study PRJNA423297) | Human gut metagenome, whole genome shotgun sequencing project.
CATTCACCGACAGAGTCTGGATGGCAGAGACATAGCCGTCCGCGCCGTCAAAGGCGAACTGCCACTCCTGACCGAACATGTCTTCGGTAATTCCAATCTGCTCTACCTGGATCACGCCGGTTTCAGGGGTTTCACTTACAACCGTGGCAGTTCTTCCCTCTTTATCCAGCAGAAGGATCAGGTCATTGTAGCCCTCTGCGGAGATAACGCAGGTGGCCCGAGCCTCTGAAAAACCACTGCCTATTTGGATATAGCAGCCATCCATTTCATTGGTTCGGGCAACAATGGAATACGACTGATTGCCCCAGACATGTCCCTCAGACCACGCACTACCGTCCACCGTAACGCCAGTGATAGCATTCAGCCACTCTACATCCGCACTGCTGAAAATCAATTTAAAATCAGATCCTAAAGAAAAAGACGGGTATGTGAACTCTGTGGGCGGCGCCTTTTTTGTTGTAAAATTACTGATCCCACTGTTTAGGATTTCTGCGGTATAATGGGTATCGTCCGTTTCGGGCAGCATCTGATCCGCTGCTGCCGCATTGGCAGCCAGAGACGTAAGTATTGCCGCCGACAAAAATAATGCGCCTAATTTACGGGGAGTTTCTTTCATCATTTATCCTCCTTACACTTTGCCGCCATTTCTGCCAAGCGGCATATCATTTTAAATATACGCTGGAAATTACAGGTTGAACTTCGCCTCCTTTTTGTGCTATAATGCATCCTGCTCGAAAGGGTTGTTGTTTTACGCAGTTTGTTTACACTAACTGCTTGAGGTAAATAAAACGGCTTTGCAGCCGCATTTATTTTTGGTGACGGTTACCCAATGCTAACCGCTACCAGAAGAGGATTATACAGCAGATAGGGAGAATTTGTCAATGAAGTCAGTCAAAAATTTTGATTTAAAAGTTTGCTTTGGATTTCGAGAGGAGTGCTTTTCATGAAGCGGCACTGGACCAGTATTTTACTTGTTTTATGTATACTCTCAGGCTGTACTGCTCCTGCTTCTAAGCAACCCCAGACAAAATCCATTTTTGCCATGGATACTTTTATGGATTTTACTATATATGGAGACGCCTCTCTGTTGACTGATGTAGAAAAATTGATTGGTGACTTGGAAAAGAAGGTGTCTGTAACGGATGAAGCCAGCGAACTCTATGCTATCAATCAGACTGGTACAGGTATACTGACTGGCTCTGCCGCTGATTTGATGCAGTCGGCGCTTGCTATATGCACTCGTACCGACGGCGCCTTAGATATTTCCATTTATCCTATTGTGCGAGCTTGGGGATTTACCACAGGAGAATATCAGGTACCTGATACTGACGCTCTCCAAGAATTGCTTACTTATGTAGATTATACGAAAATCAAATATGATAGGGAAACAGGCAATGTTTCTATTCCGGATGGTATGAAAATTGATCTTGGAAGCGTTGCTAAAGGATATGTTGGAAGCCAAGCAGCTCAATACCTGCGAGAAAACGGGGTAAATTCCGCTTTGTTAAATTTGGGTGGCAATATCCAAACTATCGGATGCAAACCGGACGGCACCCCCTGGAAAATTGCTATTAAAGATCCTTCTGGTGACACACCAATCATTGTTCTCTCAGTTCAGGATCAAGCCATAGTTACTTCTGGCGGATATGAACGGTATTTTGAGTTGGAGGGAAATACCTACTGGCATATCATGGACCCAACCACAGGCCGACCGGCAGAAAATGGTCTGCTTTCCGTCACTATCATCGGAAACGACGGCGCAGTCTGTGACGGGCTTTCTACAGCCCTGTTTGTGATGGGATTAGAAAAGGCTGTTGCCTTATGGCAGGAAAGCGATAACTTTGAAGCTGTTTTTATAACTGCTGAGAAGGATATATATATTACTGAAGGTCTAATGGCAAGTTTTTCTCTAACAGAAGATCACCAGGATACAGTGGTACGTGTGATTGAGCGTCAAACGAAATAGTCCGGCAGTTTTTACAGTCGAAGTGAAGAGAAAACTGCGAATGATTCCCCTCCGCAGCTATTTCTTCACTAAGGCGACATCACCTTTAGGTTCTCGTGCTGCTTTATTTTCGCTCCAGCGTACCGACAGAGTAAGCAGCGCAGTATCAGAACAAGCCTGATACTGCGCTGCTTTTCGTTTGCCCATGATCCCGGTTTTATTGCCGCTTTGCGGGCCTTCCGTATGGCGATCGGTTTTCTTGATAAACCGGGGCGGCGGTTCCGATGAACCGCCGCCCCGCTGTTGGGTGCGATTGGTTGAACTGCTGCCTTTATTTTCCCGTGGCCCGGAACAGGAAGGTCACGATCTGCGCGCGGGTGCAAGGCGCATTGGGGCTGAATGTCGTTGCGCTGGTGCCGGCGGTGATGCCGTTTTCCGCAGCCCACAGTACGGCGTCATAGTAGTAGCTGTCCGCCGCCACATCGCTGAAGGGATTGGCTGCTGCGGTTGCTGCAGGCTGCCCGTTGGCCCGGAACAGGAAGGCCGCGATCTGGCTGCGGGTGCAGATGGAGTCCGGGCTGAAGGTGGAGACGCTGGTGCCGGCAGTGATGCCCTGGGCAACAGCCCACCGTACAGCCTCTGCATAGTAGGCGTCTGCAGGAACATCCGTAAAGCCCATGGCATCAGACACCACCGGGCTGCCGGCAGCGCGCCAGAGGAATGAACTGAGCCTGCTGAACGCAATTGATTTTGCTGTGCGGCTGACAGGAGCAAAGGAGGGGACGTGATGCTTCAAATTGGGGTAGTAGCGGATGACTTTACCGGTACAGCCAGCGCAGGAATGATGATGGCAAAGGCGAACGTGAAAACAGGGCTATTCCTCAATGCAGAAACAATGTTTGGAAACCAAGAAGCAAAGGAGCTGGAAGCGATCTATGTGAGCACCAGCAGCCGTGCGCTCCCGCCTGAAAATGCCTATGAGGAGGTGAAAAAGGCCACGCTGGCCCTGAAGAAGGCCGGGGCACGATATTTTTCCAAAAAGATCGATACCACCATGCGGGGCGGCATCGGGCATGAAGTGGATGCCATGCTGGATGTGCTGGGAGAAGACGTGGTTGCGGTCATGGTCACGTCCATGCCGCCTTCCAGAAGAATTTGTGTGGGCGGCTATTCGATCATTGACAGCGTGATCTTGAACGAAATCTCCGTGGCCCAGGACGTGAAAACGCCGGTAGCCGAATGCTATGTGCCCGCCATCATCGAAAAGCAGACAAAGCGGAAAGTGGACCTTATCCCCATCACTGTGGTGCAGCGGGGGATCGAAGCTTTGAAGCAGGCGCTGGAAAAAAGCCGCCAAGCAGGTACGCAGTTTTTTATTCTGGATGCGGCGAGCATGGATCATGAAGAGACGATCGCCAGAGCTTGCGTGGAGCTGAAATGGAACATCCTGGCAGTGGATCCGGGAGCGTTCACCATGAAGCTGGCGGTCACCCGGGGGATCGCCAGCGAGACGGCGCCGCAGCAGGAGAGCAGCGAAGAGCCGGCAGCGGGGAAAGCGGTGCTGATCATCGCGGGCTCTGCCAATCCATACACCAAAAAGCAGATGGAGCTCCTTCTCCGGGCTGAACCGGAATCGGTACGCATCAGCGTATCGCCGAACCGCCTTTTGGAAGACGGGGAAGCGCACAGCCTGGAGGTCGAGCAGACCGCTGCGAAGCTGCGGGACATTTTAAGTGCTTCGGACGTTCCGAAAGTTCTCCTGGTGGAGACCGCGCTGCACGATTCGCTGGTCAACCTCAAGGAGGAGGACGAAAAGCACGGCTACGCCCCGGGTGAGAGCTCCGCGCGTATCAATCGCGGCTTGGCGGAGATCGCAGATCAGGTCCTGCGCGGCTTTGGCAAAGAGCGTATCGCCGGACTGCTTCTGACCGGCGGAGACACGATGGAAAGTGTGTGCAAAATGATTGGGACCACCTATATCCGCGCCATCGACAACATTGTCCCGCAGATCGATGTGGGCAGACTGGCAGGGGCGTACGACGGCATGCCAGTGGTCGTAAAGGGCGGCTTCTGCGGCTATGACGAGGTGGGGATCGATATCGTAAACAGGATCCTGCTGGAAGCAAACAGATAAAAAGAGAAGGGGGAAGTATTATGATTATGAAGTTCTTGAAAAAGGTTCCCGCTGGCATGATGGTGGTTCCGCTCCTTTTGGGCAGCATCATTACAACGATCTTCCCGAATATCTGGCAGATCGGCGGACTGACGCAGGCCGTGTTCTCCAGCGCGGGCACCAACACCCTGCTGGGCGCGCAGCTGTTCTGCATGGGCACCGCATTGCAGGTAGGAGACATGGGCAAGGTGCTCAAGCGCGGCGGCGTGCTGCTGCTGTCCAAGTTCATCATCGGCGCTGCACTGGGTATTGCCGTGGGCAAGATCTTCGGCTCGGCCGGCTTCCTGGGCCTTTCCTCTCTGGCCATCATCAGCGCGGTCACCAACAGCAACGGCAGCGTGTATCTGACCCTGATGGGCAACTTCGGCGACCGGGCGGACGCAGGCTGCTTCCCTCTGCTGGCACTGAATGACGGTCCGTTCTTCACGCTGGTGGCGCTGGGAGCTTCCGGCCTGGCAGATATCCCCTTCCAGTCCCTGATCGCGGCTATTATCCCCGTGGCTGCCGGCATGATCATCGGCAACCTGGATCATGACATGAGAGATCTGTTTGCGCCCATGGGCTCCGCCATCATCCCCATCATCGGCTTTGCGCTGGGCACCGGGATCAATCTGGTCAACGTGGTCAAGGGCGGCATCTCCGGAATCATCCTCGGCCTGACCACTGTGTTTATCGGCGGTGCGTTCATCTGCCTGTGCGACCGCTTTATCACCCGGTGGCCCGGATATGCGGCCTGGGGCGTGGCCACCACGGCCGGCAACGCCGTGGCGGTCCCCGCGGCGATCGCGGTGGTCGATCCCTCCCTGGCGGCAGTTGCGGAGACGGCAACGGTCCAGGTCGCAGCGTCCGTGGTGGTCAGCTGCATTCTGGCTCCGCTGATGACCAGCTGGTGGGCGAAGAAGTACGGCTGCCCGCAGTTCCCCCTGGAAGGGCAGAAGTTCGATTGAACCATGCGGAATGTCTTGGAATGACAGAGGTTTTGCTATGAAAATTGTAATGGCCTGCGACCCGAACGCCACGGCGTATAAGCAGGAGATGATCGAATTCGTCAAAGGACTTGGCCATGAGGTTACGGATTTTGGAAGCGATGACCCCATCTATGCCAATGTGGCCATTCGGGCGGCAGAAGCTGTGGCGGCCAAAGAGTTTGACCGCGGCATCCTGTTTTGCGGTACCGGCATCGGCGTCATGCTGGCGGCCAACAAGGTCAAGGGCGCTTATGCGGCCAACGTGCTGAACGTCTACTCTGCCAAGCGGGCGTGCCTTTCCAATAACTGCAACATCATCACGCTGGGCAGTCAGGTGACGGGCAATATGCTGGCAAAGGAATTGATCGCCGCATATTTGAGCTGTACATATTCGTATAATGAACGGTCCGGCAAGAAGGTGGACGCCATCGTGAATTACGAAAAGGACCACGTCTGCTGAATCGGAAACAAGGAAGTCCGCTTTTTGAACTTTTGTCAAAAAGCGGACTTCCTGCTGAAAAGACCTGCTTCCTGCGGCAGATCCAAAGGCCCGGCCTGTGCGTGCCGGCAGGACGCGCCTGCTGCGGGGTTGTTCTGGACAAGCGCGGCCGTTTTTGGTACAATCAATTCATATCATTTGTATGGAAATTTGATGGATACAGAGGAAAACCGCCATGCCCATGGACATGAAAGCCAAAATCGGAGAGACGCTCAGTCAGCTGCTCTGCCGCAAACCGCTGGATAAGATCACCGTCAAGGAACTGGTGGATACCTGCGGGATCAGCCGGCAGACGTTTTACTATCACTTTCAGGACATCATGGATGTGGTGGAGTGGAATCAGCGCCAGTCCCTCCGGCAGGCCATTGAGACCAGTTTAGCCGCACCCACCGGGCGGGACGCCATCCGGGGGATCGTGTCGGAGAGCGTGAAGCGGCGGGAGCAGATCCGGCAGCTGCTGTCCTCCCAGCGGGGGCGGGAGATCGAGCAGCTGCTGATCAAGGCGGTGAGCACCTACCTGCGGGAGATGCTGCTGGTGAAAGCGCCGGACTTTACGCTGCCGCCTGCGGATGTGGAGGCGGCGCTCTGCTTTTATGCCTGGGGCATGGTGGGCATGATGCTTACGGGACTGGAAAACAAGCATCTGGACGAGGATCTGCTGGCGGATCAGATGCTGCGGCTTTTGTCCGGAGAGATCTCTTTGCACCCGGCGGATACCGGCGCTGATGGCGCCAAGTGACAAAAAAATATAAACAAAGGGCCGGAAGTGTCAAAAATCTTGACACTTCCGGCCCTTTGTCCATACAGGGAGGCGGAATTGACAGTGGTCAAACCCGACCTGTCCTGCTATAAAAGAAGCCATGGACCGCGGAAAGAGAGGTGGGCGCCATGGAGAGAACGAACGGGCTGTTTGCGGCAAAGCTGAAGGAGCTGGAACGGGAATACGGACAGCTGCAGCGGGGCCTTCATCACCTGGAGGACGGCCGGAAAGACGGACAGCGGGAGCTGGATGAGATCTGGCGGGAGTATGAGGAGCAGCTGGCTCGTCTGGAGCGCACGGCCCGGACCTGCCGTTCGCCTGCCATGGCCCGGATGGCGGACCTGCAGCGGGAATATGAGCGGAAAATGGAGCAGATCCTCCAGGAGCGTTTGACGGGAGCCGGCGCGGAGGGACAGGCGGAGGCGGCGGCCTTGTATGCCGAGTATGCCATGGATTTTGCAGTCCAGACCATGCGCTACGCGCTGATGGCGGCGCTGAGCGCTGCGCAGCTGGAGAAAAACGTGTATGCATTCCAGGAAAAAGGAGAGGAAGAATGCAATGAATGAAGTGAAAAGGCCGAAAAAGCCGCTGCTTTACTACTACGGGATCATCCTTTTGGTACTGATGCTGTTCAACCTGCTGGCGCTGCCCCGCTTTGCGGAGGGACAGGTGATCGAGGTGGACTACGGCACTTTCATGTCCATGACGGAAAACGGCCAGATCGGTCGGGTGGAACTGCAGGAGCAGGAAAACCGCATCCTCTTTACCAACCAGGAGGAGACGGCCATTTACAAGACGGCCATGGTGGACGACCCGGAGCTGACCCAGCGGCTCCACGATGCCGGTATTCCGTTTTACGGGCAGGAGATCCGGCAGGAATCGCCGATTTTATCCTTCCTGCTGACATGGATCCTGCCTCTGGTGATATTCATTGCCATCGGACAGTTCATGTCCAAAAAGCTCATGGACCGGGCCGGCGGCGCCAATGCCATGTCCTTCGGCCTTGGAAAATCCAGCGCCAAGATCTACGTGAAGTCCTCCGAGGGCATCAAATTCTCCGATGTGGCCGGGGAGGACGAGGCCAAGGAGAGCCTCAAGGAGATCGTGGACTACCTGCATGATCCTCAAAAATACCGGGAGATCGGTGCCGCCATGCCCAAGGGCATTTTGCTGGTGGGCCCGCCGGGCACCGGTAAGACCATGCTGGCCAAAGCGGTGGCCGGCGAGGCCAATGTCCCGTTTTTCTCCATGTCCGGCTCGGAGTTCGTGGAGATGTTCGTGGGCATGGGCGCGTCCAAGGTGCGGGACCTTTTCAAGCAGGCCAAGGAAAAGGCGCCCTGCATCGTCTTTATCGACGAGATCGACGCCATCGGCAAAAAGCGGGATGGCCAGATCGGCGGCAACGACGAGCGGGAGCAGACCCTCAACCAGCTGCTCACGGAGATGGACGGCTTTGAGGGCAACACGGGCGTCATCATTCTGGCGGCCACCAACCGGCCGGAGTCCCTGGACCCGGCCCTGACCCGCCCCGGACGGTTCGACCGCCGGGTGCCTGTGGAGCTGCCGGACCTGCAGGGGCGGGAGGCCATTTTGCGGGTGCACGCCAAAAAAATCAAGGTGGCCGAGGATGTGGACTACGGAAAGATCGCCCGTATGGCCTCCGGTGCCTCCGGCGCGGAGCTTGCCAACATCGTCAATGAGGCGGCGCTGCGGGCGGTGCGCGCCGGCCGGCGCTATGCCACCCAATCCGACCTGGAGGAGAGCATCGAGGTGGTCATCGCCGGCTACCAGAAGAAAAACGCCATCCTCACCGACCAGGAGAAGTGGACGGTGGCCTACCACGAAACGGGGCACGCCCTGGTGGCCGCCATGCAGACCCACTCCGCGCCGGTGCAGAAGATCACCATCATCCCCCGTACCTCCGGCGCCCTGGGCTACACCATGCAGGTGGACGAGGGCAACCACTACCTGCTGACCAAGGAGGAGATCGAAAACAAGATCGCCACCTATACCGGCGGCCGGGCGGCGGAGGAAGTGGTGTTCGGCACCGTTTCCACAGGCGCCTCCAACGACATCGAGCAGGCCACCAAGCTGGCCCGGGCCATGATCACCCGGTATGCCATGAGCCGTGATTTCGACATGGTGGCCATGGAGACCGTCACCAACCAGTACCTGGGCGGGGACAGCTCTCTTGCCTGCTCCATGGAGACCCAGACCCAGATCGACCGGCAGGTGGTGGAAGTGGTGAAGTGCCAGCACGAAAAGGCCGCGTCCATCCTCATGGAAAACCGGGAGAAGCTGGATGAGCTGGCCAGATACCTCTATGAAAAGGAGACCATCACCGGAGAGGAATTCATGGAGATCCTCAACGGGAAGAGGTCTGCCTGAACCAAAACAAAAGGCGGGTGCGCAGATGCGCACCCGCCTTTTATGCTGGATGAAAGCGCCTGCCTTTGTTTTTACGGTTCCTCATACCGGAAGGGAAGCTCACAGGAGTAGCAGAAGTTCCGGTTGCCCCGCTGGCGCCTGCCGCAGCGGGGACAGGCGATCAGATCGTCCGTACGGCGGGGGAACACGGCCTCACCCTCCCTCTCCGGGGAAACGGCGCATGGTCCATCCTCCGGCGGAGCGGCAGACTCCTCCGGCCGAGGCGGCGACTGCAGGGACTCCAGCTGGGCGATGCGGGCCTTCAGAGCGTCCACTTCCTGCTGGTGGGCTTTTGCTTCGTGGATCAATTCCTGCTGGTATTGGCTTTGGTCCGGCAGCAGCAAGATGACGATCAGTGCCAGAAAGCCGCCGAAAAAGCCGGCCAGCAGGCAAAGTGCCACGCTGTACCCCTTTTCTTCGCCCAGCTTTACGCAAAAGACACAGACGATGACGTTGATGACCAGCGAGAACAGAAGCACTCCCATGGAATCGCCTCCTTTTTGATTTCATCATATCTTGGGAGCGTGGTGCTGTCAAGGCGGTTAGCTGGGCCTAATGTTCCAAAAATCGCTGTACAACGAAAGATAACGGTGGTATAATCACAACTTAATGACAAAATCAAGAAATTTCAGAAGAGGTGTGTTCATGAGCGAGGAAATGCGTACATTTGGATATCTGTGCCCCGCCTGCGGAAAGACCGTCATGGGGGCCCGCTCTGTATTTGCCCTGGAGGCGTCCAACGCGGAGGTGGAGTGTGAGTGCGGCAAATCCGCGCTGAAAGTGACCTTCGACGGGGAGAAGTATCACCTCTATGTGCCCTGCGGCATCTGCGGCCAGACCCATGAGGCTGTCTGCCTGCCGGAGCGGGTGGTGCAGGGGGCCACGGCCCTGGGCTGCGCCAAGACCAAACAGTTTTGCTGCTTCATCGGCCCGGAGGGCATTGTGGAGAAGAACCTGCGGGAGCTTTCTATCCTGGCGGAGAAAGAAAAGCGGCAGGAGGGGGAGGAGGGCCCGGAGGCCTTCGTGGACAATGTCATCATGTACGAGGTGCTCTCGGAACTCAAGGACATTGCCGCCCGGGACAGGGGCATCACCTGCGGCTGCGGCAGCAGCCGCTACGGTATGGAGATCCGCCGCTCGGCAGTGGACCTCATTTGCCGGGACTGCGGCGCCAAGCTGCGTATCCCCGCCGCCACGGACCGGGACCTGGATGACCTCTGCTGCCACATGCGCCTGGTGATTCCCGGCGGAAAGGAACGGGTGTGATCGTATGGTATCGTTGCTTGCCCGTCTTTTCATCCGGGACCGGGAGGGCGCTGGGGCCCGCAAGGCCTACGGCATCCTCTGCGGCGCGGTGGGTATCGCGCTGAATATTTTCCTCTTTGCGGGAAAGTTTTTTGCCGGTATGCTTTCCGGCTCCATCGCCATCACGGCGGACGCATTCAACAACCTCTCGGACGCGGGCTCGTCCTTTGTCACGCTGCTGGGTTTCCAGCTGGCGGGCCAGAAGCCGGACTCCGACCATCCGTTCGGACATGGGCGGATCGAGTACCTGTCGGGCCTTGCAGTGTCGCTCCTCATCCTGCTCATGGGCGTGGAACTGGCAAAGTCCTCCGTGGAGAAGATCCTGCACCCGGAGCCGGTGGATTCCAGCGGACTGGTCATCGTGATCCTGTGTGCGTCCATTGCGGTGAAGCTCTACATGTTTTACTATAACCGCCGTCTGGGAAGGCGGCTGGAGTCTCCGGCCATGGAGGCTACCGCCATGGACTCCCTCAGCGACAGCGTGGCCACTACGGCGGTGCTGGCCGCCACGCTGGTGGGCCGGTTCACGGATCTGTACATCGATGGATGGTGCGGCATTCTGGTGGCCGTGTTCATTTTGTGGTCCGGCATCCGGGCTGCCAAGGAAACCCTGGATCCGCTGCTGGGCACGCCGCCGGCTCACGAGTTTGTAGAGCAGATCCGCCAGCTGGTCATGGCCCATAAAGGCATCCTGGGCATCCACGATCTGATCGTCCACGACTACGGGCCCGGCCAGGTGATGATCTCTCTGCATGCGGAGGTGTCCGCCTCGGAAAACGTGCTGGAGCTCCATGACGAGATCGATAACGTGGAAAAGGAGCTGCGGGAGCAGCTGGGCTGCGAGGCCGTCATCCACATGGACCCCATCGTCACCGACGACGGCATTACCGAGGAGACCCGAGAGCGGGTGGCTGCCTTGATCCACTGCATCGATGATGACATCAACATCCATGATTTCCGCATGGTGACCGGCCCCACCCACACGAATCTGATCTTTGACGCGGTGGTGCCGTTCAAGTTCCGTCTCAGCGACGAGGAGGTGGAGCGCAAGATCAAAACCGCCGTGCGCACGCTGGACGGCAATTATTACGCCGTGGTGAATGTGGAAAAATCCTATACATAAGATGGGCAAAGCCCGCGTGCCAAGGCACGCGGGCTTTTTGACGCCGAAAGAGGAGCGGTGGGCCTTGGCCGGATAAAAGCGGGGGGCGGACGCAGCAAAAAAACAGACCGCCCATTCGGGCGGCCTGTTGAAAAAACTGATCGAAAAATCAGCGCTTGGAGAACTGGGGAGCACGACGGGCGGCCTTCAGACCGTATTTCAATCGTCTGAGCGATGATTTTCCTTGATATTCCGGGCTTTTTTGAGCCTCGGCCCCTCGGTTGTCCTACAGAAGATTGGTGATGTAGGTATGCCGCAGCAGGTGCGGTGTCACATCGAAGTCCAGGCTATACACAATGTTGGGATTGTTTTTCTGATGTCCTCCCAGACTCGGCTGAACAGTGTACTTGATGCTCTGTCCGTTCACATACTTATAATAGGTACGCTCCTTGGTAGACCGAACAACGATGTACTGCCAGACACGTTTGAACTGCGAATATGACAAGGGCTGTCCCTCACTATCGGCAATCACATATTCCGATTTGGAGGCAGCCTTGGCTTCCCGCAGACAATTCACAAGGCATTTGGGAATGGGAATATCCCTTCTTGCTGCTTTCGTCTTAAGCGTTGTAGAGATAACCGGTCTGTTATGCTCTGATCGCCATGCGCGCCGCACAGAGATATATGGAGTGGGTGCATCGAGGAACACACAATCCCATTGCAAGGCGAGAGCTTCTTCTCGGCGCAGACCGGCATATAAGCCGATCATGGTAAACAGATACGGCGGAAGTCCTTTGACGGTTTCCAGCAGCACTTCCACCTGCTGGTCTGTCAGCGAATCTTTCTTTTGGGTCGGTTTCCCTCCTTTTGCCGAAATCCCCTCACACGGATTGTATTCCAGCAACTGGCTCCGCTCTGCCGAGTAAAAAATGCACTTGAGGAGCATATTCACCGTATTGTGCAGGCTCTCGGACTTATTGGACAATGGGATCAGCGCCAGACGAATATCATCCGCTGTTACTTCCTCCATATACATATCTCCCAAAGGCTTGATA
>PPYE01560884.1_pt1 | contig 12231 bp, 10 predicted proteins | sample 1559881 | NCBI WGS metagenome assembly PPYE01 (sample SAMN08240022, study PRJNA423297) | Human gut metagenome, whole genome shotgun sequencing project.
GGGCAGCAGACCGACATGGTTGCTGTATTCCTCGACCGCCATATTATTCCATTCCTCAATAATTCCCTCTACCGTTTCCTGCAATCCAAAAAGATCAATGGTGTATTGTGCGGCTTCCTCAAAACTCCTTGCACATATTTCAGTTACATAATTTTCCGGGACGGGAAGATTTCTCTTTTTCAAAAACTGAATATCTATATGCTCCCATACATCCATTGAATCCAGAATTGTTCCATCTAAATCAAAGATTGCCGCATTAAAATCCATTTTTCTTTTCCTTTCCGCAAAATAAATCTTTCAGTTCCGCAGCAGCAGCTTTTATATCAGACTGCGCTATAATGGCAGATACAACAGCCAGCCCGTCAATTCCCATGGGCTTGAAACGCCCTGCATTTCCCTTATTGATACCGCCAATAACAACTATCGGCAAAGAAACGGCTGCGCGGATTTTCTGTAATTCTTCCATTGATACAGAATCAGCGTCGGTTTTAGTTCCAGTAGGGAACATTGCGCCAACTCCCAAATAATCTGCACCATCCTGTTGTGCCTGTATTGCTTCTGCAATGGAAGATGCGGATACTCCCAACAGCATATTTTCCCCAATTACTTTGCGGACGGCAGCCGCAGGTAAATCATGCTGTCCAATATGTACCCCCGTAGCCTGCACAGCCATTGCAATATCTATCCGGTCGTTTATGATAAGGGGAATATGGTATTTATCCGTAACCTGTTTCACGGCAACAGCCTGATTGTAAAATTCTAATGAGGACAATTCTTTTTCTCGGAGTTGTATCATTGTGCAGCCTCCTAAAATTGCCTGTTCCACCGCTTCTGTCAGGCTATCGCAGCTCATTAGTTGACGATCAGTAACAAGATAAAGTGTATAATCAAAGTTCATTTTGCACCTGCCTATTCTTTAGATAAACCATGCTGATACAATTCGTAGAAATGGTGCGTCGGGCCACAGCCTTTCCCAATCGCAAGAGAGTGTTCGATTGCCATTGTGACATATGCCTTTGCAGATTCGACTGCAAGCGGAACACTTTTTCCCTTTGCAAGCTGGGAAGCGATTGCAGAAGAAAAGGTACAGCCTGTCCCATGAGTATTTTTCGTATCAATGCGGGATGTTTCAAAATGGTAGAAATTTTCTCCATCAAATAGGACATCAACAGCATTTCCTATATGATGTCCACCCTTGACAACAATCGCCTTACAACCCATGGCATATATTTTTCTTGCGGCAGCCTCCATATCTGAAACTGTGGAAATCTGCATATCCGCTATTTTCTCTGCCTCTGGAATATTCGGAGTAAGTACATCGGCAAGTGGAATTACTGTATCTATCAAGGTGGAAACCGCCGTAGGATTCATCAATGGGCAGCCATTTTTGGCATACATAACCGGGTCGATTACAACATTTTGGGGCTTATATTGTAATAGTTTCTTTGCCACCGCTTTCATACATTCTGGTGTAGAAAGCATACCGATTTTTACTGCGTCCACTTCAATATCTTCAAATACGGCGTCAATCTGTTTTTCAATCATATCCGGGGTAATATCTTGGATGTCGATAACGCGGCTGGTGTTCTCTGCAACAACAGAAACAATAACACTCATTCCAAATACGCCGTGAGCAGAAAAAGTTTTCAAATCAGCCTGAATACCTGCACCTCCGCTGCAATCTGATCCGGCAATGGACAATACTTTTTTCATTTTGCATTTTCCTCCATTCTCTCGTTCCGATAGGCCATCTTCCAAAAAGCAAGTATGCAAAATTGCTTTAGATAATCCAGCCGCACTTCCGATTCCGTATCATTTACAAAGTTCAGCATGGAGTAGTAAAGCTGAATTTCTCTTAATGTAGCAGCATGAAAAATTGCCTTTCCGTATATGCGGGCATAGTTTTTCAGATAGATACTATCCTGAATCATATATCTCTTGAATTTTTCAAGAGGTAGCTTTCCAGTTTGCACTTCCTGCACAAATGGGGTAGCTGCACATTCTTCCCAAATGGGGATGTTGTGGGTTAAGATGTCTTTCATAAATGCCATGTTTGATCCTCCTAAGATAAAAAAATAGAGCCTCTAAAACAATTAGAAGCTCTTTCAGACGCAATACGAGCGTAAGAAATTGCTTCCCTACGCCGGTATTAGCCGACAGGTCCAGAGGTCAGGTCTTACCTTTTTCAACTTGTTCAGTTCCCTCGCAAACACATATCATATCTTATTCAATTAAAAAAGGACATTCCCAAAACAGAGAATGTCCAAAAAATACGAATCTGTATTCTTCAGCTCCCTGCGTTGGTATTAGCCAACAGGTTCAAAGGGTCAGGTTTTAACCTTCTCAACTACAAGGTAGTCCCCCTGCTTGAGTATTATTATAGTTAAGAAGTCCCGTTCTAAATGCGGGAAAATGGACAAAAAAGAAGCGCCGGGACAAAGATAACTTTTCAGTTCTTTGTCCCGGCTGAATTTTGGCATGGACACTGATTTTGTGCAGTGCTATAATTTGAGTAAATAAACGAGATCGGGGTGATTATCCATGAATGAAAGAGAAAAGATTATCCGGCGTTGGTTTGATATGTGGTTGGAGCAACAGGATTTTGGAATAGATGAAATTTTTACAGAGGATGTTCTATATACAGAAAGTTGGAGTCCCCAATATTGCAATCGAAAAACTGTGAAGCACTGGTTTCAGGAATGGAATACCCGTGGCAAAGTCGTTGCTTGGGAAATTAAACAATTCTTCCACAAGGAAAATCAGACAATCGTTGAGTGGTATTTCAAAAATGAAATGGACAATGGGAGCATAGAAGAATTTGACGGAATCTCTTTGATTGAGTGGACAGACGAGAACAAAATTAAGTCATTAAAAGAATTTGGGTGCAATCTGAATCATTATAATCCCTATGAGCATAGTGATACGCCCCAGTTTAGAAATGCAAAGGCAAGCTGGTTTTGATTTGTGATTTGTTGCAAAAAAGAAGCGCCGGACGCAGAGGCTTTGACAGCCCCCGCGCCCGGCGTTTTGCTTATTCGTCTGTGAAGTGGAACCGCTGCGCCGCAAAGTCGGCGTCGCTCATGGCGTCCAGCTTATTGACGGTCTGGCAGGCCAGCGCCGCCATTTCCTTGTCCATGTCCGGCAAAGCTGCCCGGAAATTTGCCGCCGTCCTGTGGCGGTCGGCATTGTGGTACAGACAGATCAGGTTTTCTTCTTCCACGGTGAAATACATTCCTCATACCTCCATTTCTTTTGATTTTTCCCGCGCCGGGGGCCTCTTTTTCTGTTCCTCCTTGGCGGCGGCAAGCTGCGCCCGGATGGACGGTTTCTTTTGTTTCTGCGTCGTCCTGCGGGTCTGCTTGGGCTTTTGGGCCTCCGCCTTGGCTGCCTCGGCCACATCCAAAAGGGAAATCTGTTCCCCGGCTTTTGCCCTTGCTTCCAGTTCCTCCATAGACGGGGCATTGTTCATCATGCCGTCGATCATGTTGTAGTTCTGCTCGGTGGACATTTCCGCCGTCTTGATATGGCTTTCCTGCTGGGCGGGGATGGCAAAGGCCCTTGTGCCGTTTGCCATAATGAGATACCTGCCGTCATCCGATTGATGGTGGAATCCATACCCGGCGGCCTCCATCTGTTCCCGGCTCCTGTCGGTCAGATAGAAACGGCCCCGTGGCGTCTGGATTTGTTCGCCGGTCATGCACTCGTCTGGCGTGAGCTGCTTTTCCGGCTGGGCGAAGAACTCCGGCACCTGCCGGTAGTCGGCTCCCTCGTCCACATAGTAGGCGGTCTGTTTCCCATCCTGCCGGAACACCACAATATCCCCCATTGAGAGGGAATGTCCCTTGTAATCGGCGGGATGTTCCATGTTGAAGCGGCGGTAAATCTCGTCCAGTGTGGTGTCCTTGTCCAGCGGCGCGGTGTAGACAAGCTGGTAATTCTTCCTGTCCACCGAAAGCCCATCTGCCTGCAAGTCCTCATAGGAACGGTAGCGGAAGTCGCGCCCCTCCGGGCCGGGCGGCACTTGGTAGATGGAAAAGTTGGGCTGCGCCGGGGCCTCATAGTCAGAGGCAACATATTCCTCCACCGTCAGCCCGGAAGCGGCGGCCTCCTGTTCCAGCTCTGCCTCGATCTGTTTTTTGTAGTCCTGCAAGCTCTGGTCGAAGTCGGCAAGCTGCGGCGGCTCCGGCAAATGGTACTGGCCCTGATTGAGAAGCGGGCGGCACTCCTTTACATAGTCCAAAACCGCATTGAAATAAGCGGTCTGTTCCGGCGTCAGGGTTTCCCCGGATCGTAGCGGACGCCGGGCCTCCTGCTCCATAGCGGCCAGATTGCAGTGCAGCTCCATATACGGGATGAACTCATGCAGCAGCGTATCCCGCTGGGCCTTGTCCGCCTCCCATGCCTCCGGCCCCTCATGGTGCAGCACATGGTTTTTCCAGCTTTCATCCTGTGCGTAGTATTCGTGGTAGCCCCGGATATGCTGGATCAGGGAACCGTCGCCGTCGCCAAAGTCCTGCCGTCCCTCGTAGCTGTCCGGCTGGCCCTGCATGGTAAAGTCAATGCGGAACTTGGTCTTGTCGTACCAATGGCCCGTATAGCCCGGCTGCTCCCGTTCATGGCGTCTGGCGCTGTCCAGCTCGTTGAAAACGGCCTCGGCTTCATGCAGCGGCATTTGCTGGCCGTCTTTCAAATGGGGGCTTTCACTCCAAAGGATCGTGACAACCGGCTCCGCTGCCGGATTCTGCGCGATCTGCCGCTGGGCGTTGGCGACGGCGATCTCACTTTCGATCTCGCTTTTCACAAAGGAATCCATCTGGCCCTTTTGCAGCTCGTAGCCCTGTTCACACAGGCGGTTGATAAGCCCGATCACCTTGTCAGTATCGCCCACGGCCTCGGCATAGGCCACGATCAACTGCCGTTCCTCGCTGCCCAAACGCGGGGCGTTTTTCTCTGCCAGCTCGATCAGGGCGGCGGCCCGGTCAGCCGGGGACGCCTCCGGCATGAACGGCTTTCCATTCAAAAGGCCGTCGATCCCGTTCCATGCCTGCGGCTGGGGAATGGCGTTGGCCTGTTCGGTTGCTTCCAGAAAATCATCCAACCTGTCGCCGGTCAGGGGTTCCATCGTCCCAGCCGGTCGCTCATGGATGGCAAGGATTTCTTTTCCGGCTTCCGCAAGGGACAGGTCGGGATTGTCAAGCTGGCCTCCGTCCAGTTCCTTGTAGTCGGGGTCATACAGCGTGTAATCGTAGCCGGTTTCCGATGTCTGGATATACAGGTAATCGCCGCTTTCCAAACGGTAGGCGGCCTCCTGCTGGGCTTCTGCCTGTTCCAGCGTTCCATCCCCGGCAATGGTAAAGCCCTGCGCCTGCGCCGCCTCCTTGGTTCCCTGCGACACTTCGCCGGTGGATTTCAAATCTGCGTCAATGAGGGCTTGCAGCATGGCTTTTACGCTGGCGGTCATTTCCCGCTGTTGCTCCGGGGGCAGCTTGGAAAATACGCTGTCCGGGTCTGGCTGCTCGGCGGCCCGTTCCAGCGGCGCGGCCTGCGGCTGCTCCTGCTGGGTCTGCCGTTCTTTCTGAAGCTGGGCAAGGTGGCCGTCAATGGTGGTAATCAGCTCATGGGCGGTGGCCCGGATGGTTTCAAGGGAGGCTTTCAGCTCTTTCAAGTCCTTGCCGGAACTCCAACCGGCCACATAGCCAAAGGAATAGTCGGAGGTGTCCAGCCCGTAGTGCTGGCAGACGGCATAGGCCACGCTTTCGGCCTGCACCTCACGGGTGCGGCTGTCGGGGCGGTCGGCCTGCTCTATGGCCGGGGCTTCCGGGTCGATGGCGTGGAGCTTGGAATGGGCGATCTCATGGATGGCCGTCTTTAGGGTCTGTAATTCGCTCATGCCCTCCTGAATGGCGATCCGCTTTTCCGTCAGGTGGTAGTAGCCGTGGGAACCGCCCGGAATATCCTCAAAACCAATGGGAACCGGGGAGGTCTGTTCCAGCGCCTTGAAAAATTCCCCGTAGCGTTCCACGCTGCCGGTCAGTTCTTCCACGCCGATAGAGGGCAGCGGTTCCCCCTCGGTCTGGCTCACATCAAAGACGGAAACGATCTTAAAGGCCGGAACCTGTATTTCCTGTACTTCGGTAACAGGCTTTCCGTCCTTTCCCATCACCGGCCTGCCCTGTGCATCCAGCTTTTGCACTTCCTTTTTCGCCTTGAACGGGGCCGGGGCCAGTATTTTGATGGCCTTTTCGCCTTTCTTTACATTGCGGTGAAAATCGTCCCGCCACTTGTTGTAGCCCGCCACAAGCTGTCCACCCTGCATGGCGATCAGGAGGGTATTGTTGAAGCTGTAACTGTGGAACTTGGACATGGTGGTGAGATAGGCTTTGTAGCGTTCACTCTCGAAAAGCTCCTGTATGCCGGTTTCCAGCCGGTCGGTGATCTCTTTCATGCGCTCGGCGCTGTTCTGGCCGTTTAAGAGAATGGGGGTGACAGGCTGTGGGGCCTTTGTAGGCGCTGCCGCTTCCGGCTGCACCTTGCTTTCCTCCCGCAGAATTTCCGGCGCGGGATAGGCCATCACCCGGTATTTCTCCGGCACTGGCTGGCCCTCATGGACACGCTGCCATTCGTCGCTGGTTCGCAGAATATAGCCGTAATCGGTAAAGGTTCCCTGTTCCTCGTTGGCGATAAAACTTCCCAGCCGGTCGGTGTCAATGGCCGGTTTCCACGGGTCGGGGACGACAAACAGCCCGGAATCATTCAGATAATATTCCCCCAGACTGCGGTTGTCCTTGGCGTTGATTAAGACAAAACAATCGGTGTTTTCGGCGTAGTCCAAAAGCTGCCCAATGGTCTGCATTTTTGCCGGGGACTGCATGGCGGCGTTCAGCTCCGCCAGCTCCACGGCGTCCAGCTTTTGAAGCTGGGCAGCAAGGAAGTTCAGTTCGTCCACGCTGGCGGCTCTGATTAAATCCTCCAGCAGTTCCAGCGGTTTTCCCTCCGGGGTGGAAAAGCCGCCAATGAACAAGTCCTGCTGGTTGTCGGCGGTAATGTGGATTTCCTTTAGGGCTTCCTGTACCTGTTCGGCGGTAGTCGGCAGGGAAAGCCAGTACCCATGCGGCCCGCCGGTCTGCGCTTCGGCGCGGTTATCAAGAAAAATAGAAAATACTTCGTTCACGGGTTCCCTCCTTTCCGGGGTGGTTGTGGTCTGCTGCGGCTGCGCGGTTTCTTCCTGCGCGGGAAGCTCTGCGGCTTTTGCCGGTTCCTCTCCCTCAATGGTGTAGCCGGGGAGCAGGCAGCCGTTGACCTTAAAGCAGTCGGCGTATTCCTTGGGGATGGCCGGGGAAATTTCGGTAAAGTAATGTTCGTGGGCTTTGATCCGGCCATTCAGGTACTTGTCCAGTTCTTCCCGGCTGGCAAAGACTTTCCGATCCTGTCCGGCGATCTTTTCCCGCTGGTTTCCGTGGGGCGCGTTGGTATAAAGGCCCCAGCGGAGCGTCCACGAGTAGGGAATAGATTTTTGGGCGGCGCTGTCATACCGGGTATTCTCGGAAATGGAGTAATCCATCTGGTAGACCATGTTGCTGCGGATATGGCGGTACTCGTCCGGGGCCTCCCACTGGTTTGCGGTATGGGTAACGGGAAGCGTCCGGGCATATTCAAGGGCTTTGTCCAGAAACAGGGTTCTTCCGGCCTGTTCCTCCCATGCGGCGGCCTGTTCTTTCAGGCGGTCAAACACTTCCTGTTCTGCGGCGGCGCTTTCCGCCCGCAGGGAAAGAAGCTCCGCAAGGGGCAGCTTTACCATTTCGGAGAGATCGGCCTTGCCGCTTTCAAAGTAAATCCGGCGCTCGATCCGCATGGTGCTGGCCGGTTCTAAATCGTCGTGGTCGTAGGAGCTGTAAGACATTTGGGGTTCACATCCTTTCTGAAAAATGGCATAAGAAAAGCAGGAAACCTTTGAAAAATTTCCTGCTGGGTGGGCCGATAATAAGCGGCTGATATTCAATTTTGAAAGTTTGGGTTAGATTGATTGAAGCTGGGGACAGTCTAACAAATTAAAGCTTTCTACTTCTTCAACATCAATAACTTTGATGCCTCGTTCTTTTAATGCCTTTGCAAACAATCCCATTCCAGAAATCAATTTTCCGGTAAAGCTACCATCATATATTTGATTTACTCCGCAGGTAGGACTTCTGGATTGTAGTATAGCTAACTCAATATCTTCATGTTGAATTTTGGATAATGCCATTGATACTGCTCGTTTATATTCCAAATCAACATCATTTCCATTTTCGTCTGTTACTACACCATTCACAATCTCTGCACAAGGTCTGGGAGTAGCCATACCTGCTAATTGCTCTGGACAAATGCAAATAATTTCTTTATCTTTTAAGTAGTTGATAGCTGCCAGATTTTTGTTATTTTTTCCATTGTATTTACAATCCACTCCCATAATACAAGCACTAACTAATATTTTCACACTTATCACCTCAAATGGATATTATCGTTGGCTTTATTATACTATGACATGGTGTATCTTGGAATAGATGAATTGTAAATTTGCTGGATACAAGGGGTTTGGGGCTTCCCCAAAGAGAAAATCCCCGGCCCGGCAGGTGCGCCGGGTCAGGGATTTTGCCGGGAGTGTGGCTACACTCCCTATGCTTGCTGTTTTTAGTTTTTGTCCCTCTGTTCCACGCGGTAGTTCACATACTTGCCGCCGGTATCGGCCAAAAGCACCGTCCCGTCATAGGTCTTGCCGGTTTTCATGGAGCGCAGGCCCTTTACCTTTGCTTTTCCGTCTTTAAGTAGCGCGGCGGCGATCTTCGGGGTGAACGCCTTGCCCCGTTCCTCAAAAAATCGGTCATTCTTCCACATGACAAACTGGCAGCTTCGGTTTCCGCAGTAGTAGTTCTTTTTGCCCTCGTAGACGCTTTCCCCGCAGCGCGGACATTTGCCGATAACCACACGCTCGGTTTGAAACAACTTCTGCGCGTCCTCGCTGATCTGGGAGTAGTTTGCGATCAGACCCCTTGTCATTTCTGCAATGCCAGCCATGAAGCCCTCCGGGTCGGCCTGCCCCTTGGCAATGGCCGTCAGCTCCGTTTCCCACTGTGCCGTAAGCTGGGGAGAGGTCAGCACTTCCGGCAGCACGCAGGCAAGGTTGTGGCCGTCCTTGGTGGGAACAAGCTGTTTGCCCCTGCGCTCCACAAAGCCCATCTGCACCAGCTTTTCTAAGATGGAGGCGCGGGTGGCCGGGGTTCCCAATCCCTGCCGCTCGGCGTCCTCCGGCAGATCGTCCGTACCGGCGCGCTCCATAGCGGAAAGCAGGGTATCTTCCGTGTAGGATTTTGGCGGTGCGGTGAAATGTTCGGTGACAGCGGCAGTTACCTTGTCAAAGGTCTGCCCCTCGGTGATCTCCGGCAGTTCCCGCGCAGGCTCCGGGGCGGTGTCGTCACTGTCTGTTTTGAACGACGCCTTAAAGCGGCGGTCAAGCTCTTTCCAGCCGGGGGTCAGGATGGTCTTTCCCTTGGCGGTAAAGGTGTTCCCGGCACAGGTGAATGTGGCGGTGACAGCCTCGTACACATGGGGCGCGGCCACGGCGCACAGCAGCTTGCAGCACACAAGGGACAGCAGTTTCTTTTCTCCCTCGGTCAGCCCGTCAAAGCCTTTCTGCACAAATTCCATTGTCGGGACAATGGCATGGTGGTCGCTCACCTTTTTGCTGTTCAGCACCCGGCCAAACTGCGGGGACAGGTCAAGCCCCGCCGCAAAGGGAAGCAGCGGCCACAGGCCGGACACAAGACTTTCCGCCGTTGGCAGCATATCATCGGTCAAATACTGGCTGTCGGTGCGGGGATAGGTCAGCAGCTTCTTTTCATAGAGCTGCTGGGCATAGTCAAGGGTCTGCTTGGCGGTAAATCCAAACAGCCGGTTTGCCTCCCGCTGCAAGGTGGTGAGGTCATAGAGGCGGGGCGGCTGCTCCGTCTTTTTCTCCCGTGTCACAGACACACAAACGGCCTGCGCCGTTTCACAGGCGGCTTTCAGGGCCTTGGCGTCGTCTGCGTTTCTCATGCGTTCACTGGCCGCCTCCATGCCGCCCGCCGCAATCTGGACGATGTGGTATTTCTCTTTCTGAAAGCTGCTGATCTTGGCCTCCCGGTCAACCAGCATTTTCAGGGTCGGCGTCTGGACACGGCCCACGGTCAGGGTCTTGTGGTAGAGGATGGAGAAAAGTCTTGTCGCGTTGATCCCCACCAGCCAATCCGCCTGCGCCCGGCAAAGGGCCGACTGATACAAGTTGTCATAGTCAGTTCCCGGTTTCAGATGGGCAAAGCCGTCCTTGATGGCCGCGTCCTCCATGCTGGAAATCCAAAGGCGCTGAAACGGTTTCTTGCAGCCCGCCATCTGGTAGACGAAACGGAAAATCAATTCCCCCTCGCGCCCGGCGTCAGTGGCGCACACAAGGCCGGTAACATCGGGGCGCTCCATCAAAGAACGCAGGGTGTCAAACTGCTTTTTCTTATCGTCGGGAATGATGTACTGCCATTCCTGCGGCAGAATCGGCAGGTCGTCATAGCGCCATTTTTTGAAACGCTCGTCATAAGTCCCGGCGTCGGCAAGGGAAACAAGGTGGCCGATACACCAGCTCACCAGATAGCCGTTTCCCTCCATGTAGCCGTCTTGTTTCTTGTCCGCGCCGATCACGCCCGCAATGCTGCGGGCTACGCTTGGTTTCTCTGCAATTATTAACTGATAGCTCATACTTCGTCCTCCTTATTTCCATCTTCACTTGTCATATCCTCGTCCGGCTCCGGGGCTTCGTCCTCGTCGTCCTCGTCCTCTCCAAAGTCATACTCGGCCAGATCGTCATTGCCTGTGGTGTCGGCTTTTTCCTTTTTGAATTTCAGGAAGTAGAGGGCTGCGCCGCCGCCCAGCAGCACCACCACAAAGAACACCACAAGGCCGCCCATGCCGCTTGGCTTTTCCTCCTGCGGCTTTTCTTCCTCCGGCTGGGGCTTCGGCTCCGGCCCGTTGCAGGCGGTCAGGTTGTTTTTACAGACCGGGCAAGCCGTATTGACGGCCCCGGCTTGACACTTGGCCGTACAGGTGCAGACCTCTGGCTCTTTTTTCCCGTCCTCCAACAAGGCTTGCAGGTCGGCGTCGTCCACTTGGTTGAGGAAATGCACCGCCGTTTCCTTGTCCTCGTTGGCCCGGTCGATCAGGATGTAAAAATAATTCCCGGCCTTGGTGGTAACAGTGATAAGCTGCTTATCCCCGAAAAAATCATCCACCAGCGTAGCGTTGCCCTGCGGGGTAACGGGTACGCCCTCCGGCTCCATGCCGCCGGTGGTGGGTTCTTCGGTTTCCTCCGGCACCTCTGCGGGGGCCTCGGTGGTTTCCGGCAGCGGCACCGGGTCAGGGTCAGCGCCACCGGCGTAGGCGGTAACGGTCGTGGTCGCCATGCAGAGCGCAGCGGCCACAGCCAGCGTCAAGGTACGGAACAGTTTAGATTTCTTCATGGGCGCTGTCCTCCTGTTCAAAGTCCGGGATCGGGGCCGGGGCCGCCTGCAACGCGCCGCCGCGCACAAAGGCGGCGAACTCCTGCGGGGTCATGTTGAGGCCGCGCACAAGCTGGACGATCTGCAAGTTTTCCTGTTCGGTCTTGGCTGCTTCCAGCTCCCGAAGCTGCTTTTGCAGCTCCGCGATCTTGCCCTTGGTTTTCTCAATATCCTTTTCAATGCGTTCCAATTTGTTCATTGCCATAGTGATTTACTCCTTTCTGGCGTTTAAGGTAAACGCCCGTAACAATAAAAATGCTGCTGCCAGTAGCTTGAATTGAGGTTCGTGTAGGAAATGGGGTCGCCGCAGTGCAGCATGACCGAATTTCCCACATACAGCCCCACATGGGACATCCCGGCAGTGTCGTAAGTGCCGACGAAAAATACAAGGTCACCGGGCTTGGCCTGCTCCGGGGAAACGGGGGTGCAGATGTTGTAAAGCCCCTGCGCCGTCTGGCGTCCCACATTCCAGCCGGAATGATTGATAACCCAGCTAATGAAGCCGGAACAATCAAAGCTGGTGCTTGGGGAGCTGCCGCCCCACACATAGGGATAGCCCACATACTTTTCTGCCTCGGCAATCATGGCGGCAAAGGTTTCGTCCTTTAGCGCCTCCGGGGGGATTTCATAGTAGGTCGGCTCTTTCGGGGTGGAGGCGTGGGGATAGCTGCCGTTG
>PPYE01560460.1_pt1 | contig 12228 bp, 8 predicted proteins | sample 1559881 | NCBI WGS metagenome assembly PPYE01 (sample SAMN08240022, study PRJNA423297) | Human gut metagenome, whole genome shotgun sequencing project.
CTTTTAAACAAATTATCCAGCGAGATCCACATGGAATTTGAGGTAACCCGGATGGATCCACTTTTTAAGGATCAGGATGAATACGATGCATTTATCAAAGATCACAGCCAGCATACTGTATCCAAAGGAGACCTTTCTTCCTATGATGGCAATGTCTTTCTGGGTGTTGATGCCGGCTCTACTACAACAAAAGTTGCTTTGGTTGGCGAAGACGGCTCTCTGCTGTACTCCTTCTACGATAACAACAACGGAAGTCCTTTGAAAACAACTATCAAAGCCATAAAAGAGATTCACTCCCTGCTACCTCCTACCGCTCACATCGTGCGCTCCTGTTCTACCGGATACGGAGAGGCACTGATCAAATCGGCCCTTATGTTGGATGAGGGCGAAGTTGAGACTGTATCCCACTACTATGCCGCTTCATTCTTTGAGCCAGAAGTAGATTGCATCTTAGATATCGGTGGTCAGGACATGAAGTGCATCAAGATCAAAAACGCTTCTGTAGACAGCGTGCAGTTGAACGAGGCATGTTCTTCCGGCTGTGGCTCTTTTATTGAGACTTTTGCCAAATCGCTGAATTACGATGTAAAAGATTTTGCGAAACTGGCCTTATTTGCAGAGAATCCGATTGACCTTGGTTCCCGCTGTACTGTTTTCATGAATTCCAAGGTAAAGCAGGCACAAAAGGAAGGAGCTACCGTAGCAGATATTTCTGCCGGACTGGCTATCTCTGTTATAAAAAATGCCCTTTTAAAAGTTATTAAACTTACCGATCCCAAAGACCTTGGTAAAAATGTAGTGGTACAGGGCGGAACATTCTACAATGATGCCGTACTGCGCAGTTTTGAACGGGTTTCCGGCTGTCACGCTGTACGCCCGGATATCGCCGGTATTATGGGTGCTTTCGGTGCAGCCCTGATCGCCAGAGAACATTATGATGGCGGTGAAGAGACTACCATGCTCTCTCTGGAAGACATCATCAATCTGAAGTTTGAAAGTTCTATGGCCCGCTGTAAAGGCTGTACAAACCACTGTCTTCTGACTATCAACAAATTCAGCGGAGGCAGACAGTTTATCTCCGGTAACCGCTGTGAGCGTGGTCTCGGGAAAGAAAAAACAAATAAAGATATTCCAAACCTTTATGAGTATAAAAACAAACGACTTTTTGCACACTACAAGTCACTTCCTGCCGAAAAAGCATATCGTGGCAAAGTAGGTATCCCAAGAGTTTTGAATATGTACGAAAACTACCCATTCTGGTTTACATTCTTTACCGAACTGGGTTATCAGGTTGTTTTATCCCCGGCTTCCAGCCGGAACATTTATTCACTTGGAATCGAATCCATTCCAAGTGAATCCGAATGTTACCCTGCCAAACTGGCCCACGGACATATTTCCTGGTTGATCAAGCAGGGTGTTCCGTACATTTTTTACCCTTGTGTTCCTTATGAGCGAAAGGAATTTCCGGGTGCAGGCAATCACTATAACTGCCCGATCGTAACTTCTTATGGAGAAAACATCAAAAACAATGTAGAAGAACTGAAAGATCAGGATATTGTTTATCAGAATCCATTTGTTTCCTTTGAATCCGAAAAGATTCTTGCCAATGAACTTGTAAAATATCTGGGAAAGGAAAATGATATTCCTGCCTCCGAGATACGCAGAGCGGCTCATGCAGCCTACGAAGAACTGAAGGCAGCACGCCTGGATATCCAGAAAAAAGGCGAAGAAGTCCTGCAATGGATGAATGATAATGACAAACACGGTATTGTTTTAGCCGGCCGTCCATACCACATTGACCCCGAGATCAATCATGGTATTCCTGAACTGATCACATCCTATGGCATTGCTGTTTTATCAGAAGACAGTATCTCCCACCTTGGCAAGGTAGACCGGCCAACCATTGCGGTAGACCAGTGGATGTACCACTCCCGCTTATATGCAGCGGCAAGTTATGTCCGCACTCAGAAAAATCTGGATATGATCCAGCTTAATTCCTTTGGTTGCGGATTGGATGCTGTTACAACTGATCAGGTAAATGATATTTTGACAGATTCCAACAAAATCTGTACCGTTTTGAAAATTGATGAAGTAAACAACTTAGGTGCTGCCCGTATTCGTATCCGTTCTCTTATCTCCGCTGTAAAAGACCGAGAACGAAAGGGAATCGAACCTCACCTGGCCGACAGTGCCCACCACCGTGTTGTATTTACAGAAGAAATGCGGAAAAATTACACAATTCTGGCACCACAGATGTCACCGATCCATTTCGACATTCTCATGCCGGCTCTGTCCGCCTGTGGTTACAATCTGGTTCAGCTGCCAAGTGGCGTAGGCGAATTGGATTATGGATTAAAATATGTAAATAATGATGCATGTTATCCATCCCTACTGGTTGTGGGACAATTTATGAAAGCCCTCCTCTCTGGCGAGTATGATCTGGACAAAACCGCCGTGATCATCACTCAGACCGGCGGTGGCTGCCGTGCTACCAATTATATCGGTTTCATACGAAGAGCCTTGAAAAAAGCAGGCATGGAACAGATCCCTGTTATCTCTTTGAGTGCCGGAGTAGAAAAGAATCCCGGATTCAAGATCAACTACCGCCTGTTGAAAGCAGCGATCCACTCTCTGATCTATGGAGATCTGTTCATGCGGGTTGTATATCGTACACGCCCTTATGAAAAGGTACCCGGATCTGTCAACGCTTTACATGAGAAATGGAAACAACGCTGTATTGAAGCAGTGAAAAATCCGAAAACCTCTGAGCTAAAACAAATCGTTCAGGGCATTGTAAAAGATTTTGATGAAATCGAACTGGATGAGACAATAAAGAAACCACGAGTTGGTATTGTGGGTGAGATTTTGGTAAAATTCCTGCCAGCCGCCAACAACTATGTAGTAGATCTTCTTGAATCGGAAGGCGCTGAGGCAGTTTGCCCGGATATGCTGGACTTCTTTATGTACAGTGCCGTAGACAGCGTGTTCAAAGCTGACCACCTCGGTTTTAAGAAAAGCAGCAAACAGATTGGTAAAGCTGCCGTGTGGCTGTTAGAAAACTTCCGCAAGCCTATGAAAAAGGCATTGAAGGAAAGTAAGCGTTTTGATGCTCCACCGAGCATTTATACACTGGAAAATTATGCAGCTCCATTCGTTTCAGCCGGTAACCAGACCGGTGAAGGATGGTTCCTAACCGGTGAAATGATCGAACTGTTACATTCAAATGTACCAAACATTGTATGTACCCAGCCATTCGGCTGCCTTCCAAACCATGTGGTCGGAAAAGGTGTTATCAAACAGCTTCGTAAAGCCTATCCAGGTGCTAATATCGTAGCAGTAGACTACGACCCAGGTGCCAGTGAGGTCAATCAGTTAAATAGAATCAAGTTGATGTTAGCAACCGCTAACGAGAATTTATAAAAGAGAAAGGAAGTTCCTATAAGTGCAACAGGAAACGCTTCGCGTTTAAGTTCCACTTATATTGAACTTCCTTTTTTGGTGTGACAGAATATTCTTTTTCTGCAAGCTATATTTCTTTCTTCCCAACAAAAAAATTCGTTCCGTGAGAGACTTAAACACGAAGTGTTTCCCCGTCTCTCACGGAACGAACTTTTTATTTATTCGCTCTTCTTCCTTAATGTCAATATCAACATAATTGCCAATACAGATGCTCCCATTGCCAGAATCGGAATGAACAGATTTGTCTCATCTCCTGTGGCTGGTGCCGAATCGGAAAGAGGCACATTATCATCTACGATTGATGTCTTTTTCGATGCACTGCTCTTCTTGGCTGCTGATGCGGATGAAAGCGGTGTGTTATCATCTGAAATGGTAGTGGTTCCACTGTGTGAATCGGTATCATTATCCTTAATACCTGCTGTTTTCGTAGTCGGTGTCGGCGTTGTGGCCGGATCCATAGATTCATCCGGTGTAACAGATGGGGACGCTGTGACAGTATCCGCTGTCGGAGTAGCAGTTGCTGCATCTGCTGTCGGTGTGGCCGTTGGCGCTTCTGTCACCGTTGCTGGTGTATTTGTTACAGTCGGGGTGGCTGTAGTATTTGCAGTTGGTGTAGCGGTCGGTCCCTCCGGTGTAGCCGTTGCTGCTACTGTTGGCGTCGGTGTGACAGCACTCCACATACTGGTTGCTGTTGGTGTAGCAGCGCTTGCGCTGGATGCAGGCGTCGCCGTTGCACCAGCATCATTCGGTGTGGCGGTCGGTGTGCCGGCAGGCACTACAGCCGGTGTGGCAAACGGTGTCCCGGTAGGCACAACCGTTGGTGTCACAGATGGTACATTACTTGGCATAACCGATGATGTTGCGGTAGGTGCCACCGTTGGCGTAACAAATGGTGTGGCAGTTGGCACTACCGTCGGAGTAGCAAACGGTGTGGCGGTTGCCACCGCTGTTACAGTCGGTGTAGCTGTTGGTGCTATCGTCGGCGTAGCTGTTGGCTCTACCGTTGGTGTCGCTGTTGCGGCAACTGTTGTCGTAGGCGTGGCTGTAGGTACTGCCGTTGGCGTTATCGTTGCCGCAATCGTAGGTGTGACAGTTGCCTCTGGTGTAGCCGTTGGTTCTACCGTTGGTGTTACCTCCGGTGTCTCTGTAGGAGCCTTTGTAGGCTCTTTGGTCGGTTCCGATGTTGATGTCACTGACGGAGTCTTTACCGGTGCCTTAGTTGGCTCCTCTGTTGGTGTTGCTTTCGGTGTCTTCGCAGGTTCTTTGGTCGGCTCTTTCGTCGGTGTAGCCGTTGGAGCCTTTGTCGTCTTCCCAAAACCTTTATAGATCATATGCCACTCTCCATTGTTGCATACAACCTGATCACACACCAGCCAGCCCTCTGCTGTAGCGGCAAGGTTTACCAATGCCTTAGGAGCAATCACTGTTGCGTCCATATTGTTTGACTCAAGTTTAAGATTATTCAGATATGGCATATTCCATATCACATTGGCTGCCAGTTCATCCTTTGGCAGAGCCCCATCTTTAATGTTAATAATATATCTTGGTAAATAAAGCTCCAGATTTTCTGTCACATTCAGAACAATCGTCTGATCCTTGCGCATAGTAAAATTTATTGCCCCATTAGAAAGAGTGCCTTTCGTAACTGCCTCCATGGCACGATCCATATTTACATACACAACATCTTTGTCGACTCCTGAAATATCAATATAATAATTATTAGTAACTGTGTTTTCAGGAATGTCCGGAATCTTATAATCACTTTTATTTACAACTGATTCTGCATACTCTCCAATCGAAGCTAATTTATCTTTTACTTCCCGGATATACTTTTTATCAATGGTAACTTTATTCTTATCATAATCACGGAGTTTGAGTTCTCCTACAAGTTCTCCAATGCGAATCTCTCCATAACCATTGGCTTTACTTGGAACCGTATTTCCATTATGTTTTCCATTTCCCTGGTATTTCCCTGCAAAGAAGTTAGTCTCCATATCAGAAGTCTGGTTGATATAATTGGCTAATATACCAAACTCTATCCCTCCTTGAAGAAAGGGTTCATTACCATCATAAGATGCATATGTACTCTTTGTAATAATGGTAAACGCTCCTGCCAGAACAGCTACGGATGCTATTGCGGCAATCAACTTCTTTTTTAATCCTCTCATTACGATTCCTCCCGGTTATAAACAACTCTTATGGTTTTTCCAACCTATATTCTATCATTTATATCGTCTTTTTTCAAAATAAATTTACCATTTTTCGTATTTTTGTACATTTTCACAACTTGAGAGAAGATTTTCTTCCATTTTTATTTATTTTTATTTAATATCTATTGGGGAATCCGCCAATCCACAGGTTCTACACCATGTTCCTCTAAAAAGGCGTTTGTTTTACTAAATGGTTTACTTCCAAAAAAGCCTCGGTAAGCTGACAACGGGCTTGGATGTGGTGCCTCTAAAATAAGGTGTTTGGGATTATTCAACAGTTTTTTCTTCTGCTGGGCAGGTTTTCCCCACAAGATAAACACGATGGGTCTGTCGATCTCATTCACTTTTTTCAAAACGGCATCTGTAAATTCTTCCCAGCCAACTCCCCGGTGAGACATAGGCTTGTGAGCCTGAACTGTCAGTACTGTATTCAACATAAGAACACCCTGCTCCGCCCAGGATTCCAAGCAGCCATGATCTGGTGGCGTAATTCCCAGGTCATCTTTTAATTCCGTATAAATATTAACAAGAGACGGTGGTATTTCCGTCCCTCTTTTTACAGAAAAGCATAATCCATGTGCCTGTCCTTGGTTATGATATGGATCCTGTCCCAGGATCACAACTTTAACTTTTTCCATGGGAGTCAGATGAAATGCATTGAATATGTCCCCAGAAGGCGGATAGACTACACTTTTACTGTAAGCATCCTTTATAAACATAAACAATTTTCTGTAATATTCTTTGGAATATTCTTCCTGCAGTGCTTCCTTCCACTGTCCCGTGATAGCCGACATAGCAATTCCTCCCTTTAAATTCGGACGCTGATACCGCGGTCTGCCAGATACCGTTTTAATTCCATGATCTCCAATTCTTTAAAATGGAACAAAGAAGCTGCCAGAACTGCATCTGCTTTTCCTTCTGTCAGTGCGTCATAAAAGTGCTCCTTCTTTCCGGCACCGCCAGACGCGATCACAGGTATTTTCACATTCTCAGAAATAGTCCTTGTCAATTCGATATCGTAGCCGTCCTTTGTTCCGTCGCAGTCCATACTGGTAAGAAGGATTTCCCCTGCTCCCAGCCGTTCTGCCTCCATAGCCCATTCAACGGCGTCTTTTTCCATGTCAACGCGGCCGCCATTCTTATAGATTGTCCAGCCATTGCCCTGTTTTCTTCTTTTTGCATCGATGGCCACTACAACACACTGGCTTCCGAACTTGTCTGCAGCATCCGAAACAAGGGTTGGATTCAGGATGGCCGCTGAATTTACTGCCACCTTGTCTGCCCCCTCCCTGAGGATCATACGAAAGTCATCGATAGTTCGAATACCGCCACCAACGGTAAATGGTATGAACACCGTTTCCGCCACTTTTCTTACCATTTTTGTCTTAATCTCTCTTGCATCACTGGATGCCGTAATATCCAAAAATACAAGTTCATCCGCGCCTGCCTCTCCATAAGCAGCTCCTACCGATACCGGATCACCTGCATCAATAAGATTAACAAAATTTACGCCCTTAACTACTCGTCCATTATTCACATCCAAACAAGGAATTACTCTTTTTGTAAACATACTTACCTCCTGAAAATTTTCCTATTTCATAGTCACAAAATTTCGCAGAATCTGCAATCCAATCTCTCCGCTTTTCTCCGGATGAAACTGGGTAGCGAAAATGTTTTCGTGCTCTACTGCCGCATGAAAATCCACAATGTAATCAGCCGTTGCCGCTACATCGGAAGGATTTTCCGCTTTCAGATAGTAAGAATGTACAAAATACACATAAGAACCTTCCGGGATTCCTCTTAACAACCGTGACTCTGGCTGGATTGAGATAGAATTCCAGCCCATGTGCGGAATCTTAAAGCCTTCTTTTTCCGGGAATCTCACTACCTCTCCCGGAAGCAGGGAAAGTCCCTCCACCGGATGTTCCGATTCTTCACTCCGCTGAAAAAACAACTGCAGACCAAGACATATTCCAAGGATCGGTGTTTTCTTCGCTGCGATCTCCCGGATCACTTCCGTCAATCCGTAATGATTCATCTTGCCCATGGCATCCTCAAACGCTCCTACACCAGGCACAATAACTTTATCTGCTTTTAAAAGTTCCTCCCGGTCTCTCGTTACAACCGGATTTTCGCCTATATATTGCAATGCTTTTTCTACGCTTTTTACATTTCCTGCATCATAGTCTACTATTGCTATCATTTTGTCAAATCCTTTCAGTTCAAACATTTTCTAAGTTGAATTGTAGCACATTCCAGGTTTGTTGTCCATTTCTTCAATCCAGTCTCAATAACCCCAGGTCAGCAACTGCCATTTTCCCCCTTCCGTGCGGGCCAGCCACCATCCATAGTTTGTATATTCATAATCCGGTACCAATGCTCCGGCATCCTCACTATTTTCAGGCGAATGAAAATCAGTATAAAACTCAATACAGTCTGTGAATTTTTCTTTGTAACCATTCGCTGATCCCAGTTCGTTCATCCAGTCTAAATTTTTCTCTGATGCAGACTGGTCGGATGTATATTTGATACTGTGCAGTTCACACTTCTCCCAGGTGCTAAATTCTTTTTTGATCACATCCATGGCTTCATCCATATCCTCTTTTGAGTATAATTTTGAACTGCCATAATCATACCTGATATTGCTTCCTCTGGTTGTTGCAAAGCAGACAGCGGCCCCTGCAAACAATACAACGGCGGCCAATACAAAACCAAACGCTGTTTTTTTATGATTCATAATGCTTTTTACCCTTCCTTTCACACTTGTCTCACCAAAGGCAACCGGACATACCGTCATGATCTTTTTCGATGCGCTGCAGTTTAGCAGTGCCTGACAATAATTTGCCTTCCATTGTCTATCTTCTCTCACCGTGACCATTTCGTCACAGGCATATTCAATATCTCTGCAAAAAAGAATATATGAAATCCAGCAAAGTGGATGAAACCAGTATATTGCTAAAATGAGAAAGGCCGCCAATTTCCAGATATGGTCTTTCCGCTTCAAATGCATCCTTTCATGTTTTAGCACATATTCTTTCTCTTGGCCGGTCAGCCCGGATGGATAATATATATCAGGTCTCACAATGCCTAATACAAAGGGACCGGATATATAATCACATTCATATACATTTTTTTCAATCTGTATCGAAGCTGCTACTTTTTTCTTAAGGCGTATATAAGTTACAATCATATAACCAACCATCAAAATCGCTCCGGCGCACCAGCCAACAGTCACTATATCCAGATATGATAAAACAGGATCCCTGTCTGCTTCCTGTGGATGTACCGTCTGCCCTTCTCTCACCGGGTAAGCCGCTTTCTCTGTATTTGCTGTATCCGCCAGCGTTTCTTCTGCAGAAGTGCTGACGGGCACCGGTGTGTAGTCCGGAAGCATCCCTAAAGGACTTTCTATCTGCATGGGAACGATCAGTTTTATAGCTGCCACAATCCAGAGAAAACAGATCATCCTTCGGGATAATTTCTTACATAAAGCCCGAAATACCAGCAACACAGCAATCAATATGCTGACTGTCACAGAATTGTTTAATATCAATGCAAAATACTGCCCCATACGCTACTCTCCTTCCACTCTGTATGAATCGATCATTTTCTGGATCTCATTCACATCATCCGGTGATAATTTTTTTCGTGATGTAAATGCTGCAATAAAAGCAGGAAGTGAACCATCAAAGGATTCCTCAATAATTTTTTCGCTCTGTGCTGCCCCAAATTCTTCTTTTGTCATAAGTGCAGACACCATTCCCTTTTCATTTTGAAATAATCCTCGTTCGCATAGCCTCTTTAACATGGTATATGTGGTAGACTTCTTCCAGTCCAGCTGCTGCCCGCATAATTTCACCAGCTGTCCGGAGGAAATCGGTTCATTTTCCCAGATAATATCTGCGAACTTGCTTTCCACCGTTCCTAATTTTAATTCTTCCATCTGGTTTACCTCCTTAGTCTAATGATAGTAGACCCTTCCTTTATAAAGAGTCTACTATCATTAGACCAATTTGTCAACCCCTGTTTGATCAGATTTTACCACCATACACTGGGAAGCCACTGCTTGCTCCATAATTTTCAATCTTTTTGAAATGTGGGATCTGCGCATTGTTAGCCAGTGTCAAGTGTTTTGTATACATATAAAAACCTCCTTAAAAATACTTATTTTTAGTATACGGTCATTGTACATCCTGGAGTTAACTTTAGGTCAACCTCTTTTTTAAGATTTCTTATTTGCAGAAGTCTCCTGTTTTCCTTCCTCCATCAACAATTTTTTAAAACGCTGGGCAGCCACACTCATAGGTCTTTTTTCATCATAGACCATGCATATTTCTCTGTCAGGTATATGTTCCCTGACAGTGATCGAAACTACCTCCTGACGCATAACCGCCTCTTCTGCCATAGGTTCCGGGATAAATGCAATGCCAAGGCCATACTGTACCAATGACAAAATCTGATCCGTAGTCGCCACCTCAACATCCGGATTTAACTTCAAACCGTATCTTCCAAATATCTCCTGATAAAACTGATGTGTCATTGTACCCTTTCCAAGACAAATCAGTGGATATTCCTCTATCTCTTTCAAACTCAGTCCTTTTTTTTGCAAAAAAGAATAGTTTTTCCCCCCAATGAGTTTTTCTGCAAATTTCTGCAATTTTATTTCTTTTACAGGACTCTCTGCCTGTACCGGTGTCGTAACCAGTGCCAGATCCACCTCCCCATTTTTAACCGCCTTCACTGCCTGCGGAGTCGAATAACTATAAAGTTTTATTTGTATTCCCGGATATTTGCTGTGAAATCTGCTCAGTTTCTCCGGCAGATAAATACTAAGCGCCGTCTCACTGGCACCGATCACTATGCTTCCCCTTTTTAACTGTGCCTGTTCAAGCATTTCATCTTCTGCTGCCTGAAACAGCGACATGGCCGCAGATACCCTGGTATAAAGCCGTTCCCCTTCAGCCGTCAGATGCACCCCCCTGTTCGTCCGCACAAACAAAGTACACTGCAGTGCATTTTCCAGACAATTCATAGCTCTTGTTACATTTGGCTGGCTGCTGCCCAGCGCATGAGCCGCCTTTGTAAAATTATTATACCTTGCTACATAATAAAAAATCCTGTAATATTCAAAATTAATATTCATTTCGTCCCCCATTCTGACATATCAAAAACAAATGACTGCTATATCAAAAATAGTTTTTACTTATCTCTACTTGTTAAGTATAATGAAATCAAATTATGAATGCAATATAAAAGGAGGGATTTTATGTCTTTAGTATTACCAAGAGAAAAAGAAGTAGAGCAGATATTTTCCCGCATTCTCTCCTCACCGGAAGCGTGTGAACGGCTTGCTGAAACCTTTTACAGCCACCTGTGTGATGACAGCCGGGAAGTAGATCCGGATCCGCAGCACTTCGCAGAAGTTCTCCTTACTGCATACAAAAATGGAGATGTAAGTGCCGTATTACTGGAACTCTGCCGACGGAGCATGTTCGATCTTTTAAAAGAATCCTACCTGATTCCCAAGCGTTTTCACGGAAAAAACGGCGAAAACCCTGTTTTACTTACAGACCCGGATGGAAACCTGTTAAAAAGTAAAAAGGGTCTTGTCACCAAACACGAATATAAAAAATTTCAGGAAATATACACGGCACATCCAGCCGCTCCAAGATCCAAACTTTACCTGGCAGATGGATATGACCTTGTCCGCCGTTATACTTCCGGTATGAATATCGAGGAGAAACCAGAAAACAAAGAACGGGGTATTCTTATATTGTACGCCCTTCCGGATACTAAGAAAATGCATCTGACAGAAGCGCAGGCTTATGACGTTATCTGGTCCACATTTCGTGAAATACAGCGCAGTGCCTACTCCTCCGTCGTTTACTATGGTCAGGAGTCCGGCATCCGGTCCGGCAAAACCTTTGATGAACTGGGGGTCCTCCTGCCGATCCATCTATTTGAATCAAAAATGCTCCAGCATCTGCGCATCATTGACGGACTGGTTTTGTCCTGCCGTGAACAGATGATCCGCTCTGCCGGAAATAACAGTTTAGACTTATAAACAAGATCAGGTGATATTATGAATACTGCAGTTTCTTCCAGTCCGTTCAAGAAAAATCATATGGAAATACACTGGCATGAATATGCCAGAAAAAACAGATCCGGTTCCATCATACAGGGAGATCTCCTTGCCAAAGCCTCTATCATCGGCCGTGTGGGCATTATGATGCTTTCCTGTGGAACCGGTGCGTGGCGTGTCCGCAGTTCTATGAACGAACTGTCTGAACTCATGGGCGTGACATGTACCGTGGATATCGGACTTATGTCTATCAATTATACTTGTTTTGACGGCGATAACAGTTTCAGTCAGTCCCTGTGCCTGACTAATACCGGAGTCAATACCTCCCAATTAAATCGTCTGGAAAAATTTGTATCTGATTTTCAGGAAAAATATCTGCCGGAGAGTTGTGATAAGATCCACACTGCCTTAGATGAAATACAGCGGATCCATGGTTTATACTCACCGCTGACACTGGCTCTCGCCGCCGCTCTTGCC
>PPYE01047843.1_pt1 | contig 12227 bp, 12 predicted proteins | sample 1559881 | NCBI WGS metagenome assembly PPYE01 (sample SAMN08240022, study PRJNA423297) | Human gut metagenome, whole genome shotgun sequencing project.
GCTCTCTATAACGCCTCCGCAGGGGAAAGTCCTACTCAACATGGTTCAGCATCTGGTACGAATTGCAGCAAACAACGGTATGGTTGTGGAAACCTGTTCAGAAACAATCGACCTCCAAGATTTGGGCGTACAACATGGACACTGCATTGATGCGCGGCAAATCGAACGCATCATTGGAGTTCCTCTCCGTGGAAAAAAAGGCCGAAACCAACGCGTCACCTGCGGTTGTATGGAAAGCATTGATATTGGCGCATATCACACCTGTGGGAATGGCTGTAAATACTGTTATGCCAATTTCAGCCAACAGAAAGTGGCGGAAACCGTCCGCTTGTATAAAGAAACGTCCCCCCTGCTGTGTGGACAGATAGGCCCAAAGGACCACATTATTGAGCGGAGCGTCCAATCACTCCGTGAAGACCAGTTGCGGTTTGATGGAGAGATGGATGGGTAAAAGTTTTTTCTATTCACATAGATGTGCCATATATAGGAAAAGACATTTTTTATTTTTCTACTTCTTAGGATTTTTGCCCGATTTTGATAGGAAATTTTTTACATGTCCTTTTTCCACTTTGTGAGATTTATAACTTTACATTTCAAAAAGGACCCGATACAATAAGATCAAATAAAAATCTACTCCCATACTTTTAGGAGACTTTGATTTTTCGAACACATCTTACAGAGCGCATCTTGGGCTAAGATAGCCATCACGCACGTGTGCTGAAAAATCTCGCTGCAAAAGCGGGGATAAAGAAAAGGAGAAACGATATGGCAAACCGTATTATGTTGAATCAAACCTCTTACCATGGAGCGGGGGCCATCCAGGAGATCGTCAACGAAGCCAAGGCCCACGGCTTTCAGAAAGCATTTGTCTGCACCGATCCAGACCTGCTTCAGTTTCAAGTTACCACCAAAGTGACCAGCCTTTTAGACAAAGCCGGTCTAGCCTATGAGATTTATTCAGATATCAAGGCAAATCCAACCATTGAGAATGTCCAACATGGTGTGGAAGCCTTTAAAAAAGCCGGGGCAGACTACATTATCGCAATTGGCGGCGGCTCCTCCATGGATACGTCGAAGGCCATCGGCATCATTATCGCCAACCCCGAATTCGAAGATGTCCGCAGTTTGGAGGGAACCGCGCCTACCAAAAAGCCCTGTGTTCCGATTATTGCGGTTCCCACCACTGCTGGTACTGCCGCAGAAGTTACAATCAACTATGTTATCACGGATGTCGAGCGTAAGCGCAAGTTTGTCTGTGTAGATCCACACGATATGCCGGTCATCGCAGTGGTCGATCCGGAGATGATGGCCAGCATGCCCAAGGGACTGACTGCTTCCACAGGTATGGACGCCCTCACACATGCCATCGAAGGCTACACCACCAAAGCTGCTTGGGAAATGACAGATATGTTCCACCTTAAGGCGATTGAGATCATCTCCCGTTCGCTGCGTGGCGCGGTGGAGAATACGAAAGAGGGCCGCGAAGGCATGGCGTTGGGCCAGTATATCGCAGGCATGGGTTTCTCGAATGTTGGGCTAGGGATTGCTCATTCCATGGCGCATACTTTGGGCGCAGTCTACGATACCCCGCACGGTGTCGCCTGCGCTATGATGCTTCCGATTGTAATGGAGTATAACGCTGCATGTACGGGCGAAAAATATCGTGAGATCGCCCGGGCGATGGGGGTTGCCAACGTGGATGCCATGAGCCAGGAGGAATACCGCCAGGCTGCTGTGGAGGCGGTCCGGAAGCTCTCAGCGGATGTGGGAATTCCGTCCAAGCTTCCTGCACTGAAGGAAGAGGATCTTCCGTTTCTGGCTGAATCGGCCTATGCAGATGCTTGCCGGCCAGGAAACCCAAAGGACACCAATGTGGAAGAACTGAAAGACTTATTCCGTAAGTTGATGTAAAAGGCCTTGCAGGTTGCATGTGCTTCACTTCTTCCTGTTATCGCGAGTATTTTATCTTTCCGAATTTTTATATTTTCTAAAAAAGAGGACCATGCACAGACGTGGTTCTCTTTTTGTAAACAGGCCATGTGCGTAGAACTTGACAAATTTCGTCTGGGCGTGCTATAGTAAACAAGTAAGTGAATAGGGGAGCTTATGAATAGGCTGAGAGGAAGTTCTTAACTTCGACCCATAACCTGATTTGGATAATGCCAACGTAGGGATAAATTAGAATCCTACGGGGAATGCGATGGCATTTCCCGTTTTTCTGTGCATTCCAATCACGTGTGATTTACAAGCCTTCAGTGGCGAACAAATGAATCGAAACAGTTGAGAGTGAACGAGAGTTCATGAAGGGGTACACCACCACGGGTGTATTTTTTCGTGAACTCTTTTTTCTTTGTTCACAGCTGGTTTTCAGAAAGGAGTTATGTATGATTCGAATCAACGGAACGCCGGTGGAGCTTACAGAAGGAATGACGCTCCAAACTTATTTGGACCAAAACCAATACCAATCATCCCGTGTAGCCGTCGAACGAAATGGGACCATTGTCCCCCGGGCACAATATGGATCGATTCAGCTACAAGAGGATGATGAATTGGAAATTGTCCATTTTGTGGGAGGTGGCTGAGGTGAAACCAAAAGCCGTGATACAACAAGTACAAATCGATGCCGCCCTATGTGAACGGCATTCCGCGGCAGTCCAAAAAAAGCTGGATACCGCCCGGGTAGCTATTGCGGGGCTTGGCGGGCTTGGTTCCCATGTTGCCTTTGCTTTAGCACGCATTGGCGTCGGGCATTTGCATCTCATTGATTTTGACCGCGTAGACATCGCCAATTTGAACCGGCAACAGTACCTTTTGCATCATGTGGGGATGTTTAAAACCGACGCATTAAAAGAAGAGTTACTGGACATTAATCCATACCTGGACATCCATACCGACTGTATCCATGTGACAGAAGAAAACCTTCTGGAACTCTTTGCGCAGGAGGACATCGTCTGCGAAGCTTTCGATTCTCCAGAGGCAAAGGCCATGCTAGTGAATGGAATCTTAGAATCTTTCCCGGATACTTTTCTGGTGGCGGCTTCCGGAATGGCTGGGTATGGAGACAGCAACTGCATCCAAACACGCAGGATTACCGACCACTTTTATCTCTGCGGAGATGGGAACGCGGAACCAGGCCCGGGATACGGCTTGATGGCTCCCCGCGTGATGCTCTGCGCAGCACACCAAGCCAATCTCATTGTGCAATATATCTGTAAGACCAAAAAAGGAGAAGGATGATAAACATGCTGCAAGACGATCGTTTGACCATTGGAGGACATTCCTTTACCTCCCGTTTTATTCTGGGGTCCGGTAAATATTCGCTGGAGCTCATCCAGGCTGCCATCGAGAAGGCTGGGGCGCAAATGGTAACCCTAGCGCTCCGCCGTGCAAATGAGGGTGGACTCGCCAATATCCTGGATTATATTCCCAAGTCCGTCACGTTGCTTCCCAATACCTCCGGCGCACGCAATGCACACGAGGCCATTCGAATTGCCCGGCTGGCCCGCGAGCTGGGGTGCGGGGATTTTATCAAGATCGAGGTCATTCATGACTCAAAATACCTTTTGCCGGATAACTACGAAACCATCAAGGCAACCGAGGTGCTGGCAAAAGAGGGATTTGTAGTCATGCCGTATATGTACCCCGATCTGAATGCTGCTAGGGACTTGGTCCAAGCAGGGGCGGCCTGTATCATGCCGCTCGGTGCGCCGATCGGTACCAACAAAGGACTTTGTACCAAGGATTTTATCCAAATTCTAATCGATGAAATCGATCTACCAATCATTGTGGATGCAGGGATCGGGCGCCCCTCCCAGGCATGCGAAGCCATGGAAATGGGCGCCGCCGCAGTAATGGCCAATACGGCAATCGCCACCGCCGGGGATATTCCCACTATGGCGGCGGCCTTCCGTCAGGCGATCGAGGCGGGACGCAAGGCGTATCTTTCTGGGCTTGGGCGCACGTTGGAGAAAGGTGCAAGCGCTTCTTCTCCCTTGACCGGCTTTCTAAGAGAATGAGGGAGGAATACAACCATGCAACAGAATGAACCGATCAATGAGAGTATTTTGAGCGATGCTGTAAGACAGGATCTGAAAAAGGAGCGCATCGATCACATGACCTACCTGCCGGGGATGGAAGTTCTGGATTCCGATATTGGCCAGCAAGTGCTCACGCGCACCAGCTCCTACAACTACCATTGTTACACAGAAGCGGATGTACGCCGCGCCTTGTCCCATGAAAACCGCACATTGGACGATTTTGGCGCGCTGCTCTCCCCTGCTGCTCTTCCACTTTTAGAGGAAATTGCACAGGCGGCTCAGCGGGAAACTCGGAAACACTTTGGCAACTCGGTCTGTATGTTTACTCCCTTGTACATTGCCAATTACTGTGAAAACTATTGCATTTACTGTGGATTCAATTGTCACAACAAGATTCATCGCGCACAACTCAACGCCGAACAGATTGAGAAAGAAATGGAGGCGATTGCCTCCACAGGTTTACAGGAAATTCTGATTCTGACCGGTGAAAGCCGCTCCAAATCCACCGTCGCATACATCGGAGAGTCTTGTAAAATTGCCCGCAAATATTTCAAAGTAATTGGCTTGGAAGTCTATCCGATGAATTCCAATGAGTATGCCTATCTTCATCAATGCGGCGCAGACTATGTGACCGTTTTCCAGGAAACCTATAACAGCCATAAATATGAGACACTCCATCTTCAAGGGCATAAGCGCATTTTTCCCTATCGCTTGAATGCACAGGAACGTGCGCTTAAAGGAGGTATGCGCGGGGTGGGATTTGGCGCATTACTGGGATTGGACGACTTTCGGAAGGATGCCTTTGCCACAGGCTGTCACGCCTGGCTCCTACAGCGTAAATATCCGCATGCAGAGATCGCTTTCTCCTGTCCTAGACTCCGCCCCATTATCAACAACGACAAGATCAACCCCATGGATGTGCATGAGCCGCAGCTCTTGCAAGTGGTTATGGCCTATCGTCTGTTGATGCCCTTCTCAAGCATCACGGTTTCCACACGGGAGTGCGCCCGGGTTCGGGATAATCTTGTCGCCATCGCCGCGACAAAAATATCTGCAGGGGTCAGCACAGGCATTGGCGGTCACTCCGACGAGATTTCCGAAAAAGGCGACGATCAGTTTGAGATTTCCGATAGCCGAAGCGTCGGGCAGGTCTTTCATGACCTACAGGCGCATGGACTCCAGCCGGTGATGAATGACTATGTGTATGTGTGATCGTTCCATTCATCGTTCCATTGTGGCGGTAACCAATCGCAGGCTTTGCGCGCGGCCTTTTCTGGAACAGGTGGAACGGATCTGCACATTTGGTCCCGCCTCGCTGGTTTTGCGTGAAAAAGATCTGGATGAAAGCGCCTATGCATTACTTGCAGCTGAAGTCCTGGCTATCTGTAACTCTTATCAAGTACCGTGTATCTTACACAGCTTTCCGGATGTTGCAAAAGCGCTTGAGGTGAAACAGATTCATCTCCCCTTATGGAAATTAGAAGATATGGTGGCAAGCTGTCCCCAGTCGTTGACATTCTTTTCTACCATCGGCGCGTCGATCCATTCCGTCGACGAAGCGCAGCGAGCACAGGCGCTTGGGGCTACTTACCTCACCGCAGGACATATCTTTGCGACCCATTGTAAAAAAGGTCTCCCTCCGAGGGGGTTGCAGTTTCTTCAAGAGGTATGCCAGTCAGTATCCATCCCAGTCTATGCGATTGGCGGGATCACACTTGATCCACAGAAAATAAAAACCGCCCTCTCCTGTGGTGCAAGCCGGGTTTGTATTATGTCTGGAATGATGCAGTTGTAATACAAACAAAAGGCCCTTGTTCCTAGTATTGTATCAAAGGCATAGGCCACTGTCCCATTCCAACAGACATCCATTTACAATAGTTTCGCCAGTAATAGCGGTTACCTCAAATGGAAGCCTGTCCACGACTTTCGAACAGTTCTGACAAAACCAGTCTTTTTCTAATGGCTGTTCTCCTATACAGAGATTGTACGTTCCAGATTGGTTGCGGATTTCAGCCCGGGTTGGTATAATAAAAAAGGAATAACGCCGCCCGTCCGGTGCGGATGAAAAACAATAAAGGAGTTTTCAAACATATGGATTACGCACAGGAAGCCTTAAAACGCCATCTGGAATGGCATGGAAAAATGGAAGTGGTCCCCACCTGTCCTCTGGAAAACAAGGACGATCTCTCTACCGCCTATACCCCCGGCGTTGCCGAACCTTGTAAAGAGATTCACCAGGATGTATCAAAAGTCTACGATTATTGCCGCAAGGGAAACTTGGTTGCTGTCGTGACCGATGGCACCGCTGTTCTGGGATTAGGAGACATCGGCCCAGAGGCGGGGATGCCTGTCATGGAGGGAAAAGCCGTTTTGTTCAAGGCGTTTGGCAATGTCGACGCCTTCCCCATCTGTTTGGCCTCTAAGGATGTGGAGGAAATTGTGCAAGCAGTCAAGATGATTGCCCCCGGATTTGGAGGCATCAATTTGGAGGACATCTCTGCACCGCGTTGCTTTGCGATTGAGAAGCGACTGAAAGAAGAGTTGGACATTCCAGTCTTTCACGACGACCAGCATGGCACGGCAGTGGTTACCATGGCGGCGATGCTGAACGCCCTAAAACTGGTGGGTAAGGAGCTTTCCCAGATCTCTGTGGTGGTCAATGGCGCAGGTGCTGCCGGCATCGCCTGCACCAAACTTTTGATGTCGATGGGGCTGAAAGACGTTGTCCTTTGTGACCGGCAGGGCGCCATCTATCAGGGGCGTGAAGGATTGAATTCGGTCAAAGCCGAGATGGCGGCTATCACCAATCCCTCCTGTAAAAAAGGCAGTTTAGCGGATATGATGAAAGGCGCGGACGTTTTCATGGGTGTTTCCGCTCCAAATGTGGTCACTAAAGAGATGGTCCGCAGTATGAACCGCGATGCGATCGTCTTTGCTATGGCCAACCCCACTCCGGAGATCTTCCCACAAGATGCACTGGAAGCAGGCGCAAAGGTGGTTGGAACGGGGCGTTCGGATTTCCCGAATCAAATCAACAACGTCTTGGCGTTCCCGGGAATCTTCCGCGGTGCGCTTGACGCGCGTGCGAGTGAAATCAACGACGAAATGAAAATCGCGGCTGCGCAAGCGATTGCCAACCTTGTCAAACCGGAGGAGCTTTCGCCCGAGTTTATCATCCCTAATCCATTCAATAAAGAGGTCGCTCCCGCTGTCGCGAAAGCGGTTATGGAGGCCGCGCACCGCACCGGTGTCGCGCGGGTGTGATGATGGAGCGTATTACAGCAGTCATCTTCGATATGGATGGCCTGATGTTCGACACAGAACAGCTCTATGAGCGCACATGGGGGCAAGCGGTCGCTGAACAGGGAAAGGTCTTTACCCGTGAGATTCACAGCCAGATTATGGGACGCAGTAAGGCCGATTCTGCCCAAGTACTCTTGAAGGTCTACGGACCGGATTTCCCGATCCAAAAGGTAATTGACCGCCAGATGCCGCTCTTTTTTGAAGCGCTCGAAACGGAAACAATTCCTGCGAAGAAGGGGTTATTTTCGTTGTTGGATGCGCTGGAGAGACGCGGTCTTAAAAAGGCAGTTGCCTCCTCGTCTCAGCCCAAAAAGATTGATTTCCTGTTAAAACAACACGGATTGGAACATCGGTTTGACTGTGTGGTGAGTGGACACCAGGTACATGCTAGCAAACCAAATCCGGAAATTTTTTTGCTTGCTGCAAGCCAGCTTGGGGAATTGCCTGAAAACACCTTGGTATTAGAGGATTCGAACGCTGGAATCCGTGCAGCGCACAATGGCGGGTTCCGGTCCATTCTGATTCCCGATCTCTGCACATTGGAGCCGGATGTTTTGCAGCTCTGCCTGCGTAAGGTGGACAGTTTGGACGATGTCATTTCGATCATTGATGCGATCAACGACCGTTGCTGAACAGAGCGCCCTATAGAAGTGGAAAGCCGTGGCGTCTAAAGCGATAAAACGCTTTAGACGCCACGGCTTTTGTGTTATGAGAACAACCACCGACTGTGTGGGTGGAGCGCAAAAAGCTTTAGCGGTGAGTGAGACAAAAAAAACTCCTTTTGGTGTAGAATGCGCTTGCGGTCTGGCAACTGCAAGAGACACCAAAAGGAGGACGTTCAAAATGAACGGCAATAAGAGTTTAGCACATAGTAGTTGGACCGAGAAAACGATCAAGTCATAGCCGGTTCCGATGCGGCGCCCACCTGTATCCAATTCGGAAGGTATTGTTCAAACGCATCATAGACTTCGAATGTCCATTGGTAATCGTAGTCTCCTAGATTTTCCTGCCCCCATTTCTCCATCGAAGCTGGAAACCCTTCCGGCAGTACATAGCTGGTCAGGTCACACACCACCCATTCCCCGACTTCGCAGATCTCTTTTTCGCGAAGTTCCTCCATGGGAACCTGCTTTCCCTGAATCTTTATGGTGCTTCCGGCCGTCAAGTCTTCACGGCGGTAGCATTGTAACAGGAACATCACATGGGAGGTATAATCGATTCCGCTTTCTGTGGTTTCAACCGTTACAAAGGTAAGATTTCCTCCATAATCCGCGCGTTTCACAGAAAACCATTCCTGTGTTGCGTCCTCCATGTGCCATGCATCCCATATGATGCGCTTTTGATCCGTATTGGGGTCGGAAAAAGTTTGATCCGCTGTGATAGTCAACCCAACGTCTTCCAGGGAGTATCCTTGGATTTCCTGAATCACATCCTCTTCTGCCGGCGTTGAGGTTTCCTCAGGGGGTTCTGACGGCCCCACAGAAGAAAGAAGACTTCCCTTATCCGGACGATCGTCCGAGGGGTCTGGCGTCGCAGTGCAAGCAAGCAACGCAAAGCATAAGAGAACCGCCGCTCCAAAGAATAAAATCCGCTTCATAGTAAGCTCCTTTTTACACGATTAATAGCTATATCTTCAAATTCGATTCACCCAATATCCATTATTCGTATAGTTCTGTAAAATCGCCTTATGATCAGATGCTGGATCTTTTATATAAACCCACTAGCCGCTATACGCATATGCAACTATAAAGTGCGTTGTATCGCTGTTTTCCATCCCAATCATCACCATAAGCCTTGACGGATTCCATCCGCGGCATAAGCCGCTGTATCAGCTACAGATACGTTTTTCAATTCATTCCCATCTACTGATCAGCTGCAACGTTGACCCGCGACAACAGATGGAAAAGGTCAAGCGGCCTTTGTAATAATCTGATTGACCCGTCCAGGATCATAATCTAAATTTCTCAGATAATCTGCAATCCTTGTAAAACTTGTCAACATGCCACCATATGTTCCTATATCAACATTTTGTTCCTGCATTAAGGCATTGCTGTAAGATTGTCCGCTTTGCTGCCAACGTTTTATGGATATTTCCCCTCTGCCCTTTGAGCGAAGCAACATCTTCCCCTTTGCAAGTGATGCGGCATTCGCATCAGTATATTCCCTTAGACGGATTCCCTGCAACGACTCGATAGAGAATTTTCCAATAAAAGGTTATGAAATTGCAAATACCGTCTGCGTATTGATTACAAAATAAAGCTGTAAAACGATCGTTAATAAAACAATTATACTCTTTTGCATATATTACTCTTGTATTGTCTACGCACAATTTATAAACCCATTTTTCTCATTGGAATCACCCTTTCTGATATAATTTTACTATATTTTTGCTGTTAATCAATATTTATTAACAAATAGTAACCAACAGTAAAAAGCGCAAACAAAAATGGCATCTAAAGAAGCCATCGCTTCCTTAGATGCCATATATGTATACACGAAAAATAACCCTCTACAATCGCTATTCTACCGATTAGAATATTTGTACTTATAGGGTCCTTTTACATATCGTGATACCGCGCCAAAAACGCGCGGGTACGTTCATTGGTCGTGCTGTCAAAGAGCTGCTCTGGTTTTCCCTGTTCGATGATTGTCCCATCGTCCATAAACACAACGTAATCCGCCACATCATGAGCAAACTTCATCTCGTGGGTGACGACTACCATCGTCATATGTTCTGCCGCAAGCTCTCGGATGACCTTGAGAATTTCTCCGGTCAGTTCCGGGTCCAACGCCGAAGTCGGCTCGTCAAAAAAGAGAATCTCTGGCTCCATTGCCAAAGCACGGGCAATGGAAACACGCTGCTGCTGCCCTCCGGACAACTGATAGGGATAAGCATCCGCCTTGTCCGCCAAATTCATCTTTTTTAAAAGCTTCCGAGCGGTTGCCTCCGCTTCTTCACGCTTCTTTCCAAGCACGCGCACCGGCGCTTCTGTGATATTGCGCATCACTGAAAAATGGGGAAAAAGATTAAAATTCTGAAACACAAGCCCTATGCGCAGACCTATACGGCTGCACGTCGTTTTATCTGCATAAACAGCTTTTCCACCCGGTCCATTCTTCACCAATGTATCACCGCACAGTAAGATCGTCCCAGAATCCACGGTTTCCAACTGGGTGACACAACGCAAAAAGGTGCTCTTTCCCGAACCAGAAGGTCCGATAATTGCCAGAACCTCGCCCTCGTTGACCGAAATCGAAATTCCCTTTAAAACTTCGTTCCCATCGAAACTCTTTCGAATCTGCTCTGCCTTCAAGATCTCCACGGCGTTTCCCTCCTAACGATAATAGCTGAGACGCTTTTCTGCTACAGTGAAGCAACGCGTCACAATGCCGTTCATCACCAGATAGAAAATACCTGCGATCAGGAACGGGGTCATATCGACCGCCGAAGATACCCATTTGGAAGTAATATGCAACAATTCGACCACACCGATCACTTGGGCCAAGGATGTGTCCTTAACCAATGTGATAAATTCATTTCCCATAGGCGGTATGATTCGTTTGACCACCTGAGGCAAAACGATACGGAAGAATGTCTGTCGCTTTGTAAATCCAAGAACCTTTGCCGCCTCATGCTGTCCCTGTGGGATTCCCTCGATTCCTCCGCGAAAGATCTCTGCAAAATAGGCCGCATAGTTCAGCGCAAAAGCCACCTGAGCCGAAATCACACGGTCAAGCTGAATGCCGAAAATTGGCTTCATTCCATAGAAAATAAACAACAATTGCAGCATCAACGGCGTACCACGCATAATCAATATGTAAAAACGCACTGGCAGGTTGATGATCGGATTTTTGGACATCCTTCCGACCGCCACCAAAAGCCCCAATGGCAATGAAAAAAGCAGCGTGGAAAAAAAGATGCGCAGCGACATCAATGTCCCTTCCAACATTTGGGACAACAACACCTGGTAATTCACGCTGCAACCACCTCCTTTTCAGCCCTTTTCTGGATACTTATTATTCTGCTGGAATAGTCGTGACATCTTCTCCGAACCATTTTTCCGAAATTTCTGTCATCGTCCCATCTGCGGACATTTCCTTCATTGCATCCTCAACTTTTTCTTTCAATGCATCGTCGCCCTTGCGGAATCCAATGACATAATCTTCCTGCGCTAAAGAGGCGTCCTCCCCATTTTCATCCTGAAGAATGGTATATGCCCCTGGGTTGTTCTGCAGATAGTAGCGCGCAACCACTTCATCGATGGCAATTGCATCAATGGTCCCGTTCTGAATTTCCAAAACAGCCTTAGAATAGTCATCAATTTGAATCACTTCCTTCAACGTATCTTTGAAGTCCGGATTCTCGTCTAAGGCAACTTCTGCCGAAGAATCTGCCTGTACGCCGACAATTTTTCCAGCCAAATCATTCAAGCCCTTATAGGTTGAATCGGATTTTACCAAGATAATCTGGTCGTTCTTCATGTAGGGAATGCTCAAATTAAACTCAGCGGCGCGCTCCGGCGTCTCGCTAAAGCCGTTCCAGAGACAATCCACATTTCCGTTGCTCAGCTCTGCGGACTTGTTGTCCCAATCGATCGGCTGTGTGATGAGTTCAATTCCCAAACGGCTGCACACTTCGCTAGCCACATCGATGTCAAATCCAGTTAATTCACCGGTCTGTGTATCAACAAACCCCATCGGAGGAAACGCATCATCCAAACCGAGTACCAGTTTGCCGGCGCTCTCCACTTTTGTCCAAGATTCATCCGTTGTCTGCCCCTCTGCCATCTCCGCGGCGGATGCAGTGGATGTTCCATCGTCCGTGCCCGTCAATCCAGCAGCGTCGTCGCCTCCACCGTTATTCCCACATCCAACACAACCGATCAC
>PPYE01047844.1_pt1 | contig 12227 bp, 12 predicted proteins | sample 1559881 | NCBI WGS metagenome assembly PPYE01 (sample SAMN08240022, study PRJNA423297) | Human gut metagenome, whole genome shotgun sequencing project.
GCGGGTCCCAAGATTAAAAATCTTCATGCAAGCAAGCTTGCATCAGATTTCCAACCTTTTGACCCTGGTATCATGTCATATTTTGGTTATGAAATATATTGATTATACAGGATTTTGCCCTAAAAGTAAAGGAAGCCGGAGCAGCAAAACATTTGGGAATATGACAGGGATATCCGGGAATTTCATTCCGGTTCCGTACTCCCGCTCTCTGCGCTTGGAGCGGTGATTGTGGCGGATGCCGGCAGAAATTGCTTGAAAATTGATTTGTGATCGATTATAATAACTAAATCAACTAAATAAAATCTTCAGGGCAGGGTGAGATTCCCTACCGGTGGTATAGCCCACGAGCCGCAAGGCATGATTCGGTGTAACTCCGAAGCCGACAGTACAGTCTGGATGAAAGAAGATAATGGAAGCAGGATATTATTATTCTGTGTATTAGAAATTTGCTCTGGGATGTTTTCAGCATTCCGGAGCTTTATTTTTTATTTAACAGGAGAGTTTCCCTGTTAAATAAAAAATGCTCCGCGCAGGTACACACTGCGGCGGCAAGGAATTATGCCGCTGTAGCGATCCTCCGCAAACGGAGAATATTCTATTTCTGTTCCACGCTGTCATGCCCTGAGCTTTTGCTCAGGGCTTTTTAATTTAACAGGACAACTTTCCTGTTAAATTAAAACCGCTCCGCGGAGGAGCGCAGCTCTAAAGAGGGCTTGTTCACTAAGCTCATTACACTCGCTAAGTGAGCCAATGCCTGCGGCATAAGGGAATCATGTCGCCGAAGCGACCCGCCGCAGGCGGAGAATCCCGTGAGCGGGTTTCATTCTTGATTGGAGGTAAATTTTATGTTAAACGATGAGAAATATATGCGTATGGCGCTGAGTCTGGCCAGGAAAGGCTGCGGCCTGGCGGCGCCGAATCCGATGGTGGGAGCCGTGATTGTTAAGGAAGGGCGCGTGATCGGCAGGGGATATCATCAGAAATACGGAGGCCCCCATGCGGAACAAAACGCACTTTCTTCCTGTACGGAGCCGCCGCAGGGGGCAGTGATGTATGTGACTTTGGAGCCGTGCTGCCATTCAGGGAAACAGCCGCCCTGCGTGAAGGCCATTTTGCAGGCTGGAATCAGCCGTGTGGTGGTCGGTTCAGCCGATCCAAACCCTCTTGTCGGAGGGAAGGGGATCCGTATCCTGCGGGAACACGGTGTCAGCGTGACCGAGGATATCCTCCGGGAGGAATGCGCCAAATTAAATGAAGTGTTCTTTCATTACATCAGGACAGAGCATCCCTTTGTAGTTATGAAATATGCCATGACGATGGACGGAAAAATTGCAGCCGTCACCGGGGAATCTAAATGGATTACGGGAGAAGCGGCCAGGCATCATGTGCAGAAACTGCGTCACCGCTACACCGCCATTATGGCAGGTGTGGGAACCGTAATATCGGATGATCCGCTGCTGACCTGCCGTGGTGTGAGAGGCGGGAAAAATCCCGTCCGGATTATCTGTGATACCAGACTTCGGACGCCTCCTGCCGCCCGGGTGGTTGCGACGGCCGGGCAGGCGCCGACTGTAATAGCGACCTGCTGTGACGATCCGGAAAGGCATATGGTTTATCAGAAAGCAGGATGTTCTGTTCTGACCGTGAGGGAGAAAAACGGCCATGTGGATTTGCGTGAATTAATGCGGAAACTGGGAAAACAGGGAATTGACAGTATCCTGCTGGAGGGCGGAGGCACATTAAACTGGGAGGCTCTTGAGAGCGGGATTGTACAGAAGACAGAAGCATATATCGCTCCCAAACTGTTTGGAGGCGAGACTTCCAAAACCCCGGTGGAGGGCGCCGGTTTTTTGTCCCCGGGTGACGGCATTGTCCTGAAAAACAGCAGGATAATCCGCCTGGGGGAAGATTTTCTGATAGAGAGTGAGGTGGACGGCAGTGTTTACGGGAATTGTTGAGGAAATGGGAATTGTGAGAGGAATTGTGAGGGGACGGTATTCTGCTGCACTGGATATTCAGGCCCGTACGGTTCTGGAAGGTACGAAGACGGGTGACAGCATAGCGGTAAACGGAATCTGCCTGACTGTGACATCTCTTCCTGCAGGAGGTTTTATGGCCGATGTTATGCATGAGACGCTGGATCGTTCCGCCCTCCTGGGGCTGAGACGGGGGATGCATGTAAATCTGGAGCGGGCCATGCCGGCAGCAGGACGATACGGAGGGCATATTGTAGCCGGTCATGCGGACGGCGTGGGAACCATAACCAGGATCAGGCGCGACGATACGGCGGTCTGGTATACGGTGCGGGCAGAACCGGCGCTCCTGCGTTACATCGTGGAGAAAGGTTCCGTTACAATAGACGGCATCAGCCTGACGGTTGCACAGACAGATACGGTTTCATTTTCCGTTTCCGTAATCCCTCATACGCTGCGTGTCACCGTTTTAGGGGAACGCCGCGTGGGGGACAGTGTCAATCTGGAAACAGATATCATTGCAAAATATCTGGAAAAGCTGGTACATCCAGCCGCAGGATACACTCAGAAAGCGCAGCAGAGTACTGTTACGGCGGAATATTTGTCACGTCACGGTTTCTAGAACAGTTTAAGGAGGCAAAGAGAATGTTTGAATTTGATACGGTGGAAGAAGCTCTCGAAGAGCTTAAGAATGGAAAAATAATATTGGTGACGGATGATCCGGAACGCGAAAATGAGGGGGACTTTATCTGTGCTGCGGAATTTGCCACCACAGCCAATATTAATTTTATGGCAACCCATGGCAGGGGCCTGATCTGTATGCCAATGTCGGAGGCCTATGTCCGAAAGCTCAAAATCCCACAAATGGCTGAACAGAATACCGACAATCACGAGACGGCATTTACGGTATCCATTGATCATGTCACTACAACAACAGGGATTTCCGCTGCCGAGCGTTCCGTTACGGCAATGAAATGTGTGGAGGATGATGCAAAACCGGAGGATTTCCGCAGGCCGGGCCATATGTTTCCCCTTCTGGCAAGGACGAACGGCGTTCTTGAAAGAAACGGGCACACAGAGGCAGTTGTGGATCTGTGCCGGCTGGCCGGCCTGAAGGAATGCGGCCTTTGCTGTGAGATTATGGGGGAGGACGGAACCATGATGCGCACTCCCGGGCTTTGGGAACTGGCGAAGAGATGGGAAATGAAATTTATAACTATCCGGGATTTGCAGCATTACCGTAAATGCCGTGAAAAACTGGTCGATCGCATGACCGCCGCCGTGATGCCGACAAAGTACGGAGCGTTTACGGCATACGGATATGTGAACCGTTTGAACGGGGAACACCATGTGGCGCTGGTCAAGGGGGAAATCGGGGATGGCAGGGACGTGCTGTGCCGGGTGCACTCCGAATGCCTGACAGGTGATACCTTCGGCTCTCTGCGCTGTGACTGCGGTGAACAGCTTGCCGCCGCCATGACGCGGATTGAGAAGGAGGGAAGGGGGATACTCCTGTACATGCGTCAGGAAGGACGAGGCATCGGGCTAATCAATAAGCTGAAAGCTTATGAGCTGCAGGAACAGGGAATGGACACTCTGGAGGCCAATCTGGCGCTGGGTTTTCCGGGAGATCAGAGAGAATATTATATCGGAGCGCAGATACTCCGTGATTTAGGAGTAAAAAGCATGCGTCTTTTGACAAATAATCCTGATAAAGTATATCAGCTTTCGGAGTTTGGGCTGGAGATAACAAAACGGGTGCCGATTCAAATGGATGCTACGGCCCATGATTTATTTTATCTCAAAACAAAACAGCAGCGTATGGGCCATATTTTAAAATACTGAGACACAACAAAGAGGAGAGAAGAACGATGAAAACAATAGAAGGTAAATTGATAGCACAGGGCGTCAAGGTCGGCATAGTTGCCGCCCGATTCAATGAATTTATTACATCCAGGCTGCTTAGCGGCGCTATGGACGGTCTGTCGCGCCACGGCGTAAAAGAAGATGAGGTTGACCTGGCGTGGGTTCCGGGAGCTTTTGAAATACCGCTGGCCGCGTCAAAAATGGCAAAGAGCGGAAAATATGATGCGGTACTCTGCCTCGGCGCAGTTATCCGGGGGAGTACGGGACACTATGACTATGTGTGCAGCGAGGTGTCAAAAGGAATCGCCTCCGTTTCGCTTCAGAGCGGCGTTCCTGTCATGTTCGGCGTACTCACCACGGAAAATATAGAACAGGCGATAGAGCGTGCAGGGACAAAGGCAGGGAATAAGGGATTTGACTGTGCGGTGAGCGCCATCGAGATGGTGAACCTGCTCCGTGCGATGGACTGACATTTTATGGTCAACCGCCCCGCAATGTGACATAACTGCTCACAGTCCGGTGTTACTTATCACACCCTAGCCAAAAAGCGGCAATGCTGTGAAAAATAATACGCTTCGCGATGCACAGAAACGGAAAAAAACGCCGTTGATCGTGGCGGATGCCGGAAAAAGGAGATTTCCAGGCTATCAATTCCCCTGATTTTATCGAATCAAAAAGGACAAAGCCATTTTTGAGCTTTGTCCTTTGTTTATAATATTCATTGAACGGTTACAGTTATACTTTGTACGCTTGGAATTTCACTGCCGTCTTTTAAGCTATAAGAGTTATCTTTAAGACTTTTGGTTTTAACACGACGGGTATAGAGAATCTCTACGCTGTCACCTGTCTTGAGAGAGGAAAAGTCAAGGATATTGTTATTATTATCATATAGCTTTATACTTGATTTTTTTCGAATGAAATACTCTCCTCTAAGACCGGGAATATTTTGGGGAATACCTTGCACATGGAGTTCCGTTTCATTATTTAGCGTAATTTTGCCATGGAAAGTCAGGTATTGTTTTGGGGGTATGACCAGGAAAAAGACTGTTAAGAGTACAACTATTAAAAAAACGGTAAATATATATTTTTTCATGATACCTCCTGCAAGAATCGCCATTGAACTTAAAGCCCAATGGCGATTTTATCATGTGGAATGAGTTATGTTGGATAAAAGTATGCCAATGATGTATACAATTTACCGTTATATTTATATGTTACAGTCACAGTTGCATAAGCTCCGTTATTCCATATTTTTGAAGAACCCACAAGAATATCAGTGACTCCATCTGTCCATCCATCATAACCTGTTTGGGTAATTCCAATGATTGTGGAATTACTTCCCTGTACAGATATTGTTGCATATACTGAAACCATCATATCTTCGGTATATGCATAATCTTTATAGGTTAATATTTCCCGTGGCGCAGGATTTTCAGCCTGCAGTGGTTCGGTAGCTGCAAATTCGATTGTTGAAGGCGTTAATGCTAAAACCAGTGTTAAGCATAAAGCTGCCTGGCTCATATGGCACATTCCGCTAACACAGAAGCTGCTTCTCAAGCCGTAGCACCAGCAAAAAATGCTGACTGGGTGCATGCTTATTACGCGAGGCTGCGGTCACTATATAATGCACAGGATTCACCCTCTCTTAAGGCTTCACAAATCCTAAACGGAAAGGAGCGTGATAACATGATTAAGAGCAAGCATATGTCCACTTTGTTTGTCGGTATTGATGTAAGTTCCAAATCCAACGTTGTCTGTGAAATTGACTTTGATGAAAAATGAACCGCTGAATATATCGCTGGCCAGCTCATTTAACTGTATCAGAACCTATCAGAAGGAAATCAAACTGATTGAGCAGGCAATCGGGAATAGAATCAATGTCCGGTGGCTGTGAATAGTAACAAATTCCCCTAAATACTTTCAAATTTCTCTTGACATATCACCAGAATGCTTTCGAGGATGAAATTAACAAGTTCAATCATCTTTTCAATGGAATCACCTCCCTATAAACTGGTTGCTTTTCTATTATTATAAGGCAAATAGAATGATAAAACAACGGAAAAATAAAAATTAAAGAGAAATAAAGAAATGTAATTAAAATTTAATGATAAATAATGCTATATCAACGGATATTATACGTTAAAAGTTACCTTGACAATACCGGAAATACTGCTATAATATGTAAAATGAAAATCAGTTTCAAATTGGGAGGCTGAATATGTCTGAAAGAGGCAGATACAGGACAAAACAACAGGAAATCATTTTAAATTGCTTAAAAAAGCAGGAATCCCGTTTTCTTACGGTAGAGCAGTTCATGGACCGTCTTCGGGAGGAGGGCGTGCATGTGGGGCAGACAACCATATACAGGGGCCTGGAGCGTCTGGCCGAGGATGGGGAAGTGATGAAGCTCCCGTCCGAAGACGGCTCCAGGATACGGTACTGTTATGCCGATAAGGAGGAGCTTGGGAAGCCGGGGAAGCTGGTCTGCCTGCGGTGCGGCCGCTTCATCCCCCTGGAATGTTCCAGGCTGGATGATTTATTCAGGCATATCTGTGAAGAACACGGATTTGAGCTGGATAAACGCCATATGGTTCTGTATGGTTACTGCGGATGCCGCAAAGATGAATAAAGATAGAAAGGAGGAGAGAACATGAAAAATTTTGCTGGGAATAAACGAATTAATGCATGGCTTGCGGCGTTTCTTGTAACAGCCGTCCTGTTTCTCTCCGGCCTTTTTATTATCACGCACGCAGAACATATCTGTACGGGTGAGGACTGTCCCGTCTGCGCCGAGATAGAGGCATGTGTATCCGCAATACGCCTGCTGTCGGAGGCAGTTGGTACGGGAGCCGTTGCTGTCCTTGCCTTTCATGTTACATTCAAATTCATATCATTCTGTCAGACCGGTCTTCATCTTTGCCCGGTTTCTTTAGTCAGCTTAAAAATCCGCTTAGATAATTAAAATGTCCTCATAAAAGGGCAGACCCTGAACCGCTTTTGCGCAGGGCCTGACAGAGAATATCTGCCGGGCAGGTCTGCCTTGTTTTTGCGTACCCTTTTTTCTTTTTTTGACTGCCGGCAGGCAGTAATCTTACAAAAACACAAACCGGAGGATTTATTTCATGAAGAAAAACAGAATAAGTAAGCAGGGAGCACTGGTCGTGACGGCGATTGCATTTATTGCCGTGCTTTCCGGCTGCTCATTTGCGACGGGCCGGGCTGAAGTCTCAGATACGTTGAGCAGTCCCGCAGCCCAAACGGAAGCTCTGGACGGAGACAAAAAAACATTGAAGGTAATGGCCAGTTTTTATCCTATCTATGATTTTGCAGTAAAAATCGGCGGTGACAGGGCACAGGTGACGAATATGGTTCCGTCCGGGACCGAGCCGCATGACTGGGAACCGGCAGCCACTGATTTAAAAAACCTGGAGGAAGCCGATTTGTTCCTGTACAGCGGCGCCGGAATGGAACACTGGGTGGAGGATGTGCTTAAGAGTCTGGACAACAAAGAGCTGGTAACAGTGGAAGCGTCCGGCAATCTGGCTCTCCGGAAAGAACACACAGATGAACATGCTAAAGAGGAACAGGGGCATGATCACGGCGGTTACGATCCCCATGTATGGCTGAATCCGATGAATGCGAAAAAAGAAATGGAGAATATCAGGGATGGCTTCATCGAAGCGGATCCGGCCAACCGTGCTTATTATGAAGCAAATTACGAAACGTATGCGGCCGGATTTGACGAATTGGACCGAAAATACAGAGAAACCCTGTCAGCTCTGCCGCATAAGGATATCGTGGTTGCCCATGAGGCATTCGGCTATCTCTGTGATGCCTATGGACTGAACCAGGTGGGAATCGAAGGGCTGTCTCCTGATTCGGAGCCTGACCCGGCCAGAATGGCGGAGGTAATTGATTTTGTGAGGGCTAACGGTGTTAAGGTTATTTTCTTTGAGGAACTGGTAAGCCCGAAGGTTGCCGAAACCATAGCAAAGGAAACCGGTGCCGCCACACAGGTATTAAACCCGCTGGAGGGCTTAAGCGATGAGGAACAGAAAAGCGGAGCCGACTATTTTTCCGTCATGGAGGAGAATTTAAAGCAGCTGGAAGCGGCGCTGACACGATAACCTGCACGCTCGGCGTACGGGTCACCGCCATCAACAATAACCTGCACGTTCCTCGTAAAGGTTACCGCCATCAATAAAGTAACAGTTTGGACATCATGAACGGTTACGAAATAAAAACAGATAAGGAGTATGGGTTATGGATGCCATTGCAGTCAGGGAACTGGACTTTTCCTACGGAAGCAGCCGGATTTTAAAAAAGATTGATTTAACTGTTCCAGAGGGCAGGTTTGCGGTCCTTCTGGGAGAGAACGGAGCGGGGAAAAGCACTTTCTTAAAACTTCTGTTGGGGGAACTGCCCATCGGAGGGGGAGAAGGGAAAATCCTTCTCTTCGGGCGCGATATCCGGCAGTTTAAAAGCTGGCAGGAGCTGAGCTGCGTATCGCAAAGCGGCATGGCATCCTATCAGAACTTCCCGGCCTCTGTGGAGGAAGTGGTACAGGCAAACCTGTATGCCCGGATTGGACGGTTCCGCTTTGCCGGGAAGAAGGAAAAAGAGCAGGTACGGCAGGCTCTGATCCAGGTGGGGATGGAAGACTTTGCAAAGCGGCTGATTGGCCGTCTGTCAGGAGGCCAGCAGCAGCGCATCCTCCTTGCGAGAGCTTTAGTTAATCAGCCGCGGCTTTTAATTCTGGATGAGCCGTCATCCGGTATGGATGAAAAAAGTACGGAACACTTTTACAGGCTGCTGAAACATATTAATCAGAAAGACAACGTTACGATACTGATGGTCACCCATGACAGGAAACGGCTGGAACCATTTGCAGACGATATCTGGCTTTTGGAGGAAGGAACCATGGAGCTTGTAAAGACAGGGGAACGGCAGGAGGAGAACAGGGATGGAGATATTTAATTATGGATTTATGCAGCGGGCTTTTCTGGTAGGGCTTTTACTGGCTGCCGTGATTCCGTGCATCGGAATGGTAATCGTATGTAAACGCCTGTCCATGATCGGGGACGCTTTATCCCACACTTCACTTGCCGGGGTTGCCGCAGGGCTGATTCTGGGAATGAATCCTGTAGCCGCAGCCGCACTGGCCTGTATAACTGCTTCCCTTGGAATCGAGATTATCCGCAGAAAGCTGCCGCGGTATTCCGAGATGTCGATTGCCATAGTCATGTCGGCCGGAGTGGGTCTGGCCGGCGTCCTGTCGGGTTTTGTAAAAAATGCGGCAAACTTTAACAGCTTTTTATTTGGCAGCATCGTCGCAATCAGCGATACCGAGATGTACCTGGTGGTGGGAGTCAGCGCGGCGGTTTTGCTTTTATTTCTGCTGATGTATAAAGAATTATTTTATATCTCCCTGGATGAACAGAGTGCCAGGCTGGCCGGGGTGCCGGTGAGGCTGGTAAATTTCCTGTTCACTCTTTTGATCGCAGTGACGGTTTCCGTATCGGCCAGAACCGTGGGAGCGCTGATTGTATCCTCTATGATGGTGGTGCCGGTGGCCTGTGCCATGCAGTTTGGAAGGAATTACCGACAGACTATTCTGTGGGCGGTGGGCCTGGATATGATTTTCATGACAACGGGGCTGTTTGCCGCCTACTACCTGGGTTTAAAACCGGGAGGGGCCATCGTTCTGTCCGGCGTCGCCTTCCTGATACTGGTATTTACAGTCAAAAAATTATTAAGGATATTTTTGAAATGATATAAAAGGTGACAGGTACATCAGTGCGTAATTAATGGTGAATAGATTGCCTGGCGCAGGCCGGCGCCAATCGGCTGGAGGGAATGCCGCAGGGCCGGCAAGAATGGAGGGCATATGACGAATATTTATCTGATATCCGGCTTTTTGGGAGCGGGTAAGACAACTTTAATCAAGACAATGGTCCGGTCTGTATTCAGAGATAAGAAGATTGTTGTCATTGAAAATGATTTTGGGGAGGCCGGAATTGACACCGGGATCCTCCGGGAATGTAATCTGACGGTCACCAGCCTGAACGCAGGCTGTATCTGCTGTACCCTGACCGGCGATTTTGAAAAGGCATTGGAACGAATCAGGAAGGACTATGCACCGGAGATCATTCTGGTGGAACCGTCTGGCGTGGGAAAACTGTCCGGCATCGCCAGGCTTTGCATGAAGCTGGAGAACACGGGGGAATTCTATCTGCGGCGGACGATTACAGTTGTGGACATCCGTTTTTTTGACAAGTACCTGAAAAATTACGGAGCGTTTTATAAGGATCAGATTGTCTGCGCTGACTTAATTCTCCTAAGCCATCAGGAGGAAGGCAGCCGGGAAATCTGTTATGCCGAAAAAGCAATCCGGGAAATTAATCAGGAGGCCAGGATTGAGGCGGATTTCTGGGATTCCATTCCCTCCGCCGTTTTTCTGGATGGACCGAGGGGCAGCGCTCTGCTGAAGCTTGAGATGGAGGAAGCGCTGTCCATGAAGCCTGTGCGTATGAAACGGGGATTGAGAAGAAGAGACGGCCGTACAAAAGGTTTTTTCAGCCTGCCTTTTGCCGGGGAGGTATTTTCGTCTGTGACGATAGATTGCGGGGAGCCTCTCTCAGAAGAAATGCTGCAAAGGAAGGTGCTGCATGTTGTGAAGCAGGCAGACGGGGAAATTCTTCGGGGGAAAGGAATCGTAAAGAGTTCTTCCGGAAATCTGGTGTTCCATTTTACGCCCGGGAGCCTTTTGATAGAGCCTGTCAATATGAAGGGGAACCAGCTCTGCTTTATTGGGACGGGGCTTGACGGGCAGCAGATCCGGGCATTATTCAACGGGGAGCTGTGAGATGAGGACGCCTGCGTGGGTCATAACCGGATTGCTGGATTCGGGGAAGACCACATTAATTAACAGACTGGTGAAGGAGGAGTTAAACGGGCTGGATGTTCTCGTTATTCAGTTCGAAACCGGGGAAGAGAAGCTTCAAAAAGGCGTTAAGCTTCATAAAATGATATTTTCCAAAAGCTGTCTGGAGGAAAATCCTTTTGGTATAACCGGGCGGATTTTAAAATATGTCAGGAAACACAGACCGGAACTGATTCTGATTGAGTGGAACGGGATGGAACACTTTCACAGGCTGGAGGAAATGCTGCTCCAGTTCTCTGCCAAAGCGGCGGTAAGCGTGGAAAAGGTGGTCTATGTGGCGGACGAGGCGGGATTACAATATAAGATTCCCGATGCGGGCGCCGCCGCGTTTTCACAGATTGCCGGAAGTGACTGCGCTTTTATAAGGACAAGAGGTCACCGCAATTTCACTAAGGATGCCCGAATTCTTTTAAACATTAACCCGGATATCCGTATTTTTTCCGGGAGGAAATGGGAGCGGTTTCTTGGCGGTATGTTTCATTTCAAGGTACAGCCAAGACACTGGCTCCTGATTGTGCCGGCAATCGCGATGCTATATATGGTAGCGGTTTCCCTGCTCCGTGACTTGGGGGTTCCCGTGGAGCGGTATATCAGTGTATTTCTGGGAATTTTTTTACAGGCGGTTCCGTTCTTGGCTGTTGGGACTCTGCTCTCATCGCTGATACAGGTTTATCTGCCGCCGGACTGGATACAGCAAAAATTTCCCCAAAAAGTACTGTCAGGGCAGTTATTTGCCATTCTGGCCGGCTTTTGCCTGCCGGTCTGTGACTGTGCGTCCATTCCCATCTTTAAGAGTCTGGTAAAAAAGGGAGTGCCTCTGCCCGCAGCAGTGACCTTTATGCTGGTTTCCCCGGTGATTAATCCTGTGGTCATTCTGTCCACCTGGTACGCGTTTAACGGTAATTACCGGATGATTGCGGCCCGGTGCGGGCTGGGGATTTTATGCGCGCTGGTTTGCGGACTGACCTGGCTGATTAAGCCGCCGAATGACTGCCGGATTGAAACCGCCATGCCGGTTCAGGCAGGGTGCGGGGATTACAGGCTGCCGGAAAAGGTAACAAACCCTGCAGCTCGGATATTGCTGGTGTTCCGGCATGCGAAAAATGAGTTTTTTTCGGTTGGAAAATTCCTCGTCACCGGTATTTTTGTATCGGTTCTGTTTCAGGATCTGCTTCCCCGGGCAGTGGCGTCCGGTAGCGGGACCGAGCCGTGGAAGGCCCTTCTGCTGATGATGGGGACGGCTTTTGTACTGTCGCTCTGCTCCTCTTCCGATGCAGTTGTGGCCCGGAGCATGGCTGCCAGCCTCCCTGTCGGGGCAGTGCTTGGCTTTCTCGTATTCGGTCCGATGATGGACATTAAAAATGCGGCCATGCTGCTCTCGGGATTCAAATCCGGCTTTGTCATTAGGCTGGCCGTAACGGCATTCCTGGTCTGTTTTACCGGAC
>PPYE01187372.1_pt1 | contig 12220 bp, 9 predicted proteins | sample 1559881 | NCBI WGS metagenome assembly PPYE01 (sample SAMN08240022, study PRJNA423297) | Human gut metagenome, whole genome shotgun sequencing project.
CTGCCCCTCGACTTGCATGTGTTAGGCCTGTCGCTAGCGTTCATCCTGAGCCAGGATCAAACTCTTCGTTGTATCTTTTCTTTTTCTTTATTATACCTTCGAAGCGTCACCTGACCGAATTGACTTCCTTCTCTCTTCTTTCCTGTACTACACTTGCTTCTTCAATTCCTTCAATGAACTTCTCTCTCCAACGGCGGCCCCGTGGCCTCCCCGTTTTGCGAAAGTGCTGCAAAGATACTGCCTTTCCCTATTATAATCCAAATTTTTTCCAATGTTTTTTTTGAATTATTTTTTAAATAAAATATAACCATATAATATTCTGCTTTTTACAGAATTATTTTTTTATTAAATATTTTATTCCTCGCCTCTATTTTTATTATATAAATTCCTCGATCGACATTTACCGCTATTTGGTTTTTCCCCTCAGCAGCCACTGCATATAACATTTGCCCAGATAGATTGTAAACCGATATTCGTTCGGAACCACAAAGAGTCGCTATTATAATTTGCCGTCCCGACACATATACGAGCAGATCACATGATCGAACAGATGTAACAGCCGAGATATCGGCCGTAACGGCTCTCTGTACCGAAGACCAATTTGAAACAACATCTTTACATACCGAACGGACTTGATAGCCATACTCTGTCTGAGGAGAAAGCCCCTCTATAACATGAGTCGTAATATTCCCGACCTTTTCCTGAGAGAAAATATCCTTAACATAAGCTCCATAAGTAATCGAAGCATCATCGACAGCTACGTTTCCTTTTTCTTTATGTGCATAAACGACTTTTACCGAAGTCACATGTTCATCGATCGAAAAGGTATATTCGGGATAATTCTTAGAAGTATCGACATATCGCAATGTATCAATAGCTGTCCAACTATTATCCGATTCTTTCTCAACAACAATGTAGGACCCCGTCCCGGAGGATGCAAAACGATACATAAACGAAACCTTTACTATACCCTCGTTATACCGAGGGGTCTGTAAATATTCTCCCGTATTTTTCAATGCGACCGAAGGAGCCGACACTCCGCTACTTGCCACAGATGTATAATTACCAGAAGCTGTTCCCTCCCAATTATCGGGCAGAGGTTTTCCGGACGAATCTACTTCGTCAAATCCCTCAGTATAAACATGTTGTTCACCGGTCTGTGTAAAACAAATTATCTCATAATTATCGGCTCCCTGAACTTCTTCCCAATTTATTCGGAAAGCACTATCGGTTATATCCGAAGCATCGAGCAACTGCGGCACAGCCAGAGAATCTGTCTCAAATTGCATGCTGTATGCGGCCTTTACTATACCCAAAGGTATAACAGCGCTCACTTGATAGGTGTAGCGAGTCAACGGTCGCAATTCGGTAAAACGATAGTTTTGTACGAGCCCGATTGACTTATCGGTCTGTATATATTCCCGTTTGTCGTCAAGCTGCATACGAAAAAGCCCTATCCTCGAAAAATCATCTTTCGGAGACGATATCCACTCTTTCCCATTATATCGCGATGTAGGGTGTGTTATCTCGGAACGGCGATACAACGTTTTATCTTGCCCCCAATAAGCTATTTCCCCGGCAACACCCACCACATCAATCATTATACCATCGCGACAAAGCGCAACAGCATCATTCCCATTGAAATTGAGAGGCGAAGTTTCTCCCCCGGGAATAATCTGCGAAGCCTTAGCGATTAACTCCCCATCAGTCGATAGCGAATTTAATAATAAATAGGTCTCTCCGTTATTTAATATAGAAGGTCCTAACGGAGTATCGTTCACGAAAGAACCACTGCCATTAACCTCCATTCGCAAACTGTATGCAGAAAGGTCGACCGGGACTCCTGTTCCGTTATAGATTTCAATCGCTTTATTATACCCCGATCCCTCGACATAAGCCGAAATAATCAAATCTCCGGCAGAGGTATTCCCCGACCAAAGAGAAACTTGGTAATCGATAGCTTCGGGGTAATTAATCCAATGTATCAAAGCCTCGGTGGCCGTAACATCGGATGCCGAGGTTTCTATAAACGAAGGGACTGAAACTACTTGTACCGGTATGCGGTACGGGGTCTCAATGCCCCCTCCCGAAATAATCACCGTATCGCGATATTCTCCTTTCCTCAGCTCTCGACACGATATTTCAACTGTACAACCATCGTGCACTTCTTGTGCCGACACTTCGTAATCGGAAAGTTCAAATATACCTCCTATCGCCCACGAGAGGGACAAAGAAGAGGTGAGGTTGTTTCCCAATATATCAAGTTGTTCGCTTTTATTATCACCCAACATAATCACCCCCATATCCATGATTTGATCCCGACGAGGCAAAGCCAAGAAAGGGAGAGTCTCTGCGGGGAACCTGAACGGGTCTTCCCGATGAGCTCCCCATATATACTCGACCAAATCGGGATAATCTATATAAGGATTTCGATTCCCCTGTATGGTATAAACCGAATCGTTCCTCGCCAACTCTCTTTCGCACGGAGGGTCTTGCGAATGCCACTTCAACAGCATGTCCAACGCCCACTCTTTCCATACCGGATAAGTATTGTTATCGAGCATAGGCGACTGCCAATAGTCACACAAGTTTTCATAGGCCGTTACGACATAGAAATAGGCACGAGCAAAATCACCCTTATACTCGTCGGCAGGTTCGAAGCAACGGTCGGTATAATCTACTCCCCAACCATTCTTTCCTACTTTCGAGACCCCATTGTCAAAGCCGGAAACTCCCGTGACCTCACCCAACGGCAAATTGTTTTTAGCGGAATTGGCCGATCCGTCTGCCGGGAACAAATGATGCAAATCCCTATAAGCATTATTTTCATAAGCGCCCCACCAACTTTTCGGGAAAGAGTGCTCTATATGCATGCCCCCGACGGCATTAAAGCCATCGAAATAGCGTATTTCATCGGAATACCTGTCCCACACACTGCCATCTTCTTTACGGTCTGTTCGGGAGAAGCCCTCCCACGTGGCATCTTCCCCACTGCCGTAACCGAGTGTATGCATCGAACTTATTATCTCGTATAATGCAGTTTTCAACTCAGCTCCATGTTTTCCATCGGCCGCATAATAATAGCCCGCAGGAACTGTGGCATCAAGCCGAAATCCCAGAAACGAAATTCCCAATACCCCGAAAATTATCCGGGCACAATTTTTCATAGTACTCATAATACAGATTTTTAATCTCAACGCGAGCTATGCACTCTCACCGTATTTTGTAACGACGGAGATACAACCCTCACGATATAAATTCCTTCGGGCAACTCCCATTCGACCTCCTCGCTATGCAAAATCCGCGAGCCACACAAACGCCCGTCCATCGTATACCACGAGGCAACGGTATTCATCGGGGCATTGAGTATATGCAACACATTCCCAGAGGTAAATATCAAAACACGATCTGCCTCCATATCATCGACAGCTGCCGACCACGTAGAGACTGAAATCGTATTAGACACCGACTGAGCCTCTTCCCCGATATAGGGAGTCACCGTATAATGATACTGCACAGCGGGAGTTAAATCGGATACCATATATTCGTTTACATCTCCTACTCGACGGGGATATCCATCTAAAACAACAGGGGTAGAACCTCCGCCGCTTTTCACTTTAACACTGTGCAAATAGACACGATGGTCTTTTTCTGCTTTGAACGTAATCTTCGATGACTTCGTTCCTCCTTTGAAAGGAATTGTTTTCGTCACCGTCCCTTCCGGCAACGATATTTCATCGACAGGTTCATCATCTACCAGAATGTACAAAACCGAATTATCGGTTGTTTTGTAAGGCGATGCCTCCACTGTTATAGACACATCGTCTGCCGACAAATCGACCACCGGAGAAATGGCGCTACCATCATCACTACCCGAACCTAATCGTAATTTTCCCGATTCAATATTAGTATATCCCTCATAGGTCCACGAATCGGGCTTCGACGAAAACGTCACGTCCAATATGTCCTTCTCAGGAGCACTCGACGAATAGTCGTCGTACCACACATTCAATTCATAATCGGTTGCTTCCGATTTCGGAGTCCAAACCGCCACAAAAGAATTTTTCGTAATATCCTTCGCCGGCAATGCGACAAAATCATCGATAGCCTGTCCTTTCAAATTAACGATAATCGGAGACTTTAATCCACCTCCCGATATTTCCAAAACGGCTTCGTGCGAGCCTACTACCGAAGAACGATAGGCTAACTCGACAGTCGTTCCATTATTAACCTCATCGGCTGTAAGTTCCCGACGATTCACCGAAAAGCACTCGCTATCATTGCCTCCTACTTCAACCGAAACAGCACTCTCGATATTACGTCCTCTAACAGATAGTTGAACCGTTACCGATGAAGAACTATTCACCGAAGCGATTCCCATATCGACAGTCGATCCGTTTCGAGGAGCCTCGATATACGGAGCATCTCCTCCATCTGGCATAAAGGGGATATTACGACTGTCTCCAAAGATGAGATCGACCAATTCGGGATAATCGATAAACGGGTTCCGATTCCCTTGCCGCGAATCATAGACAGCTTCGTTTCTATCCAATTCTTTTTGGCTAACGGGGTCTTGCTCGTGCCAACGAAGCAACATATTGAGTTGCCAACCGACAATATGAGGATAAGATGAGATGAAAATTCCACCCCAGTTATTTATTTGACTTTGATAACGTGTAGCAAAGTAGAAATAAGTACGCGCAAAATCGCCTTTATACTCGTCGTTAGGTTCAAACACAGTACCCGAATAACCGGGAGTCACACATTTTCCCCATTTGGAAAATTCATTTTTCGAGCTCGATGCGCCAGAGCCTACCTCTCCAAACGGGTTATTACTACGCATTCCGTTTATTTTTCCATCGGTTGGATAGACATGCCATATATCGGACACCATAGGCGATTGCTTATTAAACCAGCTTTTAGGAACCGAGTGCTCCCTGTTATAGCAATCGCCTTCAACCCCATATGAACCGCATTGATCGGTTCCAAAAGTATAGTTCGTTACATCGGAATACATATCCCACACTTTCCCATCGGAACGTCTGTCTGTCGTTTTATAAAGATTCCACAAGCCATTATAACCTACATCGTTTGCATCGTTTAAGATGGTAGACAAACTTTTTTGCAAATCCTCACCGCTTTTTCCAACAGCATCATCATAATATCCGGCAGGAATCTCTGCAAATACAAAGAACGGAAACAAGCAAGTCAAAACGACAAGCAACAAACAGTTACGTGAAATACAGTTCATTATCTATTATTTAAGTTATATTTTTAGAAAAGGGACGTAAAGATAATAATAAAATATCAAAACCGTTTTAAAATCGATGGATTTCACAAAAAACAACAAAGCCGACTATCTATTAAGATGTCGGCTTCTATCTATATAACTAACCTGTTCTTTCAATCTACCCCTGAATCGAGCACTCCCGAAAAGCCTCGTTTTTTATCTTTCCAAATCTGATACCTATAAACCAAGCAAGTCGTCACAAAATAAACTCCTGTTAGAATCCATAACATCGTATAGGCATGACGCACATCATAAATACCAGCCCCGGCCGTATTCATACGTACAAAGCCTTCTATTCCCCAAGTAGACGGAATGAGAGCACCCAACCACTTCCAGTACTCCGGCATGGCATAACGAGGCCATGTAATACCCGATATGAACAAAAATATAACCGAAGTAAAGACAAACAACAAGAAAGAACTTTCGCGTTCTCGAACAAATATAGATAGCGTCATTCCAAAAAATATAGAAGATAACAAGAACGGAACGGCAAAAGAATAAATTTCTACCTGACTACCTATCTGCGGATATTTAAAAAGCCACGGAATAAAATGTAATATGTATGCCGTACATAAAATATACAAGCTAAAATAGCACAATGATTTGCCTATCACCAAATGCAATACATTATTGTGCATATGTTCTCGTCCACTGTAAAACAGGTGTAACTGTCGATGTTCATAAATTCCCCCAGCCATCATACCAATTCCCAAAATAAGGCTCTGCTGTAAAATCAACACCAATATGGCAGGCAATAAAAACGATGCCAAACCCGACTCTGGATTATACAAATTAATAGAGCTATACGGAATGGGTTGTGTCGCTACATTGATTTGTTCCTGCGTGGCTCCACCCAAAGCCTGAGTCTGTAACTTTCCTCCGAGGTTCATCGTCACATCGGTCAAAGCAATTAAAAAACCTTTATAATTCAAGAGAATACTCATATCCGAATAGAACGAAACGACACTTTGTTCACCTCGTTCTACTTTTCGACTGAAATCTTCCGGAATAAACAATATTCCATAACAATGCTTTTCATACATCATGTGCTTCGCCTCGTCCATATCGGCACAATACGAAACGATATGCGCATTCGGTGTCGCGTCCATCTCACGAGCGAGCTCCCGGCTCAAAGGGGTACGGGCATTATCCACGACGACCATAGGCACTTCCCTCACTACCTCAGGGTTATACACTGCGGCATATACAATCGGATAAGCGAATGGTAAAGCAAAGAAAAACAGCACGATTCCCAAATCATGAAAAACAGCACGGTATTCCCGCCGCCAAATGTAATAAATGTCGGACAAACCTATTTTTATAGAATGAAACAATTTCATATCATTTTATTTTTACATCACGGTACATATACTTGACGCATCAAAGCCTTTTTCAACCGGGGTAACAACGGAGTGGATGCCACCGCAAACAAAATCAATGCGACATAATGTACACGCGAATAATAAAGAGGTATTCCATTCAATGCCTGATCTACATAAATCAAAAAATAATGCCGTACAGGCAACACATACGAGATAGCTTGGAACGGCAAATACATAGCCGGCACAGGGAAAGAAAATCCCGCGATAGAAAGAGACAAGACTCCCACCAGACCACCGACACTCAACCCAATTCTTAACGAAGGCGCAAAACACATAATAATTACCGCAAAACTCTGTGAAGCGACAACCAACAAGAACATCGCGAAAATCATGTGCCAAATGCTGTTATGCATCGGGAAATGCAAATAACCGTATAGCAACGACAAGTATAAAAGCCCCATCGAAAAAAATATGATCGTTTGGGGAATGAGTTTACCTGTAATAGCAATAATAATCGAATCGTCGGCAGTCCGCAACCATTCTCTCGACGAGGCTCGTTTCATCTCAGATCCGATACTGAAAACCGTAACCAACAGAATCATCAATTGCAATAACCCGGGAAGAAAAGAATTATTCAGATAAACCGAATAGCTAATCCACGGATTGCCCAACGCATGCATATCCGTCGCTATCGGCTGCAACTTAGCCATAATCTGTGACTCCTCGGCTCCCGCAGAAAGTAATACTTGGCGCACGACTGCACCCGAAGCTAACACCGACATGGTTTTGAAACTTTTATATAGCAGCGACGCAGGAATGTAATAGGCATCATTCGTATAAAAAGAAATTTCGGGTTGACGACCGGCGATAGCCTTCGCTTCAAAATCCTCAGGAATAATCAAAAATCCGAAAATATCACCCGACTGCATCAACTCCCGAGCCTCGGTAAAGCTATTCAACTTATAGGCAACATCGACCGACTCCTGAGATCCAAGTTGTTGAATAAAATTCCTAGACGTAGAGGTGTGGTCGTGATCGACAATCGCTACCGGAATCTTATGAGGTAACCCTTCGTGCATCAAGGAAAGCAGGAATATGCAACTGAATAGCGGCGCTCCTACCATACAAAGTACATAGATAGGACGCGAAACCAGTTGTTTCAATTCCCGGACAATAGTAGCCCAAAGCCCCGTTTGATATTCCATTCGTTCTGACATATAGACATTCTCGAAGTTACAGAACTTCCTTTTTACTTTTTATCTCTTTTCAACAATACCGACATTCCCGGACGTAGATTATCGACCGGTTCGACCGGACGGGCTTTCACTTGGAAAGTTTTAGCATCGTATTGCCCGGTAACTTTCGTAGCGCGCCATACCGCATAAGATCCCATATCCCGAATATAAAATACTTTCAAAGTCACTTCCTTATTTTCCAATGCCGGAATTATAGCCTGTACTTCGGCTCCCATAGTCAAATTTTCTAACAAATCTTCCCGAACATTGAACGAAACCCACATATCGTCGAGTTTCAATACATTCATAATCGGAGCACCTAAACTCACCAATTCCCCCACATTCGGAAAAATATCGGAAATTTCACCGTCGGTAGGAGCCGTCAGATAAGAATCCGACAAAATAGACTCGACCTCTGCGACACTACCTTGTGCGGCGACGACCATAGCGGCAGCGGCAGCCTTATCCTCGGCCTGCGCACCGGCCTTTGCCATTTCATATTGCGATTTAGCCGCACTTTCAGTAGCGACCATTGCTTTATAAGCAGCCTCGGCTTCATCGCGTTTTTGTTCCGAAACTACTCCTTTCTTATACAACGACTGCATACGCTCATACGTCTTCTTGGCGATCGTTAAGCCGGCTTGAGCCTGTTGCCACATATCATAGGCAGAATTCAACAATTCCACGCGCGTACCACTGTCCACCTTTTTATTCTGAGCCTTAGCTACGGTTTCCATAGCCTCGGCCTGTGAGAGTTTCGCCTCTACCAACGAAGAATGAATATGTACCAATGTATCCCCCGCCAGAACATGCTGTCCCTCCTCTACCATGAATTCGACCACTCGGCCGGGCAACTTTCCTGAAACCCGTACTTGTGTCGCTTCGGCTTGCCCTTGAATAATTTGGGGCTCCGGTTTAAGCAAGAATAATCCGATCAAGGCCAAAACAACTATAATGACAATCAAAGCAATGAGGCCTACGACCAAACTGCGCTCTTTCTTTTCTCTTAGATTTTCCATTGTAAATCTGTTTTGCTATTTTTTATATTTTCTATTTTCAATATTTCATAGTACCCAAAGCCTTAGCCAAATAAACCTCGCAAAGCCGGGTATCGATTTCAGCATCTATTTTTTCCGATTGGGCTTCGAGCCATGCTGTTTGAGCTTCAAGAACATTTGTCGTCGTAAGTACTCCCTCTTGAAATCCAAGTTGCGCATTCCTCAAATTTTCATCGGCTTTCTCCAAATTTTTCACAGCCATTTTATAAGTTCTATAAGCCTCAGAAGTTTTAAAAGCCGCTTGACTTACCTGCAATTCTATCTTTTCTTTCACGTCGGCCAATTCCAACTTGGCAACAACCGCTTCACTCTTAGCGGCACGAATCTTATTGTAGTTCTTTCCCCAATGAAGGATTGGAATATTGAGCATTACTCCCACGCTGAACATACCGTCGAACTCGTTTTTAAATCCGTTAAATACGTTGGGATTGGTAAAAGAATAAGTCCCCACCAAAGCCAACTTGGGTAACATATCGGAAAGAGCCAAGTTTTTCTTCTTTTCATAGATTTTCGCCGCATAATTAAGACTCAACACTTCGTTCCGATTTTTAAAAACCTCCTCCATATTATACGACAACGGAGTCTCCTGCGGAGCTACACGCTCCAACGATTCATCTTCAAGCGTAAATATAGAATTGACCGGCAACCCGCAGATTTGAGCCAAAGCCATACGCGACAAAGCCAATCCGTTATCGACCTTAGCAAGGGTTATCTGAGCGGCATTCAACTTCACGGCTACGGTCAATCCGTCCGACTGAGTCGCAACTCCTTCGGCTATCATCTCTTGTACATGCCGGTTCAACGTATCGAGTAAAGCCGTATAACTCTCGGCCAGTTTTCTCTTATGAACGAGAGATACCACTTGCCAATAAGCCTCATCTGTCTGATAAATAATTTCCTTCTCGGCCGTATTCTTCTGCGACACCGCCAACTTCTCGGCATATCCGGCAATATCGTTCAATGCCTTTATCTTACCCCCCATAAAAATAGGTTGCGTCAGTGTCACCAACCCGGCATACACATTATGTACATCGAACTCGAAAGCCTCTTTCGGGATCATGGCGACGGTCGACGGTATAGGCTGCCCGTTGTTCAATATAGGTTGCCCGGTCGCCGGGTTAGTTACCACATTATACTTGTATTCTTGACTGGCTAAATCGAATGTCTTTGTAGGCAAATATTGGTCGGACTCCAAAAGCGATATCGACTTTTGATTATACATATAAGACCCGGTAAAATCTATTCCCGGGAAATAAGCTCCCCTAGCCGATTTTTTTGTATAGCCTGCCCCTTTCACCTTTTCTTCGGCTATACGTAGTTGCTTATTATTCTTTAATGCCATCTGTCGGCAAGAATCGAGCGAAACCGGTTGTTGTGCCGAACCCATCAGAAAAGATAACAAGAAGGCTGCTAACAATGCCCTCCCTGCCCATATGCTTCCATTTATTTTCATACGCTTCTATTTATCTCTTACTTTTCTTTAACGGAACTAATACTTGTTTTGCTTATAGTTGCATAAACAATTTTATTTCTTAAAAAAATAATGCACCCGGCATTACACCGCAAAAATACGCCGAGTTTAGCATTAAACAAATATTTAAAGATTTTAGTTTTCTATTTTTACTATTTTTTAAGAATCGGCTTTGAATTTTTCCACGCTGTATTCGAAAGCTATTTTCGAAAGCATTTTTCATGAACGAAAAAAACTCAATAACCAAACGATAGAATGCTACCGAAAATATACTTCATAAGATACATAGAAGAATCATCTCTCTACGCAAAATATCGACTCAGTCGATATTTTCTCCTTTTATACCTCTAACCCCTCAATCAAAGATTATATGATTTTTTCAACCCCCTCGCCCTGCGGGCTCTTCCCCTACTGCTGCGCGACACAAGGGGAGAGGGCTAAAACTCACTTCGGAGATTTCAATAGAGGAGAGGAGTTGAGTAATCTGGTACTAACTATGAAGTGAAATGTTTCCGGTTAGGTTAAACTTGTTCAACTTTTTGGGGGCACTTCACAAATGAATAGAGGGTTACTTTTAAACTCCTCCTCTGTGTTTTGCACGACAAAATATAGGGGAGGTGGCACGTAGTGACGGAGGGGTTAAATTTTTCAAGAATCTATTCGGCCGCTTTTTAACCATTCATCAAGAAGACAGGAATACACTTATCGTCAAGAGATTCATCGCTAAAATTCAAGTCTGCCTCCCCACAAATTATCGACAAAGCCAAAATATCGATAAAATCGGGAAGAGCTTTACCCATACTTTCACATCGGCCCAATTCTCCAAACAAATACAGAGTCGGAAGCTATTGTTTCAAAGTGAACGAACGAGTCCCTATCATATAGTTATCGGCAAAGATATCCACGCGATACTCCCCGGGATATAAAAATTCTTCCACAGCCCAATACATTGTCACGTCATTCAATTCTTCACCTGTATATTCAATCAATTTTCGGCAAGAATAATTTATTTCACGATCTTCAAAAGGAAATACATCGGCCCTATCCTTCACCAATACATCTCCATCGGGTTTTACAATACGGGCATAAATATATTTCTCACCGACTTCGGCCGTTACATTTTTGGCTATGGAGAATGTTACCTTTATTTTATCGGTTTTTTTAATTTTTTTTGCAGTCTTTCCTCTCGAATCTATCGGAGTCACCACAATACCTACGGCATCGAGCTTTGCCGCTAATGTTACCTTTTCGGTCAATTCCTCTCGTTCTTGTTTCAATTGACTTGCTGTTTGCGCTACCTCTCTATACCGCCGGGTCACCTTCGCATTCTCTTCCCGCAACTGCTTATTGGCGACATTCAACGAATCGATTTGCATCACATAATGACGCATAATTCCCCGCAGCGTAGTCAACTCCCGCTTTAATTCCTCAATACGAGCCGAACTCGTATTTTTCACAGTCCGCAACTCTTCCAACAATCGTTGAACTTTCACCTTCTCGGCATCGAGCTTTTCGATCAACGAGTCGTTATTGAACATCATCTTCTGCCCCTCGAACTGATCGTATTGGGCAGCCAAATCGCTATATTCTTTTTCAAGCTCGCTCCGCTGTTTGTCTATCTCCACTTGCTCCTTGAAATCGGACATTTCTTTATGTTGCATGTATATGAAAATCCCGGTTCCCAACAATGCGACGACCAGAACAGCGATAACAACCCATACCAAATTACTCCTTTTCATATATACAGAAGCTTATTTTTTTCTTGCAAAAGTAAATCATTATCGAATATCAATCAAGAACAGACAGATTATTTAAGTTATAAATGTTAAATTATATTCTTCCTC
>PPYE01047846.1_pt1 | contig 12218 bp, 8 predicted proteins | sample 1559881 | NCBI WGS metagenome assembly PPYE01 (sample SAMN08240022, study PRJNA423297) | Human gut metagenome, whole genome shotgun sequencing project.
GTAATCAACGATCCTATTTGTCTTTCATGCGGCATTATTTGACTCCTTTAAGAGTCAACTTTTTTTAGGACAAGACACCGCTATAGAAGCCTCCTTCAAAGTGTTCAATGAATCCTCCAGCGACATAGCCCTCAACTTTACTGTCCCGAACCTGCACATAATTATTTAGGGCATTTCCGCCTGACTGATTAGCTGCTCCAAGAACGTGCCCCTTATATTCTCCCCCGGCCTTGATCTCAGCGCCCTGAACGTAAACTGAATTAAAATTAGCGTCGCTCCCACTAAAAGAGCGTGCTCCTGCGACTCGTCCGACTACTGACCCGCCAGTTACTGATACGGTGTTATGCGTGAGTGTTACGTTTTTTCCATACCAATCCAAACCGCCTGCCACAAATCCATTGACAGCGACATCCACTAGAGTGACCTCGTTAAGATCAACCAGTCCTGTTCCCTGGCTCACACCGCCTGCAATATATTCACCGGTAAATTTGCTTTTTTCAAGAACAACCTTATTCTTGTAAGCGTCACCCGTACCTTCAGAATTAGAAAGAAGTCCTCCGACAACAAAACGACCGTGTACGACTCCCGAATCATATAGGGAAACGTCTTTCAAATAGACTTCGTTTTCGCTTGCAGAGACCTGACCAGCTCCCTGGTTGTAGCCCCCTGTAATATATTGCGTGACATGACTATTCTGAATAGAAACAAGGTTCTTATTAGTTTTACCTGTTCCTGCGGTTCCAACTAATCCCCCCAGTACATATTCTTTAATATCAATTAGGTAATTTTCACCGGTCTGCGGTGGATTAATAAATACCTTGTTGCCACTGGCATCACCAATACCAGTTGCAAAGTTGGCACCGCCTGCGACATACCCATTAATTTCAAGTTTGCCATTGCCTCTAGTGTTTGTAAGTGTTACCTGGTTGTTATTCGTATTTCCAACTCGATCAGCGGTACCCACAGATCCGATCAAACCACCGGAAACAAATTTATTTATTACTAAATTAGCCTCGCCATATTCAGAATCAGCAATGACATCAACTATATTCCCGTCAGCACTTCCCCCAGCAATCGATATATTATATCCCCCAGTAACACCCAAGCCAGTAGGCGACCCTTGTATATTTGTATTTTTGATCAGTACCTGATTGTCGTTTGTGTCACTGTTACGCGACAGCATAGAATGACCATCTAACGACAATATTTTGGACCCACTAATACCCTCTTCGAAACAAGTCCATTATTTTAAAATGCTTTCAGCTAGTCATAGGTTGACGTAGTGCTCGGACTGAACGGTTTGCTGGAACATAATCGTACCTTCATTTCAAGACATGCAGATGGTTAAACCACTCACTATCGTTAGGGTTCTCTGCTTCTACCATCCAGCGCCATTCGATAGCGCTTCATAGAATCGATTTTGGATAAGTTTAAAATCATTGAATACATCAAAGATATGACGAAGACATTAGAAGATTTCGTCATTACGAGAAATCTCCCAAGAGAAAGGTCCTTCATGTTCGGCAAAAGCGTTGAGAAAAAAGAAAATCGAGGAATAGTCATGTACTTCCTCGTAGCGGTGTATACGATTACGAGTATCGTTTTTCTGCTTCAAGTCAATCAATAAGGATATTTATGATTTTCCGTACCTCGTCTCTTCTCAAGCACGAATCATGAAAAGCAGGCTCTATGACTTCCGAAGTCTGACACCTGTGCTTTTTTCATCGAAGGATCTCAACTCAGCCCAACTGGAAAGCGCACTAAAGACGCAGGAAGCTCTCCAACAGCAAAGCATTACGATTATCGAAGATCGCTATCGCGGCAGCCCGGAAGAACTGCAGGAATTAAAAGATGCATTGAAAAATATCGGTCAGCGCCGACGCGAGCTCGTGGAACTCACTCGCGAAGATCCCACCGTCGAAAACGTCATTAAACGCTATAACCAAATCGTAGAACCTGCATTTATTCATTTTGACGATATTCTTGATCGGATCGCATCTAACGCTGATCAGCGAGGCAGCGACATCAACGATAAATCCGATCGGAACATTTATGGGTTTGTGATCGGGACGATCATCATGGGCATCCTGCTCCTTTGGTTTATTTATACCGGCTCGAAAGACCTAAACCGTGCATATGTCAAAGGGCTCAAGCGAGATAAATTACTTAAATTGCTTTATGCCAACGTTGATGATGTTTTTATTATCTTCAACGAGAAAAAAGAACCCGAATACGTAAGCGACAACAGCCTTCGAATTTTGGGCTTCGATCCGGACGCAATTACAAATAACAAAGAAGAACTTTTGAACCGTTTCTACGATGAGGATAGAAATTGGCTCAGAAATATCTTAAATGATCGAACCATCATTAAATTGCGACGCGAAATATTGAGCTTAAGGGCAGCAGCCAGACCTTCCAGTTAAGCGTCTATCCAGTTCGCCAAGGGCTGATTGATTGGACGGTAGTTTCATTATTTGATGAAACAGAACAAATTGCATACCAAAGAAACTTGGCCGATGCTTTGACAACGGCTAAGAATGCAAGTCAAGCAAAAAGCGACTTCCTCTCTCATATGTCGCATGAAATCCGAACGCCGATGAATGCCATCATCGGTATGACAACAATTGCTTTATCTCGAATTAGCGACAAACAAAAAGTTGAAGACTGCCTGAAGAAAACGCTTCTCGCCTCCCGCCACCTGCTGGGCCTCATCAATGACATCCTGGACATGTCCAAGATTGAGAGCAATAAGCTTGCACTTTCTTATGAAAAATTCGATCTTCAGGAAACCGTCCACAGCATCTACAACCTGATTGAGCCTCAGGCAAAAGAAAAAGGCGTCAGCTTCGAAATCATTACCAACGACGTCAATCAGGAATGCCTGGTCGGCGACCAGCTGCGCGTTAATCAGGTGTTTATTAACGTCATAGCTAATGCCGTTAAATTCACGCCTCGCGGAGGCAAGGTCACAATGAAGCTCTCGGAAAAGCAGACAAGTCCCGAGCATATTCATTTGCGCTGCGTTATCAGTGATAACGGTATCGGCATGAAGAAAGACTTCTTGAGCCGCGCATTCCTGCCATTCGAACAAGAAACCGCAGAGATTGCTCAACATTTCGGGGGTACCGGTCTTGGTCTTGCCATTACCCATAACCTGGTCAATTTGATGGGCGGAAGCATCAATGTCCAAAGTGAAGAAGGAAAAGGCAGCACGTTTACGATCGACCTTCCCTTCGGCATTTCCAAGGACTCTGCTAAACATTCGGAAAGCCTGCTTGAACTTCGTGCCCTTGTGATTGATGATGATAAAGATACGTGCGAACACGCCTGCGTCCTTCTGGATCAATTAGGACAAAAGACTGAATACGCATTAAGCGGCAAGGAAGGCATAGAAAAAATTAAGCAGGCCATGCAGGACAATGATCCGTTCGACATCTGCTTCCTGGATTGGAAGATGCCGGAAATGGACGGCGAAGCAACCGCCCGAGAAATTCGTAAGATCGTGGGACCTGAAACCCTCATCATCATTATCAGCGCTTACGACTGGTCTCCGATCGAAGGCCGAGCCAAAGAAATCGGTGTTAATGGATTTATTGCCAAGCCCTTCTTCAGTTCTTCCTTCTATAACTGGCTGTCCGACCCGAGCATTAAAGAAAACAAGGGCAGAGACAAGGACATTGTCGTTCAAGAAAACACCAAGAAGAAAAGAGTCCTCTTGGCTGAAGACAATGAATTTAATGCTGAAGTTGCTCAGGACTTCTTAGACATGGCTGGCTACACTGCAGAAGTTGTCGGTGACGGCGCACAAGCTGTCAAGGCATTCGAAACCCATGAACCCGGCTACTACTCCATGATCTTTATGGATATCCAAATGCCGGTGATGAACGGTTTGGAAGCCGCTCAAATGATTCGCGCTCTCTTAAGAGAAGACGCACACACCATTCCGATTGTTGCAATGACGGCAAACGCCTTCTCCGAAGACGTTTCCAAGTCGCTCAATGCCGGAATGAACGACCACATCTCCAAGCCGATTGACCTTAAGAAGCTTCATGCTGTCTTAGGAAAGTATGGCGGCAGAAACGAGAAAACGGCTAAAGAATAAGACGCTAATGCGCATTGTTTAAATTCTCGGCGGTCTGCAATGACCGCCGAGATTCTTTATTGCGTCCAAAGCGCAAATTTCTATACAGCAAAAGTCCTACGGCCCGCATTCCTAAGCCTTTACATATCTCAAAGGATGCCGGCCTCCTTTTAATCCGCCCACTAAGAAAACGTCGAGAGCCCCGATAATTGAAGCTCTCGACGCAGGTGTGGTTTGAGGCCGCTCTCTTAAGCGGCGTCTGTCGGTTGGTTTTTATGCAGGAAGAAGTTTTTTAACGGTCTTCTTGTAGATCTCATAACAGTTCTTGACCTGATACGGATATCCGTACTCATTGTCTCCGTGCATATTTCCGCCGGAAGGTCCGAACGTGACAACAGGAATTCCGCAGGAAACTGCCAGAATATTAGAGTCGCAAACCGACGGGTCATAATCAATCGGAAGATCTTCGCCGGTGACTTCCTTGAAACTTTCCTGAAGTTTGACAACAAGTTCATGATCTTCAGGAACAGCAAAAGACTTCATGTAGGGGCTGTTACGCGGTTTCAAATGGATATCAACTTTGTTTGCCAAGCCGAGTTTTTCTGCAGCCTCCTGCATCTGACGGATGCACATCGCTTCATCTTCTCCCGGAACAACATAGCGGTCCACAAACATGTAGCAGCTGTCCGGAACAACCAGAGCACCGGAATTGCCGCCTGCTAAGTAACGGACGCACCATGTGCCGTGATGAAGTTTGGGATGCGAGAGTGTCGGGAGTGCTTCAATCGCAGCGGCCAAGCGACCGGCAGAAATCAGAGCGTTTTCTCCGACTTCCGGGTAACGACTGGCGTGCCCTGCCTTGCCTTTAACCGTGATTTCGAAGCTGAAACGACCTCGGAAGCCCACAGCCACATTGTTGTAGCGGCACTCCGCCATGATGGCGTAATCCGCATGAATCACGTCTTCGTCAACGAGCTGATAGGTTCCTTTGCTTAATCCTTCTTCATCGGCGACAAAGCAAACCAAGATCTTTCCGGAAAACTCATCTTTGTGCTGAGCAAAGTACTCAACTGTCGAAAGGATTGCGGCGTCTCCGCCTTTCATGTCCATCGAGCCGCGGCCGTAGACTTTTCCGTCAATTTCGGTTGGCATAAAGGGATTGGTTTTCCAGTTCTTTAAGTTCACGTCAACAGTGTCAATGTGACCGATAAGAAGCATGGTTTTGCCGGGCTTGCCGCTGTCGAGTACTGCCCAAACAGAAGGACGCTGTCTGTCGGTATCTTCCGGGAAATAGCTGTAGTGAGGCTCCAGCCCCATGGAGCGCAGAACTTCGGCAACATAGTCTGCTGCTCCGACTTCGTGACCGGATACGGAATCAATGGAAATCAAGTCATACCAGCGCTGAAAAAGTTTTTCCATGATTTACTCCTTTGCCAGCTGGCCGTTGAATCGAGAACCTTCTTCTTCCTCAACTGCTTGTTCTTCAAGCTTGGCCATACCAATGCCGGTCAGTGCATAGACCGCAGACAGGATGATGGAGAGCCAAAGCATCGGAGCAAATGCAAAGAAAGCAATGTTGGCAACACCTAACGTGGAAGCTGTGTAAGAGCCAGTGGTAGACCAAGGAACCAACGGAGCAAGGCCTGTACCGGTATCAAGCATCATGCGCATCAGATTCTTACGCTGCAGACCGTATTTCGGGAACATGTCCTTAGTCATGGAACCGACAACCGGATAGCTGACGTAATAAGCGCCGGTAATCATGAAGAAAAGCGTATGCAGGCACATGACGCAGAAGGCCATGATGCGGCTGTTGCAAGCGAATTTTCTGACGTAGTCCAGTAAAACATCTGCAACGCCCGCAGTTCTCAAAGGAGCACCGAAAATAGCCGCTGTCATTAATAAGCCGATCGTACTTAACATGCTGGTGAAACCGCCGCGGTTGAGCATCTTGTCAACGAAAGCAGAATCCGTGTGGATGCTAAAGCCGCTGTACATGTAGTTCATCATGTTCTTGAGGCTGACATCCTGAAGGAACATACCTAAGAATGCAGCAACGGCAATACCTGCAACGAATGTCGGGATAGTCGGCTTCTTCCAAGCAATCAGACCGATCACAACAAATACCGGAAGCAGACTAATCGGATTGAGATTAAAGCTCTTCTCAATCGTTCTTAATATTTCAACGTAAGTTGCACTTTCAGCTGCAGAGCCGCCGCTGAATTCCAAGCCGTAAACGAAGAAGAAAACTAAGCTGATCAAATAAGCCGGACCAGTAGAAATCAGAGCATGTTTGATGCCTTCCATTAATGGCGTATCCGTCACCGTAGCCGTAATCACCGGAGAGTCGCTTAACGGAGAAACCTTATCTCCGAAGAAAGCGCCTACGCAGACTGCACCGGCAGCCGCTTCAACCGGAATACCGAGACCTTCACCGACACCCATACAGGCAACACCGACGGTAGCCAGTGTGCCCCAGGAAGTTCCTGCCAACGTACTCATTAACGTACACAGGATGCAGGCAACCGGAAGGAAGAGTGCCGGAGTAATCACCTGCATACCGTAATAGACCATGACCGGAATCGTACCAGAGGCCATCCAGGAGCCGATAAGCACACCGACGGATAAGAGAATCAGCATTGCAACAAGCATCGAAGCAATGGTGTCCTTGATACCTTTCTGAACGCTGTCATAAGAGATACCGAAGGCGCAGGCCATCAAACACATGATGGCGCCGTCAACGGCAAGAACGATACGGGCATTAACTTTTAAGGCCATCAACCCGAAAAAGATGATTGCAATACCTACGGCAAGCATGGTCATAGCCTGCCACGGTGCTAAGCGGGAATTTGAGTTGGTTTGAGACATTTCGTCCTCTTGATATTTTTATGTTTCATTCCGGAGCTCCTCGAGCATCCGGACCTTAAAGGTAATATCAAAAGGAATAAGGTTCGTGACCTCGGGTAGCGCTCCACTATTTCAGTGACAGTCCGCCGAATGTTTTTCGACGGCCCAGGTCCGATCAATTTAGGAGAGATCAATCGGCCTTCGGCAAACTTTCCTTTTGCTGCTTCCCGATTCTCCTTTAAAGGAAGCTACTACTTATAAAGTCTGCACCTCTACCTGATTCTTTAATCTTAGAACTTCGGGCGCTCTCTTGGCATACATTTAGATACAAAACGCCTTATCGTTTTCCCGAAAAAGCCTTCTGATATCAAAAGTCTCTGCAATGATTTTCCTTCTGGCAAGCCTGAGAGCTTTCTCTAAAGCCGTAACCTCTTCTTTCTCAAGAGCACAACGAACCAACCGAGCTCCTTTTCCTAAAAAACATGTTCTCCTCCGGCATTACAGGAATCTGTATTTACAAGGACGTTGAGGTTACCGACAAGGCGTCTGGAAAGTTTTTTAGGCTTGATGATTGTTTTTGAATTCGCAGCTCCTTGGCTGCAAATTCTTAGCAGACCTATTGTAAGAGCTGAAACTTCCCCAATGTATAGAACCTCACAAAGAGACGGATAAAACTAAAACCTAGAAGGCTTCAGCTGCGAACACAAAATTTTAGTTTCGGTTCTCTCTGGATTTGTCACGATAACGAGTTCCCTGCCCTACGGAAGAGAAAAAATGAGGCTTTTTTGATTAATGTCAACCTACTTAAGAAGGTCAGCTGAAAGAATTTCATCATTATTTCGTTCCAAGGAGAAATGATGAAACTCTCTAAACTTTCCATTGCTGTTTGCCTTTGTGCAGGATGCTCTCTTTCGTTTGCTTTCGAAGCCGGTACATTCGAAGCTTCCTACTCTGGTATCGGCGGAATGGTTCCTGTAAAGGTGACTTTTTCAAAAGATAAAATTGAAAAAGTAGAAGTCGGCCCTAATAAAGAGACTGTGGGCATCGGTCAGAACGCAATTGCAACGATTCCGTCAGAAGTGGTTAAAACCCAATCTCTGGCAATTGACAATGTTACAGGCGCGACAGTTACTTCCAAAGCGCTCCTGGATGGGATTAAAGAATGTGCACAAAAAGCTAAAGGCGATGTAGCCCAGCTAACAAAGAAGAAAAACATCACTCCGGAGATTGCAAAAACTGAAACTATCAACACAGATCTGGTTATCGTTGGCGGAGGCGCGGCAGGCATGATTGCCGCGATTAACGCTGCGGACCAGCATTTAAGAGTTACGCTTGTCGAAAAAATGAACTTCCTTGGCGGTGCTTCTGCAATCTGCGGCGGCTCAGTTGTCACAGAAGGTTCACAACTGCAGAAGGACCTAGGCGTCAAAGACGATACTCCCGCGAAACTTGCTTATGACCTCCTTGACAACGGACATCAAAAAAATGACATGAACGCTCTCGTCTTTTATGTCAATAATGTAGGAAAGAGTATCGATTGGGCCGTCGCAAAGGGAGTGAGGTTTGAGAAAGATTTCAGTTTCAGAGCAGAATGGAGAACTCCGAGAATGGTTCCTCTCAAAGGAGGCTGCCCAGCTTTTGCTGAAACCCTGAGAGAGCTGATTAAAAACGCTAAGGTAAATGTTCTTCTTTCTACCAAGGCTGAACAAGTAAATATGACTGACGGCTCGGCAACCGGGATCACTGCAGTGGGGAAAAACGGCACCAAATACATCATTAATGCAAAGGCTGTTCTTTTAGCAACCGGAGGTTACGGTTATAACAAAGAAATGCTCAAGGGAAGCTTGAAGGATGCCCTTTACTACGGTCCGGTTTCCTCCACAGGAGACGGGCATAAGATGGCTGAGAAGGCGGGAGCTGCCATGCAGCTGATGGATTACGGCAAATTATATCCGCAGGGGATTGAAGTAGCTCCGGGCATCGCAAAGTCAACTCTCCAAGGCAATATCGGAGCATACAACCAAGCCGGAATCATGGTAGATAAAAACGGAAACCGTGTTATCAATGAAAAAGGCTCCGGCAAAGATATGGTTGCCATTCAAACTAAACAGCCTGCCTCTACCCTTTACTTAGCATTAGATCAAAAGAGCTTTGACGGCTTCAGAGATTTCGCTAAAAAGAATGGCATCTCTTCCGAGGACATCGATAAATGGCTGGCCCAGGACGGCAAAAAGCCACCCCTGTTCATCAAGGGAAATTCAATTGAAGAAGCCGCAAAGAAAGCAGGAATCAACCCGAAGAATCTTTTGGCCACTGTTGAAAAATACAACAGCTACGTCGTCAACAAAGACGATAAGGATTTCCATAGGCCGGTCAAATTCATGACAAAAACCATTGACATGAGCGGCCCCTTTTATATTGTTGAACAAAAACCGAGGTTTGCCACAACTCTCGGCGGCGTGAAAGTCACGACAAAGATGGAAGTGCTCGATAAAAACGGCAAAATGATTCCAAATCTTTATGCTGCCGGCGAACTCGCCAACTCAGTGCACGGTGACGATTCTGCTCCCGGGGCGAATGTCGCCTGGTGCATAACCACCGGAAAAACGGTATCCGACGAGATTGCACAGAAGCTTCAGAACTAAGTGAACTAAGCAAAATAACGAATTACTACTCAGAATCATTTCTTTTACGATACCTTCAGGAGTCTCTTCTGAAGGTATTTTTTCAAGCCCAATGATTAAAAGATTTTTTCTTCTTTTTCTTTTAACGTTTGTTCTTGGCGTTAGTCCACTCATTTCAGCGTCAGTTGAAGTTAGAGTTTTACGTCTCGGGATCATGAGTTTTGAAGGCTCGTCAGGCTTTACAACTCATATCAAAGAAGAAGACAAAATCTTGTCGGAGATTGCTCAAAAACTTCAAACTCACTTACCAAATTTAAAAATACAAACCCGCTTTTACCGTATGAACGATCTAATGAAAGCAATTGCAAAGAAAGAAGTCGATATCTTTCTCGGAAGCAGCGGTTTGTTTTGGCAAATGAAACAGCATGGAGTCCGGGACATTGCGAGTATTGTTTCTTCCACTGCCCCCAACCCAAATAAGGGCGTGGCAGGTGTTATTTTTACCAGGAAAGATAGGAAAGACATCAACAGCCTCGAAGACGCCAGAGGGAAGGTAGCCTCAGCAGGTTTGGAAAACATGTTCTTGGCTTACCAGCTAGGATTTGCCACAATTGCCCGGCAGGGCAATGACCCAGAAAGATTTTTCTCTAAGATTTTCCACCATGACCTCCCTGTTCTTGAAACAGTAAAACAAGTTAGGTCGGGAGAAGCGGATGTTGGTGTACTTCGGGCATGCATTCTTGAGTCAGAATTCCCTGATTGGCAGAACTATTTCAAGATCCTCAATGAACAGAAAGATCCTGAATTCAAGTGTGCCCACAGCACCGACCTTTATCCGAATTGGACCATGGCGGCCACTTCGGGACTCGAACCTGAAGTGATAAAACAACTGACCCAAACGCTTCTTAACCTTCCGCCGGATGGGGAGAAACAATTAGCTTGGAGCCTTGTCACAGATTTCGAGAAGGTTAATCAAGTGGCCAGGCTGCTTAAGACTGACGCTTACAGCCATTTGAAGGAGTGGACAATTAAAAGAGTTTGGAATGAGCACAAAATGTTGATCGCCTGTGCTCTCCTTGGCTTTATTACCTTCCTCTTCCATGTTTGGAGAGTGGAAAATCTCGTTGCCAAGCGAACTCAAGCCTTGTCGGACGAAATAAAACGTCGTGTCACTGCTGAAAAAGATGCAAGAGAAATCGGAAACCGACTGATGCTGGCTCACAAACTTAATATCGTCAGCCAACTATCAACACTTTTTGCCCATGAATTAAAGCAGCCGTTGGCAGTCACCCAATACTCGACCGATTCTATGAAAATCCTTCTTGGACAAGAACACCCTGACTTGGAGAAACTGTCGAAATGCAGAAAATCTATCGAAGCACAGACAGAAAAAATGACTTCTATCATTGATCGGGTCCGTTCTTACACGAAATCGAATCAAAAACGGGACAAGGTTTTTTCCTTAGCGCCGTTGGTAAAAAATGCAGTTATCCGAAAAAGAAAATACGCAGATATCAAATTGGAACTTCCTCAGGAAGATCTGCAGATTATGGGAGAAGAACTTGAAATTGAGCTCCTTTTAGAGAATTTGTTAAATAATTCAATTAACGCCTCTCCTAAGGAAGAACCGATAAAAGTATCAATCAGGAAAGAGAAAAACGATTGTCTTCTAACTATTTCAAACGGCGGCGAGAAATTGTCAGAAGCGGAAATCAAAAAGCTCTGCCAACCCTTAACAACCTCCCGGCCTTCAGGTCTTGGTCTGGGAATCTCTATTATTGAATCCATTTCAGAAGCGCACCACGCTAAGGTCTCATTTCTTCCCAACTCGGAAGGGGGACTGACAGTAAAAATAGCCTTCCCATTGGTAGAGAGCAGTAGAAATGCATAAGAAACAGGACTTTTTGATCAGAGTGATCGATGATGAGCAGTATGTTTTGGACTCCCTTGCTCTCTTGCTTGACGTAAACGGTTATCGATCCGAGTGTTACGACAACGCAGAAGATTTTCTAATATCTGTCGCTCCTTCCGTTCCCGGCTGCATCCTAAGTGATATTCGAATGCCCCGGATGAGCGGGATGGAACTATTGTTCAAAATGAAGGAGCGCCAAATTGAGATACCAATAATATTCATCACAGGTCACGGGGATATCGAGATGGCAGTCGAAGCAATGAAAAACGGTGCCGTTGACTTCTTAGTTAAACCGGTTAAAGAAGCCAAACTTTTCGAAGCTATCAATAAAGCCCTGGATTTCTACATTATCGGTGGAAGCGAAAAGGAGTACAAAGAACGTCTTTCAACGTTAAGCAATCGCGAGCGGACAGTTTTAGAACTCACGTTAAGAGGCCTGGATACGCAAGCCATCACTGAGAAATTGGGATTAAGCGATCGTACGATCCAAGGATACCGCTGGAGGACCTACCAGAAACTCGGGTTAAATAGTATCGACCAATTAATCAAAATCATTCGGCTGGAATGGCTTGATTGAATAAAATGTCTGTACATTCCTTATGCTGGTCAGTCAAGTAGAAAAAATTTGACTTAGGGCCGGAATGTTGGGCCTAAGCCAAATAATTTTGCGTACTTAATCCCAAACTCCCGTGAAATAGCCCGTGATTATTTTTAATCGGGCTATTTTTCTTCAACTAATTCTCTGATTCCTTTA